>JAEEGL010870684.1_pt1 | contig 15214 bp, 15 predicted proteins | sample 9134231 | NCBI WGS metagenome assembly JAEEGL01 (sample SAMN16246548, study PRJNA631951) | gut metagenome | biome: gut microbiome; feature: rumen; material: fiber-attached | host: Bos | place: Iran: Karaj | collected 2018-10 | reverse complement strand
GCGAGTAGTCCTAAAGCGCTTCAACAAATATATAAAGTAAAAAGGCACGACTCTTCAACTACATATAATCTAATAGCAAAGGATGATAAAAACCAGAAAGGTATTTCTTTAGATGTGGCTGGCAAGAAAAGGACTAAGAAAGAAACCTATAAAGCACTAAACAAAGGAAAAAAGTTGCTAGTTAAAAAGATGCTCTCCAAAAATACAAGTGTAAATAAAATTAATAGCCGTGTTGAATTGGTAAATAGTATAGGTGCAGAAGATATAAAGGTATCTTGGAGTATCGATAACAGTGACATGCTAGGCTATGACGGAGAGATAGGAAATAATGTTCCAAAGAAAGGTGCGCTGGTTCAACTTACTGCCACAATGGAGCTAGACAAAGTGACAGAAGATTACAAGTTTGAAGTGAAAGTTTATCCAAAGAAAAATACTAGCGATTTACAAAGTGCTGTTCAAAAACATATTGATGAACATGACTCGACAAAGAAAGAAGTAAAACTCCCAAACAAAATAGGGGGAAAGGTTTACAAATTTTTTGTTAGAAATTCAAATTACGCAATGTGGATTTTCCCGCTAGCATTAGTGATTGCGGTTTTGCTGTTTGTCCTCAAGGATAAAGATTTAGGCAAAGAAGTGGAAGAAAGACAAAAGCAAATGATGAGGGATTATCCAAACATTGTTAGCAAACTTTTGATTTACTTCGGCGCGGGCTTATCAATCAAATCTGCAATCGAGAGAATAGTTCGTGAGTATAAGAGGCAGAAAAAAGAAATGCATTTTGCGTATGAGGAAATGGACATCGCCATAACGAAAATGAACAGTGGAGTTTCTGAGACTACGGCTATAGCAGAATTTGGAGACAGGTGCGGCATACATTGCTATATAAAACTCGCCAATATTATCGAACAAAACTTAAGACGAGGGTCAAAAGATATGGTGTATGCACTTAAGTCCGAGGTGAACTCGGCGGTGAATACTCGAAAGAATAACATACTAAAGGAAGGATCGGAGATTTCGACGAAGTTGCTAGGGCCAATGATTATTATGCTGATTATTTCCATAGTGATAATTATGGTTCCAGCATTTTTATCAATAAATATTTAAGGGGGATTCAAAATGAAAAATAAGATAAAAGAGTTAATGATAAACGAAGATGGAATGGGAGTTGTAGAAATAGTGTTAATTATTTTAGTACTAGTAGGACTCGCATTGATATTTAGAAACCAGATAACTGCGATCGCAAATGGAATTTATGATTCTATTAAATCTCAAGTTTCAGAATTTTAAAATGAAAAGAAGAGGAAGCGTAAGCATATATTTGGCGATTGTGTTCTTAAGCGTTGTTTTGCTGGTCTGCGCTATTGCCGAGGCCGGAAGAGTGAATGCGGTCCAGGCAAAGGACAAAGCAGTGACAATGATGGCTGCGGATTCTGTTATAGCGGGATATGCAAGGCAAGTTTACGACGACTACGGAATATTACTTGTATGGAACAAAGATAGTTTGGATGAAAATCTATCAAAGTACATACAAGCTAATATAAAGATGGCGGATTTAGAGGTGAGTGGCAATGATTTTTTGGGGTCCGATTTACAAGAGATAAGTGTGACGAAAAAAGTGTATGCCACTGATAACGGGGGAGATGCTTTTACAAAACAAGTATCTGAGTATTTGAAATATGCTGGTTTGACAAATGCAATTGACAAACTTATTAATAATTCCAAAGAAGTGAAGGAGGATGACTCAAAACAGAGTGTTACTGATGATATTACCGACAAATCTTATGACAAGTTGGCGAATATGGTTGAAGACATAGACGGGCTCGTCAAAGATATTAGTGATACTACCGAGTTATCAAAGTTGAATGAAAAAATTAATAAAGTATTTGTCGACAAATCAGTGAATAAAAAACTTATAAAAGAAGTTTATAAGTATTGTAAAAAGACTAAGAAAGAAATAGTAGAAAAAGAATCCAAAATAGATAAGGCTATTAACAAAATAGAAAATTATCTCGAAAAGAAGTCAGTTTTTCTAAAGAAAAACGACTACAAAAAATCTGCAAAAGATTATATGGATGAAAACTTATCAGTATTGAAGAAAATCAAAGACAAAATCAACAAAGTAAAAGAGTTTGAATTTGCTTCCAGTGTAAGTGGAAATCCAAATGAAAAAACAAATGCAGAGCATTTTGCTAATGTGTCCATGCAAATCGAAGAACTATTAAAAGATTTGCAAGTAGCCATGATCACTGAAAAGGACAAGCAAAACAAATCTATTTTTGATAGCGCAAAAGATATTTTTGATAAGAGTGTTTTATCTTTAGTGATTAAAGATACATCGAATCTTTCTACTGCCTCTGTTAAAACCTCGTCCTTGCCATCACAAACATCTATGAGCAAATCACAAGAATCATCAAGTCTATATGATAAAGCAGCAATGGGAGTATATTCAAATTTGTACTTTGGGAATTATATAGATCCAAAAAAGAAAAATGCACTAAAGTATGGCTTAGAATATTTAGTTGCTGGAAAAGATACTGACAAATCAAATCTTGCATCTGTGGTTGAGAGGCTAGTGGCGATTCGCCATCTTCCAAATTATGCATGTTTATTACAGGATGAGGCAAGAAAGTCGGAGATCGAGACAATAGCTATGTCAGTGGCTGCAGTTACAGGACTTCCGTTTTTAGAACCTATAGCAAAAGTTGTTTTGACTGAAGCATGGGTTTTGGCGGAGTCAGTAAATGACGTTAAGGCGTTGCTTGCTGGAGAAAAATTATCTTTGATGAAGACGTCGGCAAATTGGAAAACATCTTTAACTAATTTATTCGGCGCGAGCGCCAGTGGCGATAGCAGTGGATTCAAATATGAAGTGTATTTAGGATTTCTGTTGATGATAACTGATAGGGATAAAGTGGTTTATAGAACTATGGATTTGATACAAATGAATATTTGCAAAAACTATAATAAAGAATTTCGAATGAACAAAGGACTGATGTCGTTTAAGAGTAATGTGACGTACAATATTGCACCGCTATTTACTGCGATGCCGTGGACTGTCGGAATGCTTAGCGACTCGGGGTCCTATAGATTTAGTTTAGAATGTAACAATGCTTATTAGGAGGTGAGTAGAAATGCCCTTTTCCAATCCTGAAATAAAAATAGTAAAAAACTGTGTTTCTCTCCAAGTAACAAGGCGAAGAAAAATACGGTATTTAAAACCCTCAAATTATAATACCTTTTTATCTAAAAATAGTCCCTTAAAGGATAAGCCTATATGGGAAAGGGCTTTTCTACTTACCTCCAAGGCCAGTGTTACCATTGAAGCAGCTATTACTATTACCATTTTTTTGTTTGTGACAATAGCACTATCTAGCTTTTTGGCGATGGTGTATGGACAACTATCGATAGAAGCAAAAATCAACAATATTTCTATGGAAACATCCAAGGCGAAGTATTTTGTAAATTACAATAAAGAAGATGGTGAGAAATACAAACATATGGCCGAGGTTGGGTATATTTCGGCGAGGATATTTGGTGATATTAAAAATAACGGGAAGTTGATTTATGGACTCAATCCAGCACAGAGCAATATGGATAATGGAATGGTGGATGTGGCATTATCCTATAATGTTAAGATTCCATTTACTTCATATAGTTGGAATGTGACTCAGAGAGCAAAGACCAAAGACTGGACTGGCATTGATTTGGTAGAACCTGGAGAAATAGTCTATATAACTAAACACGGAACTGTTTATCATAGGTCAAAGGAGTGCAAACATTTAATAATTAATATTAATGAAGTGTCTTTGGCGCAGGCGAAGTTGTCGCGTAATGACAGTGGACATAAATATAAGAGATGTAGTTATTGTGCCAGGAAAAATATTTCGGATTTGACGAGTGTTTTTATAACACCAGACGGAGATTGTTATCATAGCAGTTTGGATTGTTTGGGATTAACGAGGAGCATAATTGAAATAGATATAAAGGATGTGGGAGATAAAAAACCATGTTCATCGTGTGGGGGATAAAATGATTTTTATAATTCTGACAACAATTATTCTTGGAATCTGCGCTTATACAGATTTGAAGGGAAAGTATATTTATACATGGGTTTGTGGAATAAGCTGCATGGGAGCAATTATTGCACATGCGATTATGAAAGATATAACAATTAAAAATTTAGGACTAGGAGTTTTGATTGGGACAGTAGCTTTCATCGTTTCTATTTTGACAAAAGAAAAATTTGGAAGAGGAGATGCCTGGATGGTTGTTACAGTGGGTGCGTTAGAAGGAGGAATGTTTCAAATTCCAGTTCTAATATGGACTCTTATATTTTTTAATATTTATGCAATAAGTGGAATTGGATTAAAATTCTTTAATTTAAAGTCAAAATTGCCTCTGGTGCCATTTGCATTTGTAGCTAATGTGTTGGTGGCAGTTTTGACTGGGGGAAAACTATGATGTTATTAAAGATAGCGGTAGAAATTAGGAAGAGAATAAGAAGGCGAAGAAATAAAAAGTATATAAGAATAATGTTGAAAAAAGAAAAGGCTGAGGTGACTATTGAGACGGCAATTGTTTTTACTATCATTATGATTTTGATTTGCAGCATGATCTATTTCAGTTTGTTTTTACATGATAAGGTGGCCGTTAAGAGTTATGCATATTCAGGACTAGTTGAAGGTGCAGATAAAGACGAAAGCAAATGTAAAGAACTAGTTCAAAGCAAAGTATCCAAAACGCCATTGTTTGTTGTTAAACCTTCGGTCAGCGTATCGGGTGATATTAATAAATATGAATGTAATCTTGCAGAAAGAGAACAGAGCACAATGAGCTTTCTAGATAAGATTGTTAACTTTACAATAGGAAAACAAACAGTAGAAGTGGTTAGAAAGATGCCAATCGACAAAATGTATTTATTCAAAGCAATAAAAGACGGAATAAAAAAGTGAGAGGGATATAGATGGAGTTTGAAATAAAAAAAGAAGGCAATGAAAAATATTTATATGCGAAGAATATTAAATTTGACGATAGCGATTATCGAATTCAGATGATCTTAAATAATAATATAAAAGGATTGTTACCGTTAAGAATAAGGAACGTAAACAATGAAAAGGAATTGCTATACGATATAACGGGCATGTCATCTTTAAGTAGCATTTTTGAACGCAGTTTAATAAAGAAGGACGATTTGAAGAAACTCGTGTTGGAAATCAAGAGACTAGAAGAAACGCTTAAAGAGTATTTATTGTGTGGGGATAATATAAAGTTTGATTTAAATAGTATTTATTATAAAGCAAAAGAGAAACAATACTACTTTGTATACACACCGATAGAAGTGGATGATTATAATTTACAAATGAAGGCGCTGTTTAATCAAGTGCTAGACTATGTCAATTACAATGACAGGGAGGCAGTTACCTTGGCCTATGGGATGCAGGAGATTGCATCAAGAGATGATTTTGCATTGGATGAATTGCTTGAGTTGGCTCTTGGTTCAAAGGAAACAGAGATTCCTGTAGCCTTAGAAGAAAAAATAGAAGAGTTCGACGAAGAAGATTTCGAAGAGGAAGAAGTAAAAGAAACTTTTATAGAAAAATTTAAGAAAATCTTTCACAAGGATAAGCATGAAGAACCGGAGGAAGAGTATGACGATGAAGATAACTATTATATAGAAGAAACTAATAACGATTTTAGTTTTGATACCGACAATTTGTCAGATGAAGATGCCACAGTGCTGCTAAGTTCAATCGCAGCTGATCATATAGTTTTAAAAAGTACTAACCGCGAACCACCAATTATGGTAGCCCCTAATAAATATCCATTTGTTATTGGAAAAAGCAAAAGAAGCAGCGATTTTAGGGTTAGCAGCAATGTGGTTAGTAGAGTCCATGCGAGAATTAATTACGAGATGGGTGAATTCAGCATAGAAGATTTAAACTCTACTAATGGAACGTTCGTGAATGATGAGAGGTTGAAACCTCACGAGATAAAAACAATAGAGAGAGGAGACGTGATAAAGTTAGCTGATATCGAATTTAGTGTTGAATAGTTATAGAGCCACCACTCTTAAAGTGTTATAATACAAAAAGAGAATGTACGGAGGTGCTTTATGAACGAGAATGTTTTAAAGTTAAAAGAGTGGATTGACGGATCGGATAATATTGTATTCTTTGGCGGAGCCGGAGTTAGCACGGAATCAGGAGTGCCCGACTTTAGAAGTGTGGACGGACTTTATAATCAGAAGTGGGATTACCCACCAGAGACAATTCTTAGTCACACTTTCTTTATGAATAAGCCAGAGGAGTTTTATAGATTTTATAGAGAGAAGATGCTTATTGAAGGAGTGGAGCCAAACCCTGCACACAAGGCTTTGGCAAAACTTGAAGAGATGGGCAAGCTTAAGGCTGTAGTTACACAGAATATTGATGGACTTCATCAGGCAGCTGGAAGTAAGACTGTATATGAACTTCACGGATCAGTGCATAGAAACTATTGTATGCAGTGTGGAAAGTTCTATGGTTTTGACGATATCATGGAGATGGATTTAGTTCCTAAGTGCGAGTGTGGTGGAATGATTAAACCAGATGTCGTGCTATACGAAGAAGGACTTGATAACGTGACAATTCAAAGGTCGGTTGAGGCTATCGCTAATGCCGACATGTTGATTGTGGGAGGTACATCTCTAACTGTTTATCCTGCAGCTGGACTAGTGGATTACTACAGAGGAAACAAACTCGTTCTTATAAATAAAGACAGTACTGGAAAAGATGGAATGGCTAATCTAGTAGTGAATGAACCTATTGGAGAAGTACTTGGCAGTATAGTTGATTTAGGGTAAACTATTAAAGATATGGCTAGGAATTTAAAAAGAAAACTTAAGAGAAAAACTAGGGAAGTGCAAGAGACTAAAGTTGCTCAATCCACTAAAGGATTATTTAGTAAAACTAGAGTAAAGGTTGGGCTGGTCATTCTTCTTGTGCTTTTAGTTGTGCTTGCCATTTATTTGTTCAATCGATTCAAAACTTACGATGGATATAAAGTTGAAGATAAAATCGAGATGAAGAGTGGCGAGAGCAGCAGGTTTGTTCCTTTTAAAGGAAAGCTTATTAAATATAGTAGAAACGGAATCTCATACTTGGATGGAGATACCACATTGTGGGATGAATCCTACGAGATGAAGAATCCGCTAATCGATGATTGCAAGGACTATTTGTGCGTGGCTGATAAGAATGCAAACGATATTGAGATTTTCACAAAAGATGGAAAGAAGGGTAGCGTTACTACTACGTACCCAATCGAGAAGGCAGAGATTGCTGAGCAAGGTGTTGTGGCTGCGCTTCTCAAAGATAAAGATGTAAACTACATCGAAGTCTTCGACAAAGACGGGAACCTACTCGTTTCACACAAATCACTTCTTATTGAGAATGGTTATCCGCTAAACTTTTCATTGTCGGATGACGGAGAGAAGATGATTGTTTCGTACGTGCAAGTTTCTGCTGGCAATATTACAAGCAAGGTAGTTTTCTATAACTTTGGAAACCCTGGCAAGAACAAAAAGGACAGAGTGGTTGGCACATTCAAACAATACAAGGACGAGCTGGTGCCATTTGTACACTTTAACGATTCATCCACGGCAGTGGCAGTGAGCGAGAATAGAATTACTGTCTACAAAGTGGGCGATGAGCCATCTGTGGACGAGGAAGAGAAGTTCACTGGCGAGGCTCAAAAAGTTTTCTACGACGAAGATTACCTAGGATTAGTATTTAAGGCTAAGAAGGATAGCAAGCCATATAGAGTGGTTGTTTACAACATGGGACTCAGCGAGAAGATGAACGAGACAGTTGGTTTAGCGTTTGATGAAATCAAGTTTGCTGATAATAATGTTTTAATGTATAATGACAAAGATGTTTTGGTGATGTCAAAGCATGGTGTTGAGAAGTTTAAACAAACATTCAAGAAATCTATCGTCGATATGGTTCCGCTTGATAGTGATACAAACTTCTTGGTTTCATATAACGATAAAGCAGAAGTTATTAAATTAGATTAGTATTATATAGAAGAAAGACGTAATTATGACAGGTAATGTATTGTTAATAATCGTGGGAGCATTCATGCTTTTCATGATTATATTCGGAATGAAAAAGGGATTAGTTAGGATGCTATTATCATTTGGATCCATTTTTGTTGTGCTCATTTTGGTAAACTTTCTAAACCCTATAGCAAAGCAAACTCTTTCGGCCTCACCAGTGTATGATGGCGTGTATAGTCGAGTGGATGAGTATGTGGCAAAGAACATTAAGGATGCTACAAAGAGCGCTACGGACACGGGCGTGGAATCTCAGAAGACTATTATAGAGGATTTGCCACTTCCGGACTCGGTAAAAGAATCATTGAATGAAAACAATACAAAGAATAGCTATGCGGAGATGAAAGTAAACAGTTTTGCTGATTATCTCACAAGGGCTTTGACAGATATGATAATAGGAGCGCTTTCGTTCATATTATTGTTTATAATTATTTTTATTTTGCTAAAAGTGTTAATAAGAGTGATGGATTTGATTACGAAACTGCCGGTTATTCACGCATTTAATGCGGCTGGTGGTGGATTAGTGGGCTTGATCGAGTCTGTTTTCATCATTTGGATAGCATGTATCGTTGTTACAATGTTTAGTACGACCGATTGGGGCAAAACTATCTGTGATGCGATAGCTAGCAATTCAATTTTGAGTTGGATTTACGATAATAACCTAATTCAGAAGATAATTACTGGTATTTTTACAGCATAAATAGGCGTTTAAGTTGACCTTGACGGCGATTATAAGGGTTGTTATAATATTTGAGTTGTTAAATACGGCGCGTTAGCCAAGTGGTAAGGCAGAGGTCTGCAACACCTTTATCACCAGTTCAAATCTGGTACGCGCCTCTAAATTAAGCGGAAACTATGAGTTTCCGCTTTTTTCATCACAATTTATGATAGAAATGTGTTATATTATTAGGTGAGAAAATCTCAGAAAGGGAGATAGAGATGAAAAAGTATTTATTATCATTATTATTAGTTGCGGCATTAGTTGCTTCATTTATCGTACCTACATTAGGTGACGGTGAGTCTGAAGACAACTTTAAAGGTGACGCTTCACTTTACATTCTTCATGCAGATGGAAATAAATATGATGGTCAGAGTAAAGTATTAAATAACTTTTTGGAGAATGGGTACTTATACATTCAGACAAAGGTGAATATTGAAAGCGTAAATAGAGTGAGCGGTACAGAAATACTTGAATTACAAGCGACTGAAGGTAATTTAGATAATATTGAAAGCATAGAATACAGCGAAAAAGGCAGCGATTGGGCTGATGCATATGGTTTTGTTGTGAATACAAATCACAACTTTACAGATAAGTTCTCTATTGAAAGAAACTATAGAATAAAGATTACAGGACCAGTTAGTTTTTGTATGAAGTATAAGGTGTTTACCCCTGAGGGAATTGATGATTATGCATCATTTCCTAGATATGTGTTTATAACAGAATCGCAAGGTGGAACACTTGATTCATTGACATACTTTGAAAGACCAACCACTACAGCACCAACTACTACAACAGAAGAAACTACTACAACAGAAGAAACTACTACAACAGAAAAACAATCTACTACAGTGGCGCCAACTACTACAGTAGGACCAACTGATCCAACAACAGTAGAGCCAACGTCAGTAGAGCCAACAACAGTTGAACCTTCAAGTGAGACTACAACAGTTGCACCTACAAAAGGTCAGAAGGCTAAAACACCTGGTAAGGCTAAGATTAAGAAAGTTTGGAAGAAGAAAAAATCAGCTAAGAAGTTGAAAATCAAACTAGCTAAGGTTAAGAACGCAAAAGGCTACCAGGTTTGTGTATATAAAAATAAGAAGAATGCTAAAAAGCATATCAAGGCTATAGTTACTAAGTACACTACAAAGGTTAAGTATACTATTAAGTCAAAGAAACTTAAGAAAAAGAAGAAACTCTTTGTCGGAGCCAGAGCATACAATGTTTCTAGCAACGGATCAAAAGTATTCGGAGCATGGGCAAAGATAAAGAAAGTTAAGGTAAAGTAAACACAAAACGGATTTTTAAATCAAGGTTAGTGGGTGAATTCAAATGAGTATAGTAAACCATTATGGTGAACAAGAAGAAAGTATACTGAGTTATAAGCATAGAAAAGGCTTTTTCAATCGAAAAAGCCTGAGAATGCTTATAACTAGTTTTTTATGTGTGGCAATATTAATGACGATGAGTGCAGTGCCTTCAGCGAAGACGGATGCTGCGTTAAAGCTCAATCGTTCTTTTGCGTATGTAAGAAGTGGAAAGACACTAAAACTCAAACTTGGAAATGTTGCCGGAACAAAAGTTACTTGGGGAGTTTCTAATCCATACGTTGGATATATGTCTAAGGATGGAAAATTCTCAACAAGATATTATGGAATGACTTTTGTTACAGCTAGATACAAGAAGAAAGTTTACAAGTGTAAGATTATTGTCCCAGATACAAATAGAAATATTTACTTGAACAAATACAAAGTCACCTTGACAGAGGGGAATAATTTCAAGTTGAAAGTGACTGGAACTGAGCAGATCAAGTTCCACTCAAGAAACACTCATATTGCAACGGTCACATCAAAAGGAAAGATTAAGGCGAAGAATCAAGGTAAGACTACTATCATAGTTAAGAAGGGTGGAGCCGTTACAAGTTGTAGAGTAAAAGTAAAAGCTGCAAAGGCAGTTTCATATAAAACTCCTGCGTGGATGAAAGATAGAGCAAAAGTTTGTGTTAGAAAATATAATTCACAGTGGCATCCAACACTAGGTAGAATTATCAAGAAAAAAGGACAGACTATTAACCTAGGTATTGCAAACGTTAGAGAAAACAAGATTAAGAAAGTGGTTTGGAGTTCTAGTCATCCAGCAATCGCAGCCGTTACACCAAAAGGAAAGATTACAGCTACTGCAAGGCTTCTTCAAGTAGGAAAAGCAAAGGTTAGCGCGGTAGTATTCTATACATCTGGAAAGAGTGAAGTTTTATCAAACGAGATAAATGTTACTAATCCACAGTTAAATACAAAGACTATTGGATGTTTCACTTCCGAGGTCGGCAAAGACAGATATCAGTATTTATACTTTAATGGAATTAGTGAGTACTCAAAAGTAAAATTCACAATTTCTAACAAGAAATGCATCAAAACAAAAATCCGTAACAATAAATTAAGAATACTTGGAGTAAAAAAAGGATCTGGAACTATCAAGGCGAAGGTCCAGGGCAAAACATATAAAGTTAAGTACTATGTAATGAGACCTAAGTTCCATTCAATCATAGGAGTCCTCGCCAAAGGAAACACAACTAAAATTAAGATTGATGGAATCGGAAAGATTCAGCCAATATATACAAGTCGAGATACTTCGAAGTGCTCGGTTGCGCTAGACGGAACTATTACTGGTAGAGGAGCTGGTGTTACTTATGTGGATGTTAAGATTGGTTCGATGACATTCTCATATAGAGTAGAAGTGGCAGCTACTGGAATGAAGACTATCATTAAGAGGGCGAAGTACATTGTAAATCATTGGACATACAGCCAACCAAACAGAATGTCAGACGGTTACTATGACTGTTCAGCCCTTGTTTGGAAGGGATACAAAGCGTACAAGAACTATCATGCGAAACTGGGATCGACAAAGTACGCATTACCAGCCGCATATTTGTTTGATTACTTGAGTGCGAAGGGTCAGATAAAATATTATGGATTTACAAAATTGGATGACTTAAATCCTGGAGACTTGTTCTTCTACGGAGACTACGACAGTGCAGTTAAGTACTCACAGCCAGGTAGAACATTGAATATTTACCACGTGGCAATGTATGCAGGAAATGGTAGAGTGGTAGAAAAGGGAACACCAAGATACACATATAACAGTTTGAATCATATCGTTGGTGTTGGACGAGTTGTAAATTAAGAATAACTAGTGATATTTCTTTACAGAGCCCCTGTTTTATGCTAAAATAGGGGCTCGTAATGTATTAAGATACCACGATTATACGTGGTTCCTTGCTCTTCGGGTGACTGGAGGGCCAAGACCAAAAGGAGGTAAAAAGCATGAATAATTATGAATTAACAGTTGTTGTTAGTGCAAAACTTGACGATGAAGCAAGAGCAGCAAAGGTTGACAAAGTGAAGGAGTACATCGAGAGATTTGGTGGAAAAATCACAGATGTGAACGAAGCTGGTTTGAAGCAGTTAGCTTATGAAATCGAAAAGATGAAAGAAGCTTACTACTACTTCATCAAAATTGAAACTGATAACACAGACATGACTCGTGAGTTAGAAAGCCGACTTCGTATTATGGACGATGTTATTAGATTTATGTGCGTAAGCGTAGAAGCGTAAAGAATTAATAAGAGAGGTAATAATATGAATAAAGTTGTTTTAATGGGTCGTTTAACTGCAGATCCTGACGTTAGATATTCTAACAATGGAGACAATCAGTTATGCATAGCAAGATACACATTGGCTGTTGATAGAAGATTCAAGAGAGATGGAGAGCCTACAGCAGATTTTATTAGATGCGTGGCATTTGGTCGTGCAGGTGAGTTTGCTGAGAAGTATTTCCACAAGGGAATCAAGATTGCAGTGGATGGACGTATCCAGACAGGTAGTTATCAGAACAAAGATGGACAGACAGTTTACACTACAGACGTAATTGTTGAGAATCAGGAGTTCGCTGAGAGCAAAGCTGCTTCAGAGCAGAACGCATCAGCTCCAGTACCACAGGCTGCTCCAAAGGAAGAAGAGCCTACAGCAGATGCTGGTGATGGATTTATGAATATTCCTGATAGTGTAGATGATTCAGGTCTTCCATTTAACTTTTAATTAGATTATAGGAGGTCAAGTTATTATGGCATATAACAAAGATAGATCGGACTCTCCAATGAGAAGAAGAGGCGGTCGTAGAAGAAAAAAAGTATGTGCATTTTGTGCAAGTGAAGCAAAAGCAATAGATTATAAAGATGTTGAAACTTTGAAGAATTATATTTCTGAAAGAGGTAAAATTCTTCCAAGAAGAGTTACAGGAAACTGTGCAAGACATCAGAGAGCTATCACTACAGCAGTAAAGAGAGCTCGTAACATTGCACTATTACCATACACAGTTGAATAATAATAAACCACACGGAAATCCGTGTGGTTTTTATTTTGCCTTTAATGTATAATATTTACGGATTATTTTTGGAGGAAGAACAGGGAATGAATACTAGAAAAGAATGGAAAAAAGCGGGCAAGCGTTCATTCAAGAAACATTATTGGCTTTTCATTATTGTATGCTTGTTTGCAGCTATCATTGGTACTGAGTATGAGTCATCACTTGATTTCTTTTCAGCAGACAGCAGCAACAGAATAGAGACACAGGCGGAGAAAGGCAAAAAAACTGTTAATAAAATTCAAGAAGAGGGTTCAGCTGCACTTCCATCTACATTGGATGATCAATTATCAGAAAATGTAATAGTAGATATCCTTAAAGGAAATGATAAGAAGGCAGAGAAAAAAGCTGCGAAGAGTGAACAGGAAGAGCAAAAGAAGAAGGATAGTATTGGTGGTGTTATAAGTTTAAATCACCAAAAAGGTATTCTTGCTAATGTTGTTAACAAAGTTTCATCGGGAGCAGTGATTGTTACTATTTATTCGGCGATCAAATCGATTGTAAAAGATAACAACTGGGCTTCATTTATATTTGTATTGCTGGCGGCATTAATTATGATTGCTCTGTGGATTTTCTTGGTAAACGTTTACAGAGTCATTATGAAGAGAATCTTTATGGAAGGTTCCACATATGATAAAGTCCAGTCAAATAGATTTTTATTCCTATCAAGAGTGGGAAGACATTTTAAGATTTCAAAGGCAGCCTTGAAGTGGACTGTTTATGAAACATTGTGGTCACTCACCATTGTGGGATATTTTATAAAGCATTATTCATACTTTTTAACACCATATATTTTGGCGGAGAATCCAGACTTGACTGGTAGCGAGGCGATAACACTTTCGCGCAAAGCAATGTATGGTCATAAGTGGGAGTGTTTCAAACTAGACTTTAGTTTTATCCTCTGGGATATGCTGGGCTGGGTTACATATGGATTGGCTACACTTTTCTTTGTAGCAGCCTACAGAGAGTCCACATATGTTGAGTACTATAAATATATTAGAAAGTTGGCATTTGATAATAAGATTGAAAATGCCGAAATGATGAATGACAAGTACTTGTTTGAAAAGGCCGACAAAGAAGTCATAAAACCGGAGTACTTGGATGTTAGAGAGATAAGACAAGAAGGAGTCGAGCTTCCAAAAGAGAAAGGTTTAAAAGGCTTCATCGCCAAATGGCTTGGCATTGTTCCTGCTATGAATGAGTATGAGTGGGAATACAGAAGAATCCAGACAAACAAAGCGAAGATTAAAAACTTAGAAGACGCTATCGATGGCAAATCATATCCGAGAAGATTGTTCTCTTTGCCGGAGAAGGAGAAAGGAAGCAGAGAGTCTTCAATGCTTTACACAAGAAGGTATTGCTTGATTTCTCTAATTCTAATGTTCTTCGTTTTTTGCTTCATAGGCTGGGGTTGGGAAGTAGTCCTACACTTGGTTGAGAAGGGTGAAGTTGTAAACAGAGGTGTTAATTACGGACCATGGCTTCCAATATATGGAACAGGCGGAATGGGAGCGCTACTTCTATTTACAAGGATCAAAAAATATCCTGTGGCAACATTCTTCGCATCGATTGTGTTCTGCGGAGTGATTGAATATATTACTGGAGCATCGCTTCTCGCAAAACACGGTGCAAGATTCTGGAACTACAGCGGATATTTCCTAAATATAAATGGACACGTCTGCGCCGAAGGATTGTTAGTATTTGGTGTTGCTTGTATAGCGTGCATTTATGTGGTGGCGCCAGTGTTAGATAATAGATTTAGTAGGTTGTCACTTAAGGCGGGAATTATTATTTGCGCAATATTGCTTACAGTATTTATTGCAGATAATATTTACTCAGGCAAGTATCCAAACTTAGAGGGTATGTCACCTAAGTCACGTGCAAAATATTTGAAAGAAAATCCGGACGCGTATGAACATCAGCTCTGGAATGTTCTAGGAATCAAAAATATGCAGAAGAAATATAAGATAAAAGGCTAGAAG
>JAEEGL010585572.1_pt1 | contig 15214 bp, 12 predicted proteins | sample 9134231 | NCBI WGS metagenome assembly JAEEGL01 (sample SAMN16246548, study PRJNA631951) | gut metagenome | biome: gut microbiome; feature: rumen; material: fiber-attached | host: Bos | place: Iran: Karaj | collected 2018-10 | reverse complement strand
CTCGGCAAACTGACAAAGCCAGTCGGCCGCCTTCTCCTCATGCCATGAGGGGCGTGGCACGTTGTTTAACGCACGGAATAACTGATAGATTGAATCTGGTTGTGGTATTTGGTAATTGCTCATATGGTTGATAATTATTTTCAATTTATTTCCGAATGTTGTTTGCGGGTAGGGATAACCCCTACCCCTACAACCCTAAACTCTAAACTCTAAACTATGAACTATGAACTAAACAAACCCTTGCTTCTTCAGGGCCCGCAGCAAACCTTCCGACATCGCCTCGTTGTCTTTCTTCGTATAACGGATGTCGGTGAAGATCTGCGCCAGTGTCTCCTTGTTGTTGATCTCCACAAAGTGCTGGTTCTCAGGAAGAGCCTCTTTCACCGCATAAAAACGGTCGATGCGCTCGGGGGTGTAGTCTTGGAATGTCTCATGATGGATGATGGCTTCCAGGGGCAGACGGTCGCTCAACGGAGGATTCTCCTCCGGCCACCCCAAGGTGATGGTGGCTACGGGCATCACTAACTTCGGCAGTTGTAGCGCGTCGATGATCATCTCCGGCATATAGACAGTGGTGCCCAGGTAGCAATAGCCTAACCCTTCCTCCTCTGCCAGGTTGCAGAATGTCTGACAATATAATAAGGTGTCGCTCATGGCATTGATGAACGACAGGAAATTGCCATATCCCGGTGTCGCCTTCCTGTTCTCCGCCCACAGGGATGTCCTGCGGAAGTCGGCACAGAAAGTGAGCACCACAGGAGCACCTGTCACCATCGGTTGGTTGAAATGAGCAGGTGCCAGTTGCTCTTTCTTCTGACGGTCACGCGTAATGACCACACTATATAGTTGCAGGTTGCCCATCGTCTGTGTGCGCTCCGCTTGAAGCAGCAGGTCGTTTAACAACAGATCGGAAACATCCCTGCCTGCATATTTTCTGATACTTCTTCTATTCCTTAAACTTTCCATGATATACTATTTTGGTGCGAAGATACATTAAAAAAGTGACAATCAAGAGTTTTTTCCCAATTATTTGATGATTCGTTTTAGAAAACTTTATTCTGTCATTCTTCTTCAAAGTTGTCCAAAACGGAAAACATTTACAAATATATATTTGGCAATATGAACAAATTATGCTACCTTTGCAAGGAAATTTACTGAGAAAAATCATTTTTTTAGAATTCACATTATTATATATTACTGATGAATAAGACTACATACCCCTATGATGAAGCTTTTCAGGCTTCTTTGGAATATTTTAAAGGCGACGAGCTCGCAGCGCGGGTTTGGGTGAACAAATATGCGATGAAAGACAGTTTCGGGCATATCTACGAGAAGAGTCCCGAAGACATGCATTGGCGTATCGCCCGTGAGATAGCACGTATAGAGAAAAAGTATAAGAATCCGGTGAGCGTAGAGGAGATCTTCTCACTCCTGGATCATTTCAGATATATCGTACCGGCAGGTAGTCCGATGACCGGTATCGGCAACAACTTCCAAGTGGCGTCGCTGAGCAACTGTTTCGTGATCGGGCTCGACGGTGATGCCGATTCCTATGGTGCTATCCTCCGTATCGATGAGGAGCAGGTGCAGCTGATGAAGCGCCGTGGCGGTGTGGGGCATGACCTGACGCATATCCGTCCGAAGGGATCGCCGGTGAACAACTCCGCATTGACATCCACGGGTCTCGTTCCTTTCATGGAGCGTTACAGTAACAGTACGCGTGAGGTGGCGCAGGACGGCAGACGCGGTGCGTTGATGCTCTCCGTGGGTATCAAGCATCCCGACAGTGAGGCTTTCATCGATGCGAAGATGACCGAGGGTAAGGTGACGGGTGCCAACGTCAGTGTGAAGATCGATGATGAGTTCATGGAGGCAGCTGTCAATGATAAGTTGTATGTGCAGCAGTTCCCAGTGGACAGTGACAATCCTGACATGAAGAAGACCATCCGTGCCAAAGATCTGTGGGAGAAGATCGTGCATAATGCTTGGAAGAGTGCTGAGCCGGGTGTGCTGTTCTGGGATACCATCCTCAGAGAGAGCATCCCTGACTGTTATGCCGACTTAGGGTTCCGTACGGTGAGCACCAATCCGTGCGGAGAGATTCCTTTGTGTCCGTATGACTCCTGCCGCCTGCTGAGCATCAACCTCTTCAGTTATGTGGTCAACCCGTTTACCAAGGATGCATACTTCGACTTTGACTTGTTCCGCAAACATGTCGGTCTGGCACAGCGCCTGATGGACGATATCGTGGATCTGGAACTGGAGAAGATAGACCTTATAATGAATAAGGTGGTGAACGATCCGCAGAGTAAGGAGGTGAAGAGCTCGGAATATCATCTGTGGGAGAAGATCAAGGCGAAGAGTTCGAAGGGTCGTCGTACGGGTGTGGGTATCACCGCCGAAGGCGATATGATCGCTGCCATGGGCTTGCGCTACGGTACGCAGGAGGCTACTGACTTCTCTGTCAAGGTTCATAAGACATTGGCGTTAAGTGCTTATGACTCATCGGTGACGATGGCCGAGGAGCGTGGTGCTTTTGCCATCTATGATGCCAAGCGTGAGGCTGCCAATCCCTTTATCCTTCGTATCAAGGAAGCCGATCCCGCCCTCTATGAGCGTATGGCGAAGAGCGGACGCAGGAACATTGCTTGTCTGACGATAGCTCCCACGGGTACCACCTCATTGATGACACAGACCACCAGCGGTATCGAGCCCGTATTCATGCCTGTGTATAAGCGTCGTAGAAAGGTGAATCCGAATGATACCAATGTGCATGTGGACTTTGTCGACGAGGTGGGTGACAGTTTTGAGGAATATATCGTCTATCACAAGAAGTTCCTGGACTGGATGAAGATCAACGGTATCGATACAGAGAAGCGTTATACGCAGGAAGAGCTGGATGATATCGTTGCCCGCTCACCTTATTATAAAGCGACAGCCAATGATGTGGACTGGTTGATGAAGGTACGTATGCAGGGAGCCATCCAGAAGTGGGTTGATCACTCGATCTCCGTTACCGTCAACCTTCCCAATGATGTTGACGAGACCTTGGTGAACCGACTCTATGTAGAGGCTTGGCGTACCGGTTGTAAGGGATGTACGATTTATCGTGACGGTTCGCGTGCCGGTGTGATGATCCAAGTGGATGAAAAGAAAAAGAAGGAGAAAGAAAAGGCAGAAGTTGCTCCTTGCAAACACCCTGTCGTCACTGAGGTACGTCCGCAGGTACTCGAGTGTGATGTGGTGCGTTTCCAGAACAACAAAGAGAAATGGGTGGCCTTCGTGGGATTGCTCGATGGTTATCCCTATGAGATCTTCACCGGTCTGCAGGATGACGATGAGGGTATCGTACTGCCGAAGACAGTGACGAAGGGTAAGATCATCAAGCAGCAGAATGAAGATGGCACAAAGCGTTACGACTTCCAGTTTGAGAATAAACGCGGTTATAAGACAACGGTGGAGGGACTGAGTGAGAAGTTCAACCCCGAATACTGGAACTATGCCAAGCTGATCTCCGGTGTGTTGCGTTACCGGATGCCTATCGACCATGTCATCCGTCTGGTGGCATCGCTGCAGCTCAGTGATGAGAGTATCAACACCTGGAAGAACGGTGTGGAGAGAGCACTGAAGAAATATATCTCTGACGGTACACAGGCAAAAGGACAGAAATGTCCGAACTGTGGACAGGAGAGCCTGGTCTATCAGGAGGGCTGCCTGATCTGTACGAACTGTGGTGCCAGCAGATGCGGATAGGAGTGCGGCTATGGTAGTAAAAGGTTGTCATATCACGCTGTCCGGCCTGCGGTTTCATGCCTATCATGGTGTGTTGCCGCAGGAGCAGAAGACGGGAGGCTCTTTCGTCGTGGACCTGCAGGTGATGGGTGATCTGAAGAAGGCTGTTTATTCTGACGAACTGACGGACACTCTGAACTACGGCACCATCTATGAGTTGGTGAAGGAGGAGATGATGATGCCTTCCAAGTTATTGGAACATGTGGCAGGACGTATCGGCCAGCGTATCATCGATACCTTTCTGCAGGTAGAGATGGTGGTAGTGACGGTGACAAAGGAGAATCCTCCGATGGGAGCGGATCTGAAAGGCGTTAGCGTGACATTGGTTTTGAGTCGTGACGAGTAGTCATGCCATTGCCTTAAATAATGATAAATATCAGGGATGTTAATTCATTAAATCATATAAAACATTTATCTTTGCACGTATATGATAAGACGTTGTTTGTTGATAATCACGATGATCGTATCGGTATTTGCTGTCGCCCTGGCTGCAAACAACGATAAGTTTGTCCTTGTTATCGATCCCGGACACGGGGGAAAGGATGCCGGTGCGTTAGGTGCAAAGTCGAAAGAGAAGAATATCAACCTGAATGTCGCCCTGGCCTTCGGTGCTTATGTGGAACGTAACTGTCCCGACGTCAAGGTGATATACACTCGTAAGACGGATGTGTTCATCCCGTTGAATGAGCGTGCGAATATCGCCAACAGAAATAAAGCCGATCTCTTTATCTCCGTACACACCAATTCCTTGCCCAACGGCAGGGTGGCACGTGGTTTTGAGGTTTATACACTCGGTATGCACCGTGCGGCGGATAACCTCGAGGTAGCAAAACGTGAGAATGCGGCCATCCTCGTGGAGAAAGACTATAAGCAGCACTATGAAGACTTCGACCCTAACTCCTCGGAGAGTTATATTATCTTTGAGTTCATGCAGGATAAGAATATGGCGAAGAGCGTAGAACTGGCGAAGATGATCCAGAAAGATGCCTGTGAGACGGCAGGGCGCGTGAACAAAGGGGTGCATCAGGCAGGATTCCTGGTCTTACGTGCCACCTCTATGCCCAGTTGTCTGATAGAACTGGGATTTATCACCAGTCAGGAAGAGGAGAATTATCTGAACAGCGCTGCGGGCATTGATGCCCTGGGAAAAGGTATCTACAAGGCTTTTCTACGTTATAAGAGGAAATACCATAAGGGTATTACCGTACCTTATGCCGCAGAACCGACGACACAGGTGAATATTCCTACTGTTGTTCCTCCGCAGGAGACAGACCGTCAGGAGAAGAAAAAGAATCCCCCGAAAGAACAGCCTGTTGCCGTGGTGAAAGAGAAACCCGCAGAACCGGAGACACAACCGAAAACACAACCGAAGGTTGCCGGATTGATGGATAACCCCGAGAAAGTGACGGCTCCTGCAAATGCCGATCCTGTCTTCAAGGTACAGATCATGGTGACCGACCGTCTCCTGAAAATCTCTGACCGCCAGTTCAAGGGTGAGAAGGATGTGTATTATTACCAGGAAGGGAATATGTATAAGTACACGATAGGGGCCTCTACGAATTATAATGAGATTTACCAATTACGGAAAACTCTTGCTGAGAAATTCCCGCAGGCTTTCATCATTGCCTTCAAGGATAACAGAAAGGTTGATGTGCAGCAGGCCATAAAGGAATATCGTGCCAAACGTTCACGTTAATAAACAGATGAGAAAAGATGAAAAGGGAAATTAAAATAGCACTGGTGGCCATCGTCGCTCTGATCGTATTGTTCTTCGGGTTGAATTTCTTGAAGGGCCTGAACCTCTTTACGTCAGACACCAACTACTATATGACATTCAAGAATATCTCCGGATTGAGCAGTTCCAGTCCTATCTATGCCGATGGATATAGGGTGGGTACGGTGAAGAATATCCTATTCGATTACGAACAGCAGGAGGATATCAAGGTCATGGTGGGTATTGACCGTCACCTCCGTATTCCTAAGGGAAGCACGGCGGAGATCGTCAGTGATATGCTTGGCAACCTGCAGGTGAACCTGTTGCTGGCCGATAATCCTCAGGAACGTATCGAGGAGGGGGGAGTGATAGAAGGATCCGTCAGCAGCGGTACCGTAGGGAAACTCAGTGCTATGGTTCCGACGGTAGAGAAGATGTTGCCGAAACTTGACAGTATCCTTGGTAGTCTGAATACGATCCTGGCCGATCCTGCCATTGCCCAGACCCTCCATCATGTACAGTCGGTATCCGGTAATCTCGTGACAACCACCAATCAGTTGAATACCCTTGTGGGACAACTGAACAAGAATGTGCCTTCGCTGATGACGCAGGCAAACAGTGTGCTGGATAATACGACACAGCTCACCGGCAACTTGAACAAACAGTTAGCAAGTGTTGATATCAATACCACCATGTCGAAGGTGAATGTCACCTTGGATAATGTACAACAACTGACAAAACAGTTGAACAACCCCGAGGGATCGATAGGGCTGATGCTGCGTGACCCACAGTTGTACAGGAACCTCAATACCACCATGTCTGATGTGGATTCCCTGTTGAATAACTTGCGGGAACATCCGAAGCGCTATGTACACTTTTCTTTGTTCGGAAAGAAGGATAAATAATACTTATTTAAAAATGGTCTAAATAGACTGTCGCTTAAATAGCACTTTAAATGAAATAGTGGAAACGTCTATCAGAAAGAAAGTTAACGTGTATAATGCACATAAATGAGGGGCTGTACATGCAATTTGTAAAGATTTTGTAAGTGTCTGTTCTTCAAAGTCTTTTTTATATGCAACAGCATATTTTTCTTTGTTTGGAAACATCAAATGAAAACGACTGAAAAAGGGGTATTTGCGAAACATTACAGAATGATTTCAAAAAAACAGATTTGCAAGTTATAATATTTTTTCCGAAATTTGCATCTTGAAAACAAGTGGCTGCCAGTGGCCACTTTTTATTGCTGAGTTTTTTAAAAGGTATATGAGTATTAATCCACGTGCGCTCTGGGAGAACTGTCTCCAGTTGATTCAGGAAAACGTCTCAGAACAGCAGTTTAACACCTGGTTCAAGCCAATCGTCTTCGAGTCGTATTCACCGTCTTCGAAGACTATCCTGGTGCAGGTTCCAAGTCAGTTCGTTTACGAATACTTGGAAGAGAACTATGTTGATCTGTTGCGCAAGGTGCTTACTCGTTGTTATGGGAAGGGTATCAAGTTGAACTACAGTATTCTTACGGATAAGGACAACCATATCAATGTGACTGTTGAGCCGGATCCTGTGGGAGATATTGAGAAGGCACAGCCCAAGACCCGTGGCAATCAATCACCATCGGTCATGGAGGTGGCTGCTCAGGATATTGACAGTCAGTTGGATCCCCACCATACCTTTGCTAACTTTATCGAAGGCGACAGTAACCGTCTGTCTCGGTCTATCGGTCTCTCGATTGCTGAGCATCCTTCCACCACCCAGTTCAATCCGATGTTCATCTATGGACCTTCCGGTTGTGGCAAGACGCATCTTATCAATGCTATCGGTGTGCGTGCCAAGGAGTTGTATCCTCAGAAGAGAATACTCTATGTCAGTGCTCGTCTCTTCCAGGTGCAATATACCAATGCTACCTTGCAGAATAAGATCAACGACTTCATTGCTTTCTATCAGACGATAGATATCCTGATCGTGGATGACATTCAGGAATGGATGACTGCCACGAGGACACAGGACACGTTCTTCCATATCTTTAATCATCTCTTTAGAAACGGTAAGCGTATCATTCTTGCTTCCGACCGTCCTCCGGTGGATCTGAAAGGTATGAATGACCGTCTGCTCACCAGGTTCTCCTGTGGTTTGATAGCAGAATTGGAGAAGCCCAATGAGCAGTTGTGTGTGGATATCCTCAACAGTAAGATCAAGCGTGACGGACTGCAGATACCGAAAGATGTGATCTTGTATATCGCCAAGACTGCCAATGGCAGTGTACGTGACTTGGAGGGCGTGATCAACTCGCTGTTAGCTTATAGTGTCGTATATAACAGTAATATAGACATGCGTCTGGCTGAGCGTGTCATCAAACGGGCCGTGAAGACCGATGACCGTCCGCTGACGATTGATGATATCATCACCACGGTATGCCATCATTTCAATGTCAGTACCGCTGCGGTATCGGGTAAGAGTCGTAAACAGGAATATGTCAATGCCCGACAGGTATCTATGTACTTAGCACTGAAATATACCAAGATGCCGACGTCACGTATCGGTAAACTCATCGGAGGGCGTGACCACTCCACAGTAATCCATAGCTGTTCACAGGTGGAGAAACGTTTGAAGATCGACAAGTCATTCTCGGAAGATATCTGTAGTATTGAGAATGCTTTCAAACTGAAATAATAAAGGTTGCCGATCGGCAACCTTTAATTATGTCAATGATATTCATATCTCTTCCGGGTAGGGATAAAACCTACCCTGCAACTCGTCTACTCGTTTACTTGTTTACTTGTTTACTCGTATACTCGTTTACTTGTTTACTCGTATACTCGTCCATCATACGTTTCCACTTAAAGAATCCCAACACGGCGATCACCACATAGAGAGCGTATAACGAGGCTTTGAAAGGGATGTCTTTGTAGAAATAGAGGGCACTGGTAACGATATCCACGACAATCCAGATGAGCCATTGCTCTAAGTATTTCCGTGCCAATGCCCATATTCCCACGACGCTGAGTGCTGTTGTGAATGAGTCGGCAATAGGTACACGGGAGTCGGTGCAGGTGCTAAGAAACCAGTAGATAGCAGCCCAGATAATGAGCGTAGCTACAGCCCATCTAATGGCCAACCGTCGTGGAAAATGGGTGATGGGCGTCCCTGTGCTTTCATCCTTCCTATTACTGTCTTGTACTTTCGGCTTCCTTACCCAGTTGAAGAATCCATACACGGTCATGGCTAAGTAATAGAACTCCATGCCGCAGTCTGCATAGAGTCCTTTCTGGTAGTAGAGTACGATACCCAGTGACTGCATGGCGAAGCCTACAGCCCACAACCAGATACTGGCCCTGTATTCCAATAGGATATAGGCCAGTCCGAGTACGGTGGTGAGCATGTCAAGCCAATGGGCGGCAAGAAAATCGTTCATCAGAATTTTAACGTTATGTTTGCCATTGAGGTAAATCCAGCCATGGGCATGAAACCGATTTGATAGTAGCGGTTGTCGTTGGAATGACAGTAACTTTCTGCGATGGCAGAATATACCCAACCACCGGCAGCGTAATGTTTGTTGAACACGTTATTGAAGTTGATACCCAAGACAATCTCTTTTATTCCCATGACTTTCTTACCTGTCGGCTTCATCATCTGCCAGTTAATACTCAGGTCAGATGTAGTATACCCGTCGAGAGAACGATCCTTATTGGCTGTATTGTCGAGATATTGACGACTTACGTATCCTGTGTGCCAGGTAGCCTGTATGCTATTCCAATGTAAGTTGATAAACCCGTTCAAGAGCACAGAGGGAGAGAAGGCGAGGGTAGAGTTGTCATAATGGAACTGACGCAGTTCGTCGCCGTTACCGTCAATGTGATATTTCTCCATAGCGGCCTGTCTTCCCACCTGGTCATCACCATAGTCCCAGTCATCCCAGTCCTCCACATACTCGTCGAAATCCTTGATCTTGTTGCTGCTCAGTGCGGCATTGCCTTCAATCGTCAGCCATGGTGTGATATTCCATCCGGCAGACAGTTCGATACCCATGCGGTAGGAATCCTTTACATTGGTGGTAAGCGGTTCGCCGATTTCGCTCACTAATCCGTTTTGTACGAATTGGTTAGAGTAGTCCATGTAATAGAGGTTGGCTCCGGCATGCCATTTGCTGCCAGCATATTGATATCCTAATTCATAGTCGAGCAGCGACTCCGCCTTTGGTGCAGGATAATATCCGTTGTCGGTGAAGTTGTTGCGCTCCGGCTCCCGATGGCTTATGGCCACTGAACCATAAAAACGGTGTCCGTTATTGATGTAACTGAAACCGGCCTTCGGATTGAGGAAATCGTATTTCTCATCAATATCGAGGTAATGTTTGTCGTAGAGGTAAGTGGCCTTGTTATAGACAAACTTGTCGTTATACCCGTCGGTGTTATATCCCACATGGCGATACTGCATGTCGGCGAAGACATTCCACGACGGTGTGATGGCATAGGCAATCTTGATATAAGCGTTGCCGTCGAATTTCTCTGCATCGGAGTCATAATACTGGTATTTACCCTTGTTGAGGAGAAGATTATTCAGCTGTGGCTCGGAGACATAGGGGATATAACCGAAGTGATCGCTGACAAAGTTCTGAAGACTCAGTCCTCCGATGATATCCCACTGGTCATCCTTGTAGTTCATGCTCCATATCAATCCGTAGGTATCCTGGTAATATCCTTTATCGCGCACCCAGTCGGTACGTTTGATATTGCCGATGGCATCGTAGCCATAAGTCGTATTGGGCAGTCCCAGTTTCTTGATTTTATTCTGATAGCGGAACTCTTTGTAGTAACCGTAACCATGGGTATAATGCAATGAGGCAGTCGTGGAAAGATGTTCGTTCATGTTCCATGCTGCTGAGAGAATATTATGGTTCTGCCAGAAGTTATCGGTAGTCTTAGGCCAGTATGAGCCGTCTGTCATCTTGTAACGCTCAGTGATGTAATTGCCGTTGGCATCTTTTGCAAAATTACCTTCGTTATCATAGGTAAGCCGCTCGAAGAGAGAGTTGTACCTTCCGAGGCCAACCTTGTACATATCTTCATAAGACTTGATACCAGTCTTGATGCCTTTTGTGCCATCCATCAGGCTCATGTCATCATCACCGGCGGTTATGCCATTCCAAGCCTGTCCTGTCTTCTCGAAGTTACCGATGTTTTTATACCGGATAACGAATTTATCGCCCAACCAAGTCAGACCACCATAGTAACTTCCTGATCTTCCCTCTGTTCCGTGGATAAACCCGTCGGTGCTTGTTTCATGGTAGGCACCATCGAAAATCAAATGGTTCCATAACAGACCCGTGGAGAAAGATCCTCCCACATTGATGGTGTTATAAGAGCCATAAGACAGTGACACTTCTCCCTCTGCTTTCTCAGAGGGCGTTTTTGTGGAGAGGGCAACAGTACCACCGAAGGCACCGTCACCATTGGTGGAGGTTCCAACACCTCTCTGTATCTGAACACTTCCTAATAAAGAGGCATAACTGTTCATGTTTGCCCAGAAGACACATTGGTCTTCAGGAGAGTTTAATGGCACGCCATCGATCGTGATATTGATTCGGGAATCACTTGCACCGCGGATTCGGAGATGAGAGGTGCCGACGCCCAGACCGTTCTCGCTCCATCCCATCACACCAGGTGTACGTGAGAAAAGGAAAGGAAGCTCTTTACCAGTCTTTGAGAATGACTGCAACTCATCTTTCTTGATGTTGGCAACGGCAAAGGGAGCATTCTTCTGTACTCTCACAGCTTTTACTACTACTTCCTGCAACTCTTCCATACGGAGAGAATCTGCATTCTCTGCACTTTGTGCATTACAAACAGTCATGATGCACATAAGTGCCAATACTGTCATGAAATACTTTTTCATCTTGTTGAAATTAAACATGTAACAGAAGGGGCGACTTAAATGTGTGATCCTAACGGATTTCTATCTTCTTGAGGAAGAATCATCATAAGTCTTTTGTGCTCTTTTATCCCTACGCCGGCATGATCCGGATCAGGTTATGAGGGTCTAATCTCAGCCCACCCACGGTGGGCACCCCTTGACTTACCGTTTGTAAGTCGATTGCAAAGGTACTTCTTAATTTCCAATAAACCAAATAACCTCCGAAGAAAACTCTCCGGAGGTTAAAAAAATTAGCTAAACACTGTAATTGGTCTTAATGGAGTAGGGCAATGATTCGTTGTAATGTCTCCTTGGCGTCGCCCAACTCGAGATAGACACCCTGTTGACGGGAATAAAGCGGGTTCTCTACTCCGGCATAACCCGGTTTGAGGTCGTAGTTGCAGATTATAACCTGTGGAGCCTCATCCACGTTGAGAACCGGCATACCATAGATAGGAGTACCCACAGCGTTTCTTGCAGCCGGGTTGAGTACATCACTCGCACCGATGACCACGGCTACGTCGACATTTTTGAAGTCGTCGTTGATCTGCTCCATCTCATAGAGTTGCTCGTAAGGCACGTCAGCCTCTGCCAACAGCACGTTCATATGACCGGGCATGCGTCCTGCAACGGGGTGGATGGCATAGCGCACATGAGCACCACGCCCCTCGAGGAGATCAGCCAACTGTTTCACCTGATGCTGTGCCTGTGCCAGCGCCATACCATAACCGGGAACGATGATCACTTCCTTAGCTTGTCTGAGAACCTCTTCTAATGGTTTTTTCGTCGGTGTTGTAACCTTCTCCTCTTGAGGTGCTTCGGTTGTCTCCTTACCGACATTATGAATACCAGAGATCAGTCGCTGTAACGTTTCCTTGGCATCGCCCAACTCGAGATAGACACCCTGTTGACGGGAATAAAGCGGATTCTCCACACCGGCATAACCCGGTTTGAGGTCGTAGTTACAGATCACCACCTGTGGTGCCTCATCCACGTTGAGTACCGGCATACCATAGATAGGAGTACCCTCAGCGTTTCTTGCAGCCGGGTTGAGCACATCACTCGCACCGATGACCACAGCCACATCGACATTTTTGAAGTCGTCGTTGATCTGCTCCATCTCATAGAGTTGCTCATAAGGCACGTCAGCCTCAGCTAACAGCACGTTCATATGACCGGGCATGCGTCCTGCGACGGGGTGGATGGCATAGCGCACATGAGCACCACGCCCCTCGAGGAGATCAGCCAACTGCTTCACCTGATGCTGTGCCTGTGCCAGAGCCATTCCATAACCGGGAACGATGATCACTTCCTTTGCCTCAGCAAGAACATCGGCTGCTGTCTTCTTGACTACCGGCTCCTCTTTTGCAACAGGTTCTTCCGTTTTATCCTCCACCTTCTCTTTTGCGGCAGATGTGTCCTTCTTCTTTGGTGCCTTACCACCAAGTAGAATACTCATCAGACTCCTGTTCATGGCCCGACACATAATCTGTGTCAGCAACAGTCCGGAGGCACCTACGATACCACCTACTGCTACCAGGAAGATATCACTGATGGCCATACCGGCAATGGCTCCAGCCACACCGGATAATGAGTTGAGTAAGGAAATGGTGATAGGCATGTCGGCACCACCCACACGGATAGAGAAGAGAACTCCGAAAAGACAAGAGGTGATGATACATGCAACCACGAGCACGGTCATATTACTATCCCAGATACTGGCAATCACCAAACCTACAGTCAGCAGCAGGAAGATGATGGTATAAAGGGAGTGGTTAGGTAATACAATCGGCTTTTGGGGCAATACCCTGTGCAACTTTCCTGCAGCAATCAGACTACCCACCAATGTAATCGTACCGATGGCAATGGCCAGCATGGCTGTGAATTTCACAAAGGGCAGATAACCGGTGGCAGTCATCTCAGCCTGTTGCTCCGCACTGAACCCCAACATGGTGGCAGAGAGTATTCCCACCAAGGCAGAGGCACCACCGCCCAGTCCGTTAAAGAGGGCTACCATCTGCGGCATCTGTATCATCTTCACCCGCTGTGCCATTATAGCACCGATCATTGCGCCGATGATAATAGCCGGGTAGATGGTCCATGCAGATAACACCCCACTATATAATAAGGTGGCGACCACGCCTACGAGCATGGCTAATGCTGACAACAGGTTACCATTGACAGCTGTGCGCACCTTACTCATCATCGAGATGCCCACCAGCACTGCTATAGACAGCAGAACGCTGATAATAATCTGTATCGTCATCATAGCCTACTCCTTGTTTTTCTTGTTAAACATGCGAAGCATCCGATGAGTGATACCGAAACCACCCACCACATTGATAGTGGCCAGGATAATGGCTAACATACCAATCACCTGAGCTGCCACGGAAACACCGGAGTTAGACAGGAAAGAGTAGCCTGTAGCGGTGATGGCACCAACGATGGTAACACCCGACAAGGCATTCATACCCGACATCAGTGGGGTATGAAGCAGACTGGGTACGGTCTTGATAATGAAATATCCACAGACCGTACAAACCAGAAATACTAAAATCAGGATGACAGGGTGTATCATTCTATATCTTTAATGATTAGTTTAACCCCATTGCCTCACGAGCACCTACATGTACCAACTCACCATCGATACATACCAAGCTCTTAGCTACGATCTCATCGTTGCGGTCGAGTACAACCTTACCTTCCTTAACCAGATATTTCACGAGGTTATACATGTTGTTGGAGAACATCCATGTAGAACTGGTGGGGAGTAAGCCTGGGATATTCTTCACACCCATCAGGGTTACACCGTATTTTGTCACCACATCACCGGCAGGAGTCAGCTCACAGTTACCACCCTGGTCGATAGAAATGTCAACGATCACAGAACCACGTTTCATACCCTTCACCATTTCCTCAGTGATGATGATAGGAGCTACCTTACCTGGGATCAAGGCAGAGCAGAATACGATATCCATCTGTTGGATAGTCTCTGTCAGTTTCTCACGCTCAACCATCAATACATCATCCGGCAAACGAAGAGCATAGCCACCCTCACCAACAGCGAGCTCGGCGGGAACACCGGTCTCTACCTTCTTGGCACCCAGACTGCCTGCATTTTCAGCAGCCATCGGACGGATGTCGGCAGCGTAAGTGATAGCACCCAGACGCTTTGCTGTTGCCAAAGCCTGCAGACCTGCAACACCAACACCGATAACCATGACCTTAGCCGGCTCGATGCGACCTACAGCAGTAAACATCTGTGGCATGAAGGTGGTCAGGTGGTTGGCCGCCATCAAGATTCCCTTGTAACCAGCACAAGTACTCATGGATGTCAGGGCGTCCATATTCTGGGCACGTGAGATACGTGGGATACCATCCAGTGTGATTGCAGTAACACCCTGCTTGGTAAGCTTCTTTACCATCTCGTGGTTAACGGGAGATGCGGGGTGGATGAAGGTAATCAGATACTGACCTTTGTGCATCAGTTCTACCTCATGCTTGCCCAACTTCTCGTTGAACAGCGGCTCTTTCACTTTGAGGATAATCTCTGCATTGTCGTAGATCTCTACGGGATCCTCTACCAGTGTAGCACCAGCTTTCAGGTAGTCTTCATCGTGATACAAAGCACCCTCACCGGCAGATTTCTCAACGAGCACTTTGAAACCGTCGTTAACAAACTTACCTACTGTCTCTGGAGTACATGCCACGCGATTCTCGTCGTGCATAATTTCTTTTGGAATACCGATAATCATGATCTTAAATTTTTAGGTTTATAGTTTTAATAAATATCTACTG
>JAEEGL011767260.1_pt1 | contig 15215 bp, 13 predicted proteins | sample 9134231 | NCBI WGS metagenome assembly JAEEGL01 (sample SAMN16246548, study PRJNA631951) | gut metagenome | biome: gut microbiome; feature: rumen; material: fiber-attached | host: Bos | place: Iran: Karaj | collected 2018-10 | reverse complement strand
TATGCCTTATTTGTAGAGGAGGGTAATACCATGGATGCAAGGCAGAGAGTGGCCGATGTTAAACAGCTTAGGAATGATATTTGTCATGGTTTTCTAAACATGATTATCAAGCCGGGGTGGCAATATGCTCTGTATAATACTGCCAACCAAGCAATGAACGATGAGCGAAGTGCTTTCAGGGATGCGTATGCTGACGCCTACAGCAAGATGCGGGAAATAGAAATTGACAAGTATACTGTTGAAGATATGGACGTTTCTTTGATTCGAACCATTGCAAGCTATTGGAACAGTCGTAACTACAGGGGTTATAACTATGCTCCGATGAATGCATGTACTCTTGATGCGCTTAAGAATGTCAAGGAAGACAGAAATGATGACGGTCATTCATCGGGCAATGAGGACGAGGAAGAAATTTATCTGCAAGGACTACTCTCTCTGGTGAACCTACGGCAGTTGGTAAAAACAATCGACAGAAAAGAAATCAACATTCCCGATAGCGAACGGCTCGCCTTCTTCCAGAAGTATATGGAGAAGATTACTACGCTCAAAGATATACTCGATGAAGAAAGAATTGAATTGGTTCAGAAGGTAAAGGAAATTGATCGGGATATTCAGAAGATCAAGAACAGTAAGGATCCGTTGCGGACATGGACTGAGATTTACAAAATCTACTCAGACCGTGCAATGGCTCATCGCGATGATGAAAAGGAAGAGCAGAGACTGCAGGAATTCTATATCCGAGCTTCCGATGCTGGTATCCAGTATGCTCATTCTTATGCTGCAATCCCATATATCTCCATTCTTGACGATCCTGTCGAAGCAATCAAACGGTTAAAACTGTTGCTCGAATCGGAACCGGAGCTTACTTGGCAGACTTGCAAGCATGTTATTGATGACATCAACATGATTCTCGCTCGCGGCCATGAGTCAACGGAAGAAATGCTGCAACTGATTGAATACATGAAGAACCACGGTCATGCTGTTGATGAGCGCGACGGACGCTATATTTTGTTGGAGTGGGAAAAGAGAGAGAAAGAAAGACAATGAAACTACGATGAAGAAGGTAAAAAAGAAAAGAAGCAACTCTCTTTATAGATGCTTAGCTCTAAAAACAAAAAAGCCCTGTGAGGAATGATTCTCCCCACAGGATCTTTTATGTTCAGGCGCTAGCCTTCCCCATATACTGCTCCAGGGAAATCCTGAACTTGATGTGTATCTTGTGGCCGCTGCTGACCTCCACGCGCTCGATCAGCCGGGCAATGATCAGGTGCCTGGTGCCGACATCGGCTTTATCGAAGCATTCTGCCCAGGAGAGCAGCTCATCAATCTGGGCCTTGGCCTCTTTGGCGTTTTCCTTTTCGGTCCGCAACTTGGTTTCGGCGTTTTCCATGGAAAAGCACGAGCGGTACAGGGCGCTGTACGATCTGTTCATCGCCTCGCGGGATTCCGTCGCCCCGCTTTGGGGGCGAACCATCTGATTCTCCCGCCGCGCGCAGCGCCTCGCGGCCGTGCTTCTCACCGCTGGCTCAGCTGCCGGTTTTGTGAGGCCCCTGTAAGGGCCAGGTGCCGGCAGCACCCACGCGCTCAGAATAACCGGTTCTTACGCCGGTTCCTCCGAAACCCGGAGAGCGGTTTTCAACGGGCCCTGTCCTTCCTTTTCACGGGTCTGCGGCCGCCGAATCGAAACAGGGCCGGACGGCTCTGCCCATCGCGATCAGCTTTCCGTCCCCGCTCTAAGCGGGGGTTCATCACGCGTCAAAGCGCCCCGCGCCCGAATCATCAGGCATGGGGACCTTCCCTTTGCCCCAACCGCGCGTTCAACCCGCGTATGGTCGCCAGGGATCGTCCCGCGTGAACCGGCTTCCCGATGCTTTCGCCCTACAAATACCCCGTCCTGGCGCCGGGCGGGAAACGGGAAATCCTGCTTTCTCCTCGCGTCAAAGCGAAGACCCCCGCGCCCGAAGTACCGGGTGCGGGAGCCTCGTTCTTCCCATTCTACCGCTTCGCCTGCTTACAGCTTTACTTCCTGATCCGCGAAGCTCTTTGCGCCGCGGAAGTCGGGCACGTCGATGACCTTGCCGTTGTTCATGATGGACAGCTCGCTCAGCAATCCGACGGCCGTCCATTCGCAGGCCTGGTAGATGTCGATGTCCGGCTTCTTGTTTTCGCGGATGGCGTCCACAAAATCCTGCACCAGGAAGAAGTCGCCGCCTCCGTGGCCGGCCTTGTTCTGTTCGTCCGTCGCGATGCGGTAACGCTCCGGCAAATACTGGGGATAATCCTTCAGGTCGTGCCACACGCGGTGCGATTCGTTGGAATCGATGCCCTCAAACCACACCAGGTTCTTGCCGTCTCTGGTGTCCCGGGCGCTCTCAAAGCAACCCTTCGTGCCCTGCAGCTGGTAGCCGATCATGTTGTGGGGACGCGGAGACACGCAATCCACGCGCAGCTTGATGAGCTTGCCGCTCTCGGTCTGGCACATGGTCACGCTGGTATCGTCCTGCCGCAGGCCGACGTGGTGGCCGGCGGAGAAGCTGCTGATGGACTTGATGCGCTCGCCCTCAAACCACTGCATCATGGGTCCCAGGGAGTGGGTGGGATAGAAGTTGCCGCGCTTGCCCAGCTGCCAATAGGAGCGCCAGGACGTCTTTCCATCGGGATAGACCATCAGATCCTTCACATCGTGCAGGTATTCGCATTCGCCATAATACACGTCGCCAAACAGGCCCTGGCGCCGCATTTCCCGAATCTGCTGGCAGAAGGGCATATACGCGTAGTTTTCCGCGTACATGTACGTTTTGCCGCTCTTCTCCACGGCTTCCTTCAGCCACCACAATTCGTCCATGGTCACGCCCGCCGTAACCTCGCTGAGCACATGCTTTCCGGCCTCCAGCGCCGCCAGCGCCTGGGGCACGTGGCACTGCATCGGCGTGGCGATGACCACCGCGTCGATGTCGCTCTCCAGCATATCGTCAAACACCCGGTAGGCGTGGGGAACGTTGTGCTTTGCGCACTGCTCCTTCAAAAACTCCTCGTTCAGGTCGCACAGCGCGGCCACCTCCACGCCTTCAATGGCGTGAAAGCCCATCAGGGTAGATAGCCCGCGGGCGCCGGCAATGCCCACTTTCAAGGTCTTTTCCATTTCAATTGTCCTCCTTGTTTATGCCTTGACGGAGCCGACCAGCAGCCCCGACACAAAATAACGGGAAATGAAGGGATACAGGCACATGATGGGGAACACGGTGATCACCGTGATGGCCATCTTCAGCGTCTGAGTATTGATGCGGGTGGACGAGGAGGACATGCCCTGGCTCACGGCCTCCTGCAGGGACTGGGACACGTTTGCCTGCAAACTCTGATACAGATAGTATTGCAGCGTGTACAGTTTGGTGCTCATGGAATTGTAGAACTGGGTATCAATGTAGCTGTTCCAGTGGCTGATGGCGCTGAACAGCACCACCGCGGCGTTCACGGGCAGGCATACCCGGAAGATCACCAGGAAATACGCCTGCAATTCGTTGCCGCCGTCAATCTGCACAGCCTCTTCCAATTCCCTGGGCAGGCTTTCAATGTATGTGCGTATCAAAACCACGTTGTACGCGCTGGCGACGCTGGGCAGAATATACACCCAGAAGGACCGGGTCAATCCCAGGTTCTTGATCAGCAGATACTGGGGGATGATGCCGGCGGAGAAATACATGGTGAAGAACAGCATCATGCGGAAGAACTTGCCGAACACCAGATCCCGGCGGCTCAGGGCGAAGGCGCCCATGCCGCACACCATCAGCATCAGGATGGGGCCCAATATGGTGCGCGCCAGGCTGACCAGCACGGAATGGAAGAAATCCTCGTCCGAGAACAGCGTGGTATAGGCCTTCACATTGAAGCCCTTGGGCAAAATCAGCAAGGGATTGGTGATCTTGCTGGGCGAGGAGAAGGAATAGCTGAACACGTAAATAAAGGGATACAGCATGATGATGAAAATGACAATCATCAACAGGGAATTCAGGATATCGAAGGTAAGGCCGCTTATGGTCACGGGCCGCTTTACGCCCTTTTGCTTTTTCACAATATCCCTCCTTCTTCAGAACAGGCCCGTGCCGCTCAGCTTGTTCACTGTGCGGTTCACGATCACCAGGATCACCAGGCTCACGGCCGTCTTGGCGATGCCCGCCGCCGTGGCGTAGGAATAGTCCATCAGCTTCAGGCCGTATTTGTAAATATACATATCCAGCACTTCCATGGTCTCCATGTTGGTGGTGTTCTGGAATACCATGAACATATCCAGGTTGCTGTTCAAAATCCAGCCGCTGTTCATAATCAGCAGCACCGCGGCGGTGGGCAGCAGGCTGGGCAGGGTGATGTAAACCGCCTTCTGGAATCGGTTCGCGCCGTCGATATCCGCGGATTCGTACTGGTCCATGGGAATGCCCGCCGCGGCGGCGGTGAACAGCACGCAGTTATAGCCGGTAAACTTCCACAGGTTGACGAATATCATGAGCGCCCAGGAGTATTTTGCGTCTCCCAGGATGTTGTAGCCTCGTTTGATGGCGCCCATTCGGATCAATGCCAGGTTGATGGCACCGGAATTGACGGAGAGCAGGGAGTTTATAATGGAATACGCGATGATGGCAGACACGAAGTAGGGGAAGAACGTGACGGTCTGCACCGCCTTCGCGCCGATCTTCCAGCGCACTTCCCGCAGCAGCATGGTCAGCACCAGCGCGACGAACAGGTTGTTGGCAACGGAGACAAAATTGATGACCACCGTGTTGCGCAGCAGCTTGCCCAGGTCGTTGCTGTAACTCCCCAGGCGGATGAACTGCTTCAGCCCGGTCCAGGGGTTGCCGAATAGAGGTGCGCCGATGTAATAATCGGTAAAGGCCATCACCCAGCCGGTCAGGGGAGCATAGGAAAAGATAATCGTGAGGATCATGAGCGGCGCCAGCATCAGCAGGACCCATTTTTGCCGCTTGATCCTCTGCCAGAGCGTCGGCCGAGCGATTTTCAGAGAGGACGTCACCAGGCAACACCGCCTTTTGAAAAATATGGATCAGCTCCCACGCCCGAAAAGGCGGGCGCTGGGGGCGCGTAGTTGAGAAAAACGGCAGCGGGTTATAAACCGGCCCGCTGCCGTTGGCCTGGCGGGCAATGACCCGGAGCGGCCCCGCGAGGGGGCCGCGAAACCGGTCACTGCGCGCGGTTACTTGGTTTCCTGATACAGGCGATTGTACTCGTCCACAACACTCTGGTGGTCCAGCATGTCGTACTCGGCCACGGCGTCGTTCCAAATGGACTCGAACTCCTCGTCGGTCTCGGCCAGGATCAGCTTAGCGGACCACTTCACGCGGCACTCGACCATCTGCTGCTGAATCTTGGCGAACTCGCTGGTGGAATCCAGAGAGATGGAGCCAGACGTGCCGGTGTCCACGAAAGCGCCGTGCTCGTCGCCCCACTGGGTGGAGTACTCGACGCCCATCTTCGCGTAGACTTCCTTCTGGCGGTCAGACAGGGTGGTAACGTCCTTGTACAGCTGCTCGTTCAGCAGGCCGTAGTACTGGCCGTCGCTGGAATTGCGGGTCTTGTCCATGGGCAGGAACACCAGCTGGGAAAGGCCCATCTGGTTGCGCTCCTCGGAGCTGCTGTTCATCAGCCACTCGGTGGGAACGCGCTTGCCGTCCTCGATGGTGTAGGTTTCGCCTTCGAAGCCGCACTGCAGAATGGTCTGGCCTTCGTCGGTGCAAGCCCAGTCGATCAGCTCGATCAGGCGCTCGGGATAGCGGCAGTTCTTGGTCAGCGCCCAGGATTCGTAGGGGCGGGCGGTCTCAACCTTGAAGGAGCGGGGTTCGCCGGCCGCGGCCTGGGAATCCAGCTGGATGAAGGTCTTCACGTACTCGTAATCGGTCATGCCGGCGTTTTGCAGCTCGGTGTTGGCGTTTCTGGCCAGCCACTCGGCATACCACACGGCGAAGGCCTGGCCGGTGGCCAGCTTGGCGGTGGTCTGCGCGCTGAAGTCGGTGAAGGACTCGATGTCGAACACGCCTTCCTGATACATGGTGTTGAACATCTTCAGGCTTTCCTTGGTCTCGGGAACCAGGAAGTAGTCCACGAACTCGTCCTTGGTCCAGTCGAAGGTAACGCCCTCGTTGCCGATGGACAGATACTTGCCGCCCTTTTCATAGCCGATGCAGGCGATGCCCTGCAGGCCCCAGGCCTCGGCGAAGGGGGCGACCATGCCCACGGTGGCCAGGCCGTCCACGGTGGTGGGGTAGGCCTGCTTGGCCTTTACCAGCAGATCGGTCAGGGCGGAGGCGGTCACGGGCATCTGCCAGTCGCACAGCTCCAGGATGTCGGAACGGATGGCGACTTCGCAGGATTCATAGATGGAGCTGGGAGTGTTTACTTCCCACTTGTACAGCTTGCCATCGGTGGGCTGACGCCAACGATCCAGCTGCTCCGCGAAGCGGGTGGTGAAGTTGGGCATCTTGTCCAGATAGTCTTCCAGGCACAGCAGTGCGCCGGCCTTGTAGTAGGCGGACACGATGTCGTTGCGCTGCATGTAGACGATTTCACCGATCTCGCCCGCAGACAGGTTGGTGCCCTGCTTTTCGCGCATATCGCCGGCGTAGTAGATGTTCTTGAACACGATGCCAAACTTGTCGGCGATGTACTGGCCTACGGGCATTTCGGTGGAAACCTTCCAGTTGGAATTACCGGTCATCACTTCGATCTCGTAGAGCTCCTGCTCTGCCGCGAGGGCGGAGAAACCCGCCAGGGCGGAGATGAGCAGCGCAACCAGGGTCAGGACGCTTAACAGCTTCTTCATGAAAAACCTCTCCTTTTAAAAATACTTCTGCGCGCATTGTAGGAAAATGCACCATCAGATACTTACATTTTATCACGGAATGAAGGAACACGATACCGGAAAAACTTGAAAAATAGGCAGGAAAAACTGAGCGAACCGCCCTTTTTGAGTATCTTCACGGAAACCCGGGGAATCGCCCCGGTACAGTTTTCACGCCCAGATACGGCCGCGCCGTGAAAGTACCCGCGGCGAAAGGCCTGGGGTGGACAATCCCATAAGGACCCCGATTTCCGCCGACGGGCCATTCCCTGTCTTTCCGCGTTGTGCGCGTTTTGCATGCCTCACGTGGCGCGGCGGTAGTCCGTGGGGGAAATGCTGGTGTTCTGGCGGAACCAGCGGGTAAAGTAATCCACGTCCTGAAAGCCCACCTCCGCGGCGATCTCGTAAATCAGCCGGTCGGACTGGCGCAGCAGCAGCTTCGCCCGCTCCAGCTGAACGTTGCGAATGTATTCCTTGGTGCTGATATGGAAGCGCTTGGTGAAAAGATGGTTCAGCTGGCCCGCGGTCATGAAGTGATCCCGGGCGAGCCGGTCCACGGTCAGCCCGCCGGCCAGGCCGTTATGGATCTGCTGCACGATGGCGCCCAGCGCGTCCTCCGGGGATTCCGCCTCCCTGGCCTGCGCGCCGCGTCCCTCGTCCCTGGCCCGCAGCGCCCTGGCCGCCTGCCGAAGGGAATCCTCCAGCAGCGCCTCGTCCACGGGCTTCAACAGGTATGCGCACACGTTTTCGCTGATGGCCTGCCGGGCGTACTCAAATTCCGCGTAAGCGGTTATAATGATGATCTGCATGGATTTGTCCCGCTCGCGTATCCAGTGGATCAGCTCCAGCCCGTCCATGCCGGGAATGTGCAAATCGCACATCAGCAGGTCGTATTGTTCCAGCTCCAGCTGCTTCTGGGCGGTAAGCCCGTCCTGGCAGAAGCCGCAAACGGAAAAGCCCAGCCGCTCCCAGTCCACCAGCACGGAAAGCCCGTGGCACATCAGCAGTTCATCCTCCACGATCAGCACCTTATACATCGTCATTCCTCCGTTTCGGGCGTCTCTCCGTTGATGCGGAAGGAGACGGTGATGGTCGTTCCCTCGCCGGGATTGCTCTCTATCCGCAGCCCGTGTTCCGGGCCGTACAGCAGCATCAGGCGGTGGTTGATGTTCCACAGTCCCAAGTGCACGGGGGCCTTCGTATCCATGGCGATGGTTTCCATGGTGCGCCGCAGTGTCTCCGCGTCCATGCCCACGCCGTCGTCGGAAACTTGGCATACCAGCCAGTCCTCCGTCGCGTGCACCGCCAGCCGCACGCGTCCGCCCTCCACCTTCTTGTCGATGCCGTGGCTCACGGCGTTTTCCACCAGCGGCTGCAATATCAGCCGGGGAATCTCCAGCTCCATCGCTTCCTCCGGCACGTCCTGCTCCCAGCGGAAGCGCTCGCCCATGCGGAAACGCAAAATTTCCGCGTAGGAACCGATCAGCTGCAGCTCTTCCTTCAGCGGCGCATACATCTTGCCGATGTCCATGTATTCGCGCATGCTTTCGGCAAAGGTGTGCATAATGCGCACGGCCTCGCGACCGTTGCCCAGCAGCAGGCTCATGCGTATGCTCTCCAGCGTGTTGAACAGATAGTGCGGATTGATTTGGGCGCGCAGCACCTGGTATTCGCTGTCCCGCCAGTTCATCATCAATTCGTTTTCCCGGCGCTGGTGATCCAGCAAATGCTGATAGGTCTGCTCCTGCTGGGTCATCAGCGCGTCCAGCCGGGATGCCATCTCGTCAAAACTGGCGCTGATGCTGGCGATCTCGTCCGTGCCGGAAATGGCCGTCGTGCGGGAAAAATCGCCCTTCGCCAGGCGTCCGATCTTGCCCAGCAGCAGCTTCAGGCGGGATGTGATATTGGCGGATATGATCAGCGCGAAGCCGATGGCCGCCAGCACGATCACCGCGCAAATGGCCGCGCCAATGGAAATCTGCCGCCGTATTTCCCGAATGTTCTCGCTGTAATCCTGCCTGTAGAGAATCTGCCAGCCCTCCGGCAGCCCTGCCTGGGGCGGGTGAAAATCGATTCTGCGGATGTAATATTGCAGGCCGTTTTGCTGCAGCACGGCGCTCTCCTCCAGGGTATCCAGGAATGGGAACAGTGTGGATACCGCCTGTCCCTGGGTTTCGGGCAGGTTGGAACACACGATGATGCCCCGGGCATCCACCAGGAAGTATTCGGAGGTATCGGTGTGAATCTCGCTCCGCAGCTGCTCCGCCGTCTGCGTCACGGTGACCGCGCGCCGCAGCGATTGGCCCGTCGCGTCCCGGATGTTCCGGTAGTACACGATGGCGTCGGCATAGGAAATGTCCGCGTTCACGCTCACCAGCAGGTGGGCGAAGGTCACGCAGGTGGAACTCCGGTCTTCCGGGCTGTACCAGCCGCTTCGATCCAGCTGAGCCAGCTTGCCATTGGTCATGGAGGAGATGCTGCGAAAGTCGGAATCCATGTAGAACTTGATCTCGAATTCCGGCTCGGATGTCCTCAGCCAGCGCACCCACTGGTCTATGGTGCTGTAATAATCCTCATACAGGCCGTAGTCCGATGCGTGGGACGCGTTCAGAAAGCCGATCAGCGGCGCGAATTCGCTCACCTTGGTCAGCAGGATCTCCTGCCGGGTCAGGCTGCCCGCGAAGCTGTCCGTAATGGCCTCGATCTCCCTGGAGGTGCGGGAAAGCATGTTCTCCTCCAGCAGCCGGGCGGTGTTGCCGATCAGAAACACGGAAACCAGCAGGCACGCCAGCACCACGGTAAGCACGCCGCACAGCAGCAGCTTTTTGGAAATGGATATTCGGCTCAGCCCGCGTCCGGATCGCTTCAACGCCCTTCGCCTCCCGTCGCCCTTTTTCCCGCTTCTTCTACGCCTCAAACAGATCCGGCCGCTCGTGGAACAGATCCCCGATCCGGGCGAAATAGAGCAGATCCTTGGCCTGGGGATTCTTGTCGATGTACAGGTTGCCGTTGCTCCAAATCATATACAGGGTGTCCTTGTAATCGATCAGGTCGTAGTACACCAGTCCCCGAATATCCCGCAAAAACAGCAGCTCCCGAAAGTCCCCGGCGGAATCGCCGCTCCCCAGCAGCAGCCGCATGTTGTTGCGGCCGTCCCGGGCCAGGTTGGGCTTCACGCCGGCGCTGGACACGGCGGCCAGCAGCTTTCCGTGGTATTCCATCAGCTGGGGCCGCGTGTCGTGAAAGTCCAGCCGCCCCAGGGGGCGGAAGACGCGCCCCATGTCGTCGGAGGCGTACAGGTTGTCGCCCTCTGCCCCCCGGATCAGCGCGACGAGCCGCCCGCTCACGATGGCCGCCTGGGTCTCGTATCGGCCCAATTTGTCGATACAGCCCAGGAATTCCAGCACCCTGCCATCCCGGGTGCGATAGGCGGCGGGCTGGGCTCGCCCGGCGGTGATGAAGCCGTAATACCAGCCGTCGCGAAAGGGCATCTTGGTGGTGGCGATCAGCCGCTCCGTGGGTTCGTAACCCAGGTCGAAGCCCCGCATGCCCCGGCGTTCCAGACACAGCCGGTACGCCCGGTCGTCCAGGGCCATTTCCTCCCCGTCCAGCAGGCAGCGCACGGGCCGGATGGGGGAGAAGCGCCGCGTCTCCGGGTCGAAATCCACATAGCAGTACCGGTCGCCCCGGTTCAGGAACAGCACCCGCACAAAGCCCTTTTGAATCACGGCGGTCTCGTGGAAGTGGGTCTTCGCCACCCAGGATGTCTCCGGATCCCGCAGGAACAGGATGTTCCCGTCGATCATGTCCTGATACAGCTCCCCGTCCACCGTGTCCCCGCTCTCCACAATGATATGGGTCCGCGCGCGGTGGGGCTGGGCCACGGGGATCTCCGCCAGGGCCAGCACGTCCCGCGCCTCGCCGTAATTGCGGCGGGACGCGTGGTACACGGAATAGATCATCCCGTGGTCGGGGTCAAAGCAACTGATGGACGCGGAAGAGGATGTGAAGCGGGCGGTGTCGCTCACGGCCACTTTGCTTTCCAAAACGCGGTCGAACATGGCGTCTTCTCCTTCGGCGCGCAATCGCGCTAACGCGTCAGCGGCCCGGGCCGTCCTCGGCCCGTTCGGCGTCGCTGCTCACAATGCAGTCGTCGATCTCCTTCGTGTTGCAAAGGTTGTAGCAGTAGCGCTTCCCGTATTTGCTGTCGTCGCACAGAAACACCCGCTTTTCGCTGCATTGCAGCATCACCCGGCGTATGTGGGTCTCTTCCGGCGACGCGTCCGTGATCTGGCCGTCCTCCGCCAGGGCGCGGCTGGAAAAGAAGAACACGTCCGTGTTGAAATTCCGCACGAATTCCTCGGCGAAGGGCCCTACATAGGCAGAGGAATTGTGCAGCATCAGCCCTCCGGTGCAATAGGTCTTGTGGGGCAGCCTGCTCAATTCCTGGGCGGTCTTCATGCCGTTGGTGATGATGGTCAGATTCTGATGCTTTTCCAGATGGGGAATCAGGAACATGACGGTGGAGGAGGCGTCCAGGAACACCACCTGCCCGTCCTCCAGATGCTTCGACGCCGTGGCCGCGGCGGCTTTTTTCGCCGGAATGTGCTGCTGTTCCCGCAGATACAGCGGCAGTTCCCGCTGCGCGTCGTCCACCAGCACCGCGCCGCCGTGCAGCCGCATTACCTGGCCCTGCTTTTCCAGCACCGTCAAATCTCTCCGGATGGTGGCTTCGCTGGCGTACAGCCGTTTGGCCAGGTTCACCACGGTCGCCGTCTGATGTTCCCGCAAATAGGTAAGGATGCTCTCCAGACGTGTATACTCCAGCATTTTTCTCTCCTGTTCATTTTTGATCGTTTTATTTCGATTTTTGCTCATTCAGGCAATGTAACAGCCGATTCTTGCGGTTCAAATGGACGTTTGCTATAGTAATTATAGCACAACAAGCAAAAACGCGCAACCCAAAAAGAGAATGGAGTGAGAAATATGCATCGGGCAATGATTTCGCCATCAATGATGTGCGCGCCTCAGTGGCAGGATGTTCGCCCCTTGCTGGATCAAATGCTGGCCGGGGGGGTGGAAATGCTCCACATAGATATCATGGACGGTCATTTCGTGCCGAACATGATGCTGGGCACGGCCTGCGTGCGGGAACTGAGAAAGCTGAGCCACATCCCGCTGGATCTCCATTTCATGGTGGAGCGGCCGGAGGACCGGATCGCCTGGTTTGATATCCAGCCCGGAGAATGGGTGTCCGTGCACGCGGAAAGCACCTGCCATCTGCAGCGGGTTTTGGCCCGCGTGCGGGATCTGGGGGCGCGTCCCTTGGTGGCGCTGAACCCGGCCACGCCCCTCGCGGCCATCGAAAACGTGCTGCCGGATGTGGACGGCGTCATGCTCATGACGGTCAACCCCGGCTACGCGGGCCAAAAGCTGATTCCCCAGATGCTGGACAAGATCGCCCGCACCCGGCGCATGCTGGACGCGGCCGGGCTGTTCGATCTGCGCATCGAGGTGGACGGCAACGTCAGCTTTGAAAACGTGGGGGCCATGCACGCGGCGGGGGCGGATATCTTCGTCTGCGGCACGGCCAGCCTGTTCAACAGCCAGGGAACCTTTGTTGAAAACCTCGCCCGCCTGCGCGGGTGTGTATCGAATGTGGAAAAGGAGGGGTGGTCGGCATGAAAGCGGCGCGTTTGCATGCCATCGGCGATTTCCGGTGCGATCAGACAGAAGTTCCCGAACCGCGCGGAGAGGAACTGCTGTTGAAGGTGGAGGCCTGCGGCATCTGCGGTTCGGATTTCCCCCGGGTGTTTCAGCATGGCACCAGCAGCGGCAAATACCCCCTTACCCTGGGCCATGAGTTCGCCGGGGTGGTCGCAGCAGTGGGTGAAAAGGCGGACCCCGGCCTGGTGGGCGTGCGTGGGGCGGTGTTCCCACTGATCCCCTGCCGCGTCTGCGACGCCTGCAAAACGGCCCATTACGCCATGTGCGAACACTATGATTATTTGGGTTCCCGCCGGGACGGCGGCTTCGCGGAATACTGCCTCATCCCGTCCAAGTGGCATCTGATTCCCTCCCGTTCAGCCGCGCCGGAGGCCCTGGCCATGACCGAGCCCGCCTGCGTGGCCCAGCACGCCGTGCGCAGAAGCGGCGTTCAGCCCGGTCAGTTCCTGGTCATCTACGGCGCGGGCCCTATCGGCATCATGGCGGCGCGCTGGGCGAAGCTGTTCGGGGCGGTGCCGCTGCTGGTGGATATCGCCCCGGGCAAGGTGGAATTCGCCCGCGCCCACGGCATGGACGCGGTGAATTCCCGGGAAGAGGACGTGCTTGAGGCGGTTCGCGCCAGGAACGGCGGCCAGATGGCGGACGCCGCCATCGAGGGCACCGGCGCGCCCACGGCCTTGGCGGACTGCGTGAATTGCGTCCGGCCCCTGGGCGGGGTCGCCCTGCTGGGCAATCCCATGGGGGACACGGTACTGCCGCTGAAGATCCACTCCATGGCTCTCCGCAAGGAGGTCGACATCCACGGCGTGTGGAATTCCAGCCGCGCGCCCTATCCCGGGGACGAGTGGGCTGTTACGGTGCGCATGCTGGAAGAGGAACGGCTCCAAGTCGCCGATTTGATCACGGATCGGCTCTCGCTGGAGGAGCTGCCTGCCGCTATGGAGGCGATCCGCCGCGGCGAGCGCAAAATCGTAAAGGCGATGGTTCTGCCATGAAGACGGTCATCGGCCTGGATTTCGGCACCCAGGGGGCCCGGGCCATCCTGGCGGACGCCGCCGACGGGCGGGTGCTGGCGCAGAGCCGCGTGGAATACGCCCACGGCATCCTGCCGGGCGACCTGGCCCACGCCGGGGATTACGACGACGCCCTGCTGAACCTGCTGGAAGCGGTGGCGCCGCCGGAGTACCGAAGCTCCGTCGCGGGCGTCTGCGTGGACGCCACCTCCCTCACGCTGGTGCCCCTGAACGCGGCGGGAACGCCCCTGGGGGAGCTGGACGAATTTGCCGGCGAACCCCAGGCCCAGGTGAAGCTATGGAAGCGCCACACCGCCCAGCCCTGGGCCGACGAGGCCGAGGCGCTGGCACGGGCGACCGGGCAGCCCTTCCTGGGCCGCGCCGGCGGCGCGATCTCCTGCGAATGGATGCTTCCCAAGCTGCTGGAGATCCGGGATACCGCCCCGAACGTATGGGCCCAAATGGATCTGGCCATGGATCTGTGCGATTACCTCACCTTCCGCCTCACCGGCCGGCTCGTCCGGGGGCGGGGAAGCATGTGCTTCAAGTGCCTCTGGTCGGAGGACCTGGGCTTTCCGCCCGATTCCTACCTGGAGGCGCTCCGCCCCGGCTTCTCGGGGGAATACCGATCCCTGCTGCGGGGCGAGGTGCTCTCTCCCGGCCGCGCGGCGGGCGCGCTCCGGCCGGAGTTGTGCCGCCGGCTGGGCTTTTCGCGGGATGTGCCGGTGGCGGCCGGCATCCTGGACGGCCACACGGCCCCCGCCGCCCTGGGGGCCCTCTCGAATGGCGACGCGACGCTGGTGGCGGGCACTTCCAACGTGCTGGCGGTGCAAACCGGCGTCTTCGCGGAAATCCCGGGCGTCTGCGGCATCGCGCAAAACGGCTTCGTGGATGGCCTGTACGGCATCGATTCGGGTCAGGCCTGCACGGGGGACATGCTGGGCTGGTTCATCCGCCGCGCGCTGCCCGAAGAGATTCTGGCCCAGGCGCGGCAGCGGAACGAAAGCCCCTACGACGCCCTGCGAAGGCGCGTCCGTTCCCCGTGGCAATGCCGGGTCGCGGCGGTGGACTGGTTCAACGGCAGCCGCAATGCCCCCTGCGATCTCGCGCTGCCCGGGGCCCTGGTGGGCCTGACCATGGATACCGCCCCGGAGGACATCTACCTGGCCCTTTTGCAGAGCATCGCCTGCGGTACCCGGGAAATCCTGGATCTGTGCGACTGCCATGGCGTTCGCGTCCACCGCTTTTTCGCCACGGGCGGCGTCGCGGAGAAGAACCCGCTGCTCATGCAGCTCTACGCGGATATCCTTGGCCGTCCCGTCCTGGTGGGGCGCACGGATGAGGGCCCGGCGTTGGGAGCGGCCGTCTACGCGGCGGCCAGACTGTGGGGTGGCGTAGGGGAGGCGCACGCGCGCATGGGCGTGCGGGAGTTTACACAGTACGTTCCGGATGCCGCCCGCCGGGCCGACTATGAGGCGCTGTACCGGAAAAACCATGCCCTGCGGGAAGCCGTGGCGGCGTTTCAGCACAACATTGAGAAATGGAAGTGATCGCGTGAATCCGTCCGAATTGTGGTACGCGCGCAAGGATCATATGCCCCTGCTGGGGCATCGCGGCTTTCCCGCGCGCTA
>JAEEGL011673098.1_pt1 | contig 15215 bp, 11 predicted proteins | sample 9134231 | NCBI WGS metagenome assembly JAEEGL01 (sample SAMN16246548, study PRJNA631951) | gut metagenome | biome: gut microbiome; feature: rumen; material: fiber-attached | host: Bos | place: Iran: Karaj | collected 2018-10 | reverse complement strand
GGTTGGGCCTACAAACAAGACCTGCTCGATGAGTCCAGAAGTGACTAATCCGGCCGCTCGCGACATGGATTACGACACTCTTTTAAGGGCATATTACGAACAAATCGAAGCATTGGTGAAAGGTGGTGTTGATACGATACTCATCGAAACGATTTTTGACTCGCTGAACGCCAAAGTGGCTATCGACGCAGCCATGCGTGTCATGGATGACTTGCAAGTAGAACTCCCCTTGATGTTGTCGCTTACCATCAGCGATTTGGCGGGGCGTACATTGAGCGGGCAGACACTAGATGCGTTTTTGGCGTCTGTCAGCACACATCCTATATTTTCAGTCGGACTGAACTGCTCTTTTGGTGCCAAGCAGATGAAGTCCTATTTAGAGGAATTAGCCAGGAAAGCCCCATATTATATATCAGCCTATCCTAATGCCGGATTGCCGAATTCTCTTGGATTATATGATGAGACACCGGAATCCATGACACCTCAAATGGCAGAATTTGTAGATGAGGGACTTGTCAACATTATTGGCGGCTGTTGTGGAACGACAGATGAGTTTATCTCTGCATACTCGCATCTCTTACCAGGAAAGAAACCGCATGTAGTGTCAACACCATCTCAAACAATGCGGTTGAGCGGATTGGATGTGCTTGACGTTACACCCGAGGTTCACTTCGTCAATGTAGGCGAAAGGTGTAATGTGGCAGGCTCTAGGAAATTCCTCCGCTTGATTCAGGAGAAGAAATACGATGAGGCTGTCTCTGTGGCCCGTCAGCAGGTGGCCGATGGGGCCATGGTCATCGATGTCAACATGGACGATGCGCTACTCGATGCAAAAGCCGCGATGACCACGTTCTTAAATGTTATCGCTTCGGAACCAGACATAGCTTCTGTGCCTGTCATGATTGACTCTTCTGATTGGGAGGTCATCAAGGCTGGATTGAAATGTCTGCAAGGTAAAGGCATTGTCAACTCAATATCTTTGAAAGAGGGCGAGGAAGTATTTCTCAGTCATGCTCGTGATGTGATGCGTTACGGTGCTGCCGTGGTAGTCATGTGTTTCGATGAAGAAGGGCAGGCCACCACATTTGACCGTCGCATATCCATCGCACAAAGGGCATATCATTTGTTGACCGAAAAAGTGGGGATGAATCCGCTCGACATCATTTTCGACCCGAATATCCTTGCTGTGGCAACAGGTATGCCAGAACACAATGCCTATGCGGCTGATTTCATCCGAGCTACTCAATGGATTCGTACAAATCTCCCTGGTGCTCATGTCAGCGGAGGAGTCAGCAACCTGTCTTTTTCTTTTAGAGGCAACAATTATATCCGAGAATGTATGCATGCCGTATTTCTGTATCATGCCATTCTCGCTGGTATGGATTTCGGCATTGTCAATCCCGCCACCAAAGTCACTTATGCTGACATACCTGAAGAACAATTATGCGTCATTGAAGATGTCATACTTAACCGCAACAAGGACGCCGCAGAAAAGCTCATTGAACTGGCGGAGAAAATCAAAGCAGAGAAAGATCTTCAAAAGGCATCTATGGGTAGCGCTCCAGCCGACCGTCAACCTCAAGAAATGGAACAATGGCGGCAGCTGGCTTTGACTGAGAGATTGAAATATGCTTTGCGTAAAGGTGTTGGCGATTTCTTGGAAGATGACCTGAATGAGGCATTACGTCAGAATATGCAAGCTGTCGATATCATTGAGGGGGCTCTAATGGATGCGATGAACGAAGTGGGCGATTTGTTCGGTCAGGGAAAGATGTTCCTACCTCAAGTGGTTAAATCAGCCCGTACCATGAAACAGGCTGTGGCGATACTTCAACCCCATATCGAGGCGCAACAAACCGGAAGCAAGAAGAAAAACGGCACAGTTGTGTTGGCTACCGTCAAAGGCGACGTTCATGACATCGGCAAAAATATCGTTGCCGTTGTCATGGCTTGTAATAATTACGAGGTCATCGACATGGGCGTGATGGTTCCAGCCGCGCAAATCGTCAAAAAGGCAATAGAAGTGAAAGCCGACATGATCGGGTTGAGTGGTTTGATAACCCCAAGTTTGGAAGAAATGGTCGGTGTGGCTACTGAAATGGCTAAAGCCGGGCTTGACATCCCCATTATGATTGGCGGAGCCACCACCAGCCAACTACATGTGGCCTTGAAAATCGCACCTGTCTATAAAGGTCCTGTGGTATGGATGAAAGACGCATCGCAGAATGCTTTGGTGGCAGCCAAACTGATGAACAAGCAAGAAGAGAGGCAGATGCAGGATGAACTGAACGAGAAATATGACAAGATGCGTCAAGATTATGAACATCAGCAACAAGAAATCATCTCTTTGCAAGATGCGCGTAACAACAAATTAAATCTATTTGAACAAGATAATGAGAATTAGCACGATAATATTCGACATGGGTGGCGTGGTGGTTGACCTCTCTCCTGAAACGGCGATAAAGCGATTCCAAGAAATCGGGCTCCACGATGCGCAGAAAAGATTAGACAAGTATCACCAGACCGGAATCTTTGGTGATTTGGAAGAGGGGAAAATCACTCCAGAGACTTTTCGTGTGGAATTGAGTAAATTGACAGGAAAAGAACAAACCTATGAGGAATGTTGCTATGCATGGCAGGGATATGCCGCTGGTGTACCAAAACGTAATTTGGACACATTGGTACTGCTAAGACAACAGGGATATCGTCTTATCTTGCTCTCCAATACCAACCCCTTTATGATGGAGTTGATTATGAGCGACAGGTTTGATGGCAATGGCCATCCCATCAGCCACTATTTCGACAGCGTCTATCTGAGTTATCAGCATCATATGATGAAACCCGATGAGATGTTCTTCAAAAAAGTGCTTTCACATGAGCAACTGATGGCTGGTGAAACCCTCTTCATTGATGACGGACCGGAGAATGTGGCTGCTGCAAGTCAAATAGGCATGAACACCTTCTGTCCCGTAGATGGTGCGGATTGGACAAAAGAAATTATGAAAATATTGTCAAAATAATATGATTAAAAAGATCATTTTCTTGATGTTAACGCTGATGAGCGTTTGCACGCTTTCAGCGCAAAAAGTAACATTTCAGGTGAAGTATTCTTATGAATACGACATGCAGAAATATGAGTATATACAGCGTTTGGGGTATGCGGAAGGTGTTATCATCAAAGATGGCGACACGGCTGTGACATTGAACGGAAAGCGCTATAAGGTGATTTCAAAAGACCGTGATGTTGTTTCTGAAAAGATGAAGTCTGTTCAATATACCACTTCTGACGAGCAGGGGGTAGAATATATCATTTGTTTCAATGAGGAGTATTCATATCCTGTAGAACTCAAATATCAAGTGGTTGTATTCAATGCCAATAACCCATACGATTGGACTTATTACATTACAGACTCAGGGAAATAATCCTTGATTCATAAACGAACGATTGGGAAAGGAGAATCGTTTCAAGTCGCACAATAAAAACTTATTGATTTAGAAGGAAATATGGCATTAAGAAAGAAGAACAGATGGCGTACTCTGCCTGGTCAACCTTTGACCGAGATGGATAAAATAATTCTGTCTTGGCAAAATAAAGGTAAATTGGTGCCGACGCGGGAATTGATCCGCACACCAGAGGAAATTGAAGGCATCCGACGGGCCGGTGTCGTCAATACCGGTGTGCTGGATGAGGTGGGCAAGCATATTCATGCAGGCATGAGCACCCTTGAAATTGATGAGATTTGCATGGATTATTGTCACAAACATGGTGCAATTCCCGCATGTCTCAATTATGAGGGATTTCCTAAAAGTGTGTGTACCAGCATTAATGAGGTGGTTTGCCATGGCATACCGAAAGCAGAAGACATTCTAGAGGAGGGCGATATCATCAATGTGGATTTCACGACCATTCTTGATGGGTTTTATGCAGATGCCTCCAGAATGTATATTATAGGAAAAACTACTCCTGAAAAAGAGCAGTTGGTCCGTGTGGCCAAAGAGTGTCTTGAAATTGGCGCAGAAGCGGCGAGACCATATAGTTTTGTAGGAGACATAGGATATGCTGTTGAGAAACATGCAAAAAAATACCATTATGGCGTGGTACGCGACTTGTGTGGTCATGGGGTCGGACTGAAGTTCCACGAACAGCCTGATGTGCCACATTATGGCAAAAAGGGGCAGGGGATGCTGCTCGTGCCAGGCATGGTTTTTACGATTGAACCGATGATTAATATGGGGTCATGGAAGGTGTTTATTGACGCAGAAGACCCATATGGGTGGGAGGTTATTTCTGAGGATGAATTACCCAGTGCCCAATGGGAGCACACGTTCCTCATGACTGAGCATGGCGTGGAAATCCTCACGTATTAAAATTAGATTCTATTCGACATTTTAACAATCATGGTGTATATTTTAGGCATAGAAAGCAGTTGCGATGACACATCGGCCGCCGTTTTACGAGACGGTGTCTTGTTGAGCAATGTGACCGCCTCGCAAGACGTACATCGGGCATACGGTGGCGTCGTGCCAGAGTTGGCATCGCGTGCTCACCAGCAAAATGTTGTGCCGGTCGTAGACCAAGCTATTAAACGTGCAGGTATAACCAAGGAGATGCTGTCTGCCGTGGCTTTCACACGGGGTCCAGGATTGATGGGGTCATTACTAGTTGGTATCAGCTTTGCAAAAGGTTTTGCCAGGTCTTTGGGCATACCTTTGATTGATGTAAACCATCTACAAGGTCATGTTATGGCACATTTTATCAAAGAAAGCGATGATGACCATACTGCACCGCCATTGCCATTCCTTTGTCTGTTGGTCAGCGGCGGCAATTCCCAGATAGTAAAAGTTAATGCATACAATGACATGGAGGTGCTGGGGCAAACCATTGATGACGCTGCGGGTGAGGCCATAGACAAGTGTTCCAAAGTGATGGGACTGGGCTATCCTGGCGGACCAATTATTGATAAGTTGGCGCGTCAGGGCAACCCTCATGCTTTCCATTTTGCTGAGCCCAGCATTCCGGGGTTAAACTACAGTTTCAGCGGTTTGAAAACATCTTTTCTTTACAATCTTCGTGATTGGGAAAAAGAAGACCCTGATTTTGTGGAACATCATAAGGAAGACCTGGCTGCAAGCCTTGAATTTACAGTCGTTGATATATTGATGAAAAAACTGCGAAAGGCAGTCAAACAAACAGGTATTAAACATGTGGCTGTTGCTGGTGGCGTGTCTGCTAACAACGGGCTCAGAAATGCGTTCCACGAAGATGCCAAACGATTCGGATGGAAAATTTACATACCGAAATTCAGTTATACGACAGACAATGCGGCGATGATTGCCATCACCGGTTATTATAAATTTATGAACAAAGAATATTGCACCATAGATGCCCCTGCATTCTCTAAGGTGACGTTTCAATAACTCAAAATTAATATGGAACTGGAAAATAAAATTTTAAGCCGTGAAATCCAAGAAAATCTTTATGCTACGGGCAAAACGCTCGCCACGGCAGAAAGTTGTACAGGAGGCCACGTGGCACAGTCTATCATTGCTGTCCCGGGCGCGTCGGATTATTTTAAGGGTGGCATTATATGCTATACCAATGAAATCAAAGAAAATCTGCTCGGTGTCCCTGCTGAACTAATAGAAGAGAAAACCGCTGTATGCGAGGAGGTGGCCATAGAAATGGTTAAAGGCGCTGTTAAAACGCTCAACACTGACTATGCCGTTGCAGTGACCGGCATCGCCGGGCCTGGTGGTGGAACCAAAGATATACCTGTAGGTACGATTTGGGTTGCATGTGGTTCTGCAGAAAACGTTATCACTGGTCTTCTTACCGAAGATCAGGGCCGCGACATCAACCTAATGGCAGCAACGACCAAAGCACTACAGTTGTTGTTGGAATACCTGACAGAGTACAACCCCAAGCCTGCTGATAAAGACGAAGATTTCATCTGAAGACATCCTTCTTCCGACATTTCGATGTCAAAAAAACTCAACTTTTGACCATATTTGATAAAAGATTCTTAAAACTTTAATTTTAGGAATCTTTTTTAATATTATTTAGTCACTATTTTTCGCATACATCCTTTGAAAATAGTACTTTTGCGTTCAAATTAAGCAAAAGAAACATTATAATCATAAAACAGTAATCTTATGGCTGAAGCAATTGACATTCGGGAGTTGAATCTGAGAATAGAGGAGCAGAGCGCTTTTCTGACTAATCTGACTATGGGCATGGACCGTGTCATCGTTGGACAGAAACATTTAATAGACTCTTTGTTAATCGGTTTACTCAGTGATGGGCATATTTTGCTGGAAGGCGTTCCTGGCCTGGCGAAAACGTTGGCTATCAAAACGCTTTCACAACTCATCGACTCTAAATACAGCAGAATCCAGTTTACCCCCGACCTGCTTCCTGCTGATGTCATCGGAACGATGATTTATTCGCAGAAAGATGAGAAGTTCCAAGTAAAAAAAGGCCCTGTGTTCGCTAATTTCGTTCTGGCTGATGAAATCAACCGCGCACCGGCTAAAGTTCAGAGCGCTCTGCTTGAGGCCATGCAGGAGCATCAGGTGACCATCGGCGATGCCACTTTCGAACTGCCTGAGCCATTCTTGGTGATGGCCACTCAAAACCCAATTGAGCAAGAGGGTACATATCCACTGCCTGAGGCTCAGGTGGATCGTTTCATGCTCAAAGTTCTCATCGATTATCCCACCATACAAGAAGAGAAACTCATTATCCGCGAAAACCTTCATGGAAGTCTTCCCGCGGTGGCTCCTGTCATTACTGCAAAGGAAATCATGGATGCCCGAGTTGTTGTCAGACAGGTCTACATCGACGAAAAAATCGAGCAATATATTGCTGATTTGGTATTTGCAACTCGTTATCCTGAGCGTTATGGTCTTAATGAGTTGAAAGACCTGATTACCTTTGGCGGTTCACCTCGTGCCAGTATCAATTTGGCTAAGGCTGCCCGTGCCTATGCTTTTGTTAAGCATCGCGGATACGTCGTACCTGAGGATGTTCGTGCAGTGGCTCACGATGTGCTGCGTCACCGCATCGGTCTTTCTTATGAGGCCGAGGCTGGAAATGTCACAGCCGAGCAGATTGTCAGCCAGATTGTCAACAAGGTGGAGGTGCCATAATAGGTTGGTAATCATACGTTTGTTCTCTTTCATTATAGGAATACATGATGGAAACTTCCGATATCTTGAAGAAAGTGAGAAAGATAGAGATTAAGACACGTGGTCTTAGTCGAAATATCTTTGCCGGACAATATCATTCGGCGTTCAAGGGGCGTGGTATGGCGTTTTCGGAGGTCAGGGAATACCAGTTTGGCGATGATGTCAGAGATATAGATTGGAATGTGACAGCCCGATTTAATCACCCATATGTCAAGGTCTTTGAAGAGGAGCGCGAACTCACCGTCATGCTCTTGGTTGACGTTAGCGGTTCGTTGAATTTCGGTACCATCAAGCAAACTAAAAGCGATATGGCTACAGAAATCGCAGCGACATTGGCATTCAGCGCCATACAGAATAATGACAAAATCGGCGTTGTGTTCTTTTCGGATAAAATAGAGAAATATATACCACCGAAAAAAGGAAGAAAACACATTCTGCACATCATCCGTGAGATGCTCGATTTCCATCCGCAAAGTCTGAAGACCGATGTCGGCATGGCCATCGAATTTCTCACAAGAGTGATGAAACGTAAGTGCACGGCTTTTATCTTGAGCGATTTCTATGTCCGTTCTTCATTTTATGATGTGTTGAACATTTCTAATCGCAAACATGATATCGTAGCCATACAGATATATGACCAACGGGCTAAAGAATTGCCGAATGTGGGGCTGTTGCAAGTTCGTGATGCCGAGACGGGTCATGAGATGCTGATAGACACGTCTAGCAAAAGATTACGGATGGCACATACCGCATATTGGATGCAGCGACAGAATGAACTGAAACATACCTTCACCAGGTGCAATGTAGATTACATTTCCGTTGCGACATCTGAGGATTATGTAAAAAAACTGATGATGCTTTTTGATAAAAGAGCATGAAAATAATTATGAAATGAAACGATTGTTGCTTATATCATTGCTTTGTGGCATATATTTGTCTGCTTTGGCTCATGTGACTGTCAGGGCGGAAATATCAGCCATGGAAATGTATATCGGCCAACAGATAGACCTCACGCTCAAGGTGTCGATGAATAAAGGGCAGAATGCTGTTCTTCCAGATTTCCAATCCAGACAAATGATTACACCGGGAGTAGAGGTTTTGAAAATTTCTGGTATAGACACCTCATTAGTGAACGACCGTTTGGAACTGACACGTCAATATACGTTGACGGCTTTTGAAGACTCCATATACCGTATCCCGGAATTGTCAGTGCTGGTAGATAATCATGAATTTAAGACTAAGGAATTGGCATTGAAAGTGTTGACAGTTCCTGTTGACACTGCTCATCCTGAAAAATTTGCCGGTCCTGCTGATGTGCAAGACAATCCTTATCAATGGAGTGACTATCGGAATATGGTCTGGATGGGGTTGCTATTGCTTCTTATAGCACCGTTGCTTTTCTACTTGTTTGTCAGATTGCATGACAACAAGCCCGTCTTCTCTCGCATTATGTTTATCAAGCGTACACCGCCGCATCAAAAAGCATTGAAAGAAATTGAGAGAATCAAATCGGAAGGTATGTCTGGCGCTGAAAACCAAAAGGAATACTATACCCGTCTGACGGACACATTACGTACATATCTCTCCGACCGGTTTGGTATCAACGCCATGGAGATGACCACTTCCGATATCATATTCAGACTTCAGCAAGAAGAAGATAAGACTAAGGTGATGGAGTTGAAAGAACTGTTTGAAACGGCTGACTTGGTGAAATTCGCGAAATTCTCCGCTCTGATTGATGAGAATGACCGCAACCTTGCCAACGCCGTCGCCTTTATCAATGAGACTAAAAACGATGAGGTGGAAAAGGTCGAAAAAGTACAATCCCAACTCAGCGACACACAAAAACGTTCACAAAAGGCACGTAACATATTGCTTGCTGTAATATGGATCGCGTCTATAATCACGGTAGCCATTTTGGCATATATCGTGTGGCAACTTGTTGAATTGTTCGGTTAAAGATGTAAGACAATGGAATTCGCAAATAAAGGTTATCTGTTTCTGCTGCTGCTCATCATACCATATGTGTTATGGTATTTCCTCAAGAGAAGGAGGGCTGAGCCGACCATGCGTATGAGCGATACTTACGCATACCTTTTTGCGCCCAAGAGTTGGAAGGTCAGACTTGTTCACCTGCCCATGCTTTTACGGATACTTACTTTCACGATGGTCGTGTTGGTATTGGCACGTCCGCAAACACATAATGCAAGGGGAACAAGAACAGTAGAGGGTATAGATATCATGTTGGCCATGGACGTTTCCACAAGTATGGAATTGCCGGATTTACGTCCGAACAGGCTTGAGGCAGCGAAAAGCGTGGCGGCTGAATTCGTCGCAGGCCGGCCTGACGACAATATCGGTCTGACGGTTTTCGCCGGTGAGTCATTTACAAAATGTCCGATGACAACCGACCATGCCACATTGCTGAACCAACTCAATGATCTGCATACTGATATCGCGGCCAGAGGCGTCATCGAAGACGGAACCGCAATCGGCATGGGATTGGCAAATGCTGTGAACCGTCTGAAAGATAGTAAGGCAAAAAGTAAGATTGTCATTCTTTTGACAGACGGCAGCAATAACCGTGGAGAAATATCGCCACTTACTGCCGCCGAAATAGCCAAGAACATGGGGGTCAGGGTTTATACCATTTGCGTGGGAACTGACATGCAGTTCTTTACCAATCAAGTGGTTGTCGGCGGAATGGTGCAGACCTACAATCAACCTGTGTCGAGCACGATGGATGAGAAGACCCTGAAAGAGATAGCCAAAACCACGGATGGCAATTTCTATCGTGCGACAAACAATGCTGAACTCAAACAAATATATAAAGACATTGACCAGTTAGAAAAGACAAAATTCAAAGAAACGAAGTTTACGGTGTGGTATGATGATTTCCAGCCATTCGTGTGGGTGGCTATTATCTCTTTATTGTTAGAGATACTCTTGCGTAATACAGTTTTGCGCAGAATACCATAAAATGGACAATGACTTAAATGCGATTGGAAATGATTAGATTTCAAGATCCTATATATCTGTGGCTTTTACTTGTCATCCCTCTGATGTGGTTGATAAGGCAAATTGCCGTGAAGCGTAAAATGAGCCAACTGAAAAAGTTTGGCGACCCATCGCTTTTAAAAGATATGATGGAGAATGTGTCAGCAGTCAGACCGTCTGTGAAATTCTGGATTCTGAACGGCGCGCTAGCACTCCTCATCATCATGTTGGCACGTCCTCAGATGGGCGAGAAGGCAAGTTCAGAAAAGCGGCAAGGCATAGAGGCGATTGTCGCTATGGATATCAGCAATTCCATGTTGGCGCAGGACGTGGCACCTTCACGGTTGGATAAGAGCAAATTGCTAGTGGAGAATATGATCAATCATTTTGAAGATGACAAAGTGGGATTGATTGTTTTCGCAGGCGATGTATATGTGCAACTGCCCATCACCAGTGATTATGTTTCTGCAAAAATGTATATGCAGGGCATTTCTCCTTCCATGATGATGTCACAAGGCACCGATATTGCTTCTGCCATCAGAGTGGCTGCGAATAGTTTCTCGCCGGAGGAGCAAGTGGGTAAGGCCATATTTGTCATCACCGATGGTGAAAATCACGAGGCTGATGCGGTACAGGCCGCAAAAGAGGCTCTTGACAAAAACATCATGATATATGTCATGGGGATAGGTTCACCTAAAGGAGCCCCCATTCCAGTGGCAGGTGGAGGTTATCTCCAAGATAATGCAGGAGAGACTGTAATCACCAAACTCAATGAGGACATGTGTAAAGAAATCGCCAATGCTGGTGGGGGAAAATACATTCATGTGGATAACACCTCTTCTGCTATGGATATGCTCGATGATGAAATCGGAAAATTGCAGAAAGGTGAAGTGACTGTAAGGAATTACAATCAGTATAATGAGCAATTCCAGGCATTTGCTATCATCGTATTGCTCCTGCTAATACTTGACGTATGCATTCTCGAGAGGAAAGGCAAATCGCTCAAATGGCTGCATTTTTCTGTTATTTTTACCGTCGTATTATGTTCATGCGATGGAATCCAACCCGACAGACCCTATATTAGGAAAGGTAATAAAGCCTATAGAAACGAACAATTTGCTGATGCTAAACTCAATTATCAAAAAGCCCTCTCAGCATCAGATACTAATGCTGTAGCCAAGCATAATTTCGCTTGTACGCTCATGCAGGATATGATAGCAGACAAGTCGACTGATAATCAGAAAGAGATGATTGACTCGACTGTGAAAACATTTGTGCAGTCTGCAGAGCTGCAGAACAATCCGTATAGGAAAGCACGCTCATATCGGAATGTAGGATGGATATATCAGGCGTGTGAACAGTATGAGCCGGCCATTGAGGCTTACAAAGAGTCTTTGAGAAACGATCCTAATGATGACGAGGTGCGCTATAACCTAGCCCTGTGTCAGGAATTGCTTAAAAAGCAGCAACAGCAACAACAACAGCAAAACAAACAAAATCAACAAGACAATAAGAATCAAGATCAAAATAATCAGGATAAAAATAAGCAAGATCAAGATAAACAGAATCAAGATAAGCAAGACCAAAACAAGCAGAATCAAGACAAACAAAACCAAGATAAGCGAAATCAGCAACAGCAACAACAAAATCAAGATAAACAAGAACAGAAGCCGCAAAATCAAGATCAGAAAGACGCTCAACAAACTCCCCAAAATAGAGAAGGGCAAATGAGCAAAGAGAATGCGGCCCAATTGCTGAATGCTGCTGAGCAAGCTGAGAAAAACACGCAGCAAAAGTTGCAACAGGGTGCTCGCATGAATTCTGGCAAACGCCTGCAAAAGAATTGGTAATGAAGAAAATCTTTTGAGATTATGAGACGATATATATACACATGGCTGTTTCTCTTAGGTTGGACATTAACGTATGCCCAACAACTGACCGTACATGCCCCATCAAGCGTGTCGGTCGGAGAAACATTCCGTTTAGAATACACACTCAATACCGTTGATGTGAACGGGAATCTGCAGTTGGGTAATATCCCCGATGCTTTCGAAGTTGTTTATGGCCCCAGCGTATCCCAGCAGCAGAGTTACACCATTGTGAACGGACATGCCAACAGTACGGCGTTCATTACCTACACCTATATGCTGCAGGCTGAGAAGAACGGTACATTTACCATTCCGCCGGCACACATCAACGTGGGAGGGAAGAAATTGTCGTCGGAGTCTGTCAGGGTGAATGTGACCGGCTCGAAACAGCATACCAGCAATCAAGGGACACGATTCCATCAAGAAGATGAAATGCGTTCCCGACAAAGCATGGCACCAACGTCAGGAAGAGAATTGTTTATCCGTGTAAGTGCTAATAAAACCCGCGTACATGAACAAGAACCGGTCCTGCTAACTTATAAAGTATATACTCTTGCCAACTTGACCGAACTTGACGGCAAGATGCCTGAACTTAACGGTTTCCATACGCAAGAAGTAGAATTGCCTCGCCAGAAAACATTCCACATTGAAAGTCTTGACGGACGCAATTACAAGTGCGTCACTTGGTGTCAATATGTGATGTATCCGCAGATGACCGGCGATTTGGAAATACCTCCAATCACTTTTAAGGGTGTTGTCGTCCATGAGAACAGAAATGTTGATCCTTTTGAAGCCTTCCTCAATGGCGGTTCGGGCTATATCGAAGAAAAGCGTGAAATAGAGGCTCCTGGCATTAAAATCCATGTTGACCCTCTGCCAGACAGACCTGCCAACTTCTCTGGTGGCGTCGGCAAATTTAACATATCTGCTCAGGCAGACAAGACAGAAGCTCAAGCTGGAGATCCCGTGAATGTTCGCGTGGTGGTTGGCGGAACAGGCAACTTGAAACTTTTGAAACAGCCGACACTCGATTTGCCGAAAGATTTCGACAAGTATGATCCAAAGGTGACAGATAAGACTAAACTTACCAGCAATGGCGTTGAGGGGAACATGGTTTACGATTTCCTCATCATTCCTAACCATCAGGGTGAATACACCATTCCGCCTGTTGAACTGAACTATTATGACACTTCAGCAAATGAATATAAAACAGTGAAGTCGCAACCCTTGACACTTACCGTCACTCCAGGAGAGAATGACGGAGAAGAGGATTCTGATGCCAATACAGAGGCAAATGAAAAAGACATTCGAACCATTAAGTCGGGTAACACGAAGATTACTCCGGTCAACGGGTTCTTCTTCCTCTCGAAGTCCTATTTCATGTGGTTGGCTATCCCGCTTATCCTGTTTATTATCTCACTTGTGGCGTTCCGCCGAAGAGCCATAGAAAATGCCAATGAAGTGAAAATGCGTGGAAAGCAGGCCAACAAAGTGGCTAAACGCAGATTGCGTCAGGCCGAAAAATTGATGAGTGAAGGCAAGAACGATCTCTTCTATGATGAGGTGTTACGTGCTTTATGGGGATATGTGGGCGACAAGCTCAACATACCTGTGGAACAACTGTCACGTGATAATGTCGCTGAGCGTTTGTCTGCCGTCGGCGTGAAAGAAGAGACTGTGTCAAAATTCATAGAATCACTTGACGTCTGCGAATTTGAACGCTATGCTCCCGGAGACCCGGCTGGTAATATGAACACCACATTTGAGACGGCTATGAACGCGATTACAGAAATAGAAAATGATGTGAAATTAGGCAAGAAATCGGGAAGAAAAGCGATGGCGCTTTCTGTTATGCTGATGCTCTTCTTCATCCCATCGGCTATTTCTGCCATGACAAAAGACCAAGCTGATAAAGCCTATAAGAAAGGTAATTATCAAATGGCCATAAGCGGTTATGAGGAATTGTTGAAAGACGGAGTAAGCGCAGACTTGTATTATAATCTTGGCAATGCATATTTCCGCACGGAGAATATCACGAAAGCCATCATCAATTACGAGAGAGCCATTATGTTGTCTCCCGCTGACGATGATATCAGGTTTAATTTGCAGTTTGCCAGATCAAAGACAATCGATAAGATAACTCCCGCATCAGAGATGTTCTTTGTCACAGGTTATCAGTCACTTGTCAATATGGCAAGTGTTGATGGATGGGCTTACGCTGCGGTGTCAGCATTGATTGTCGCCTTAGTGCTGATTCTCATATTCTTGTTCACTTCGAAAACACTTTTAAGGAGAATATGTTTTTACGCCAGTGCTCTCTGTATCGTTTTCTTTGTGTTGGCAAATATATTCGCATATCATCAGAAGAATAATATAGAGAACCGCTCTGCTGCCATCATTACAGCACCTACCGTAAATGTAAAACGGACACCTGCTGACAGCGGCGCTTCGGCTTTTGTCTTACATGAAGGGACGAAGGTCGGAATTACAGATAAGTCGGTTAAAGGATGGGTGGCTGTAAGCCTGGCTGATGGCCGTGAAGGATGGATTCAAGTCAGTCAGATTGAGGAAATTTAAGTTGACCTGATGGATTGGCATAGTATTAACGAGATAGACCGCCAGATTTTAGGGCTGTTCAATGGCAGTGATTCCCTATTTTTTGACGGGTTGATTTCCACACTAACCAACGGTTGGATGTGGTTGCCATTCTATGCAGGTCTGTTATACGTGGTTGCCAAAAATAATACGGCTCAGCAAGTGGCGTTGACTGTCGGGGCTGCTGTCGTCTGTATATTGGCGTCCGAAATTGTGGCTGAAGGTATCGTTAAACCAACGTTTGCCCGTATCCGACCGCTTAATGACCCTGTTTATGGCCATCTCATTGATACTGTTCCAGGAATGTCGGCTTCTGATTACAGTTTCTTTTCTGCCCATGCCTCCAACACGTTTTCTTTGGCTGTGTTCATGATGTTGCTCATACGTCATCGTGTCTTTTCTTGGTTGATTACGATTTGGTCACTTTTCAACTGTTTTACCCGTCTCTATCTTGGAATGCACTATCCCTCAGATGTTCTTGCCGGTTTGACATGGGGTGCTATCGTCGGTTCTACAGTCTACTTTATATACCATTTCATTTATAAAAGAATTTCTCCAAAACAGAAT
>JAEEGL012655050.1_pt1 | contig 15216 bp, 18 predicted proteins | sample 9134231 | NCBI WGS metagenome assembly JAEEGL01 (sample SAMN16246548, study PRJNA631951) | gut metagenome | biome: gut microbiome; feature: rumen; material: fiber-attached | host: Bos | place: Iran: Karaj | collected 2018-10 | reverse complement strand
TTTTTCATCTTCTAAACTTTTTAATTCTTCTTTAGCCATTTCTCCTAATTCAGGATCTTTTACCATTTCTTTAGTACTTTCTATATCTTCTAATACCTTTTTATATTTTTTGTAGCAAGTTACTATATCTTCTAACTCGGCTATTTCTTTAGAGTAAGCTTTTGTCTTTTTTATATCAGATAATACTTCTGGTTTTGTTAACTCTTCTTGTAATTTATTATATTTTTCTAAAGTTGCTTCTAGTCTTTCTATCATATTATCACCTATTCTTTCCAAGTTCAGTCCTATTATATCATATTTATCTATTACTGTCTTTTTCTTTTTTTAAAAAAATACAAGTAATTATTATTCACTTGTATTATTATTTAGCAAATTTGGTTTGTTTTTATTATCAACTTTATCAATTGAATATATTTCTTTTTTTTTATACCTGCTATGACTATGTTTCCATCTAAATTATTATTCTTCTAATTCTAGTTCATCTTCATCGATTACGACTAAATCTTTTAATTCTTCATTAGTATCTTCATCATAATCTTCATCTTCAGTATCATCAAAATTATCTTCTTCTATTTCTTCCTCTTCTTGTTTTTCTTCTTCTAATTGTTCTTCATCTTCTTCATCTTCATCTGATACTTTTATGACTTTATCTGATGTATGATTACTTCTTAAATCCCATTTACCATTATCTAATAAAATAAATCTTTTATCGGTTGCTAAAGCTGTATAGAAATCAGCAATTTTCTTTTCAAAAGTACTTTCTGGTAAATCTAAAAGTTTCATTATTTTTCTAAACAGATCGGCTGTATTTAATTTTCTTTTTCCTTCTGTTAGAATCATGAATGCTATATCTTTATTGGATAGTAATTCTAATTCATCTTTCTTCATTGTTTTTAGACTCATAATTCGTCCTCCTGTTTATTTAAAAATTAATTTATTTTTTTATTTTTTGATGGGATGAAAAAAAACCCAATAATTTTATAACATATATCTTTCTTATACGCAATATTTTTTTTACATTTTTTCTGGAACTATAATTCCTAATGTATCTAATAATAAATTATTTACCTTATAAATTATCTCTGTTAGAGTAATCCATGATACTCTTAAATCTTGATCTGTTTCTGTTAAAATTTTATTATCGGCATAAAATTTATTATATAAAGATGTTAATCTGAATAAGTATTCACATATTTCATTTAATGATCTAGTTTCATATGATTTATTAAGAGCAGTTGGAAGATTTAAAAGTGTTAATGCAATTTCTTTTTCTGTTTGACCATTTATTTTTATTATTCTTCTTGCTTGATCAGTAGCTTTATTTAGAAGGGATTTCATTCTAATTGTTGAATATAATAGATATGGGCCTGTTTTTCCTTCTAAGTCAGCAAATTTTTCTGGTTCAAACAAATAATCTGTTCCTCTATATGGTAATAAATCGGCATATTTTAAGGCGGCAATAGCTACTTGGTTGGCAATTTTTGGTTTTTCTTCTTCAGGTATTGATTCATTAGTTATTTTTTTGTATGTTTCTTCATATACTAATTGAATCAAATTTTTTAAGGTCATTACTCCACCATCTCTTGTTTTAAATGGTTTACCATCTTTGCCATTCATAGTACCAAAGCTAATATGTTCTAGATTTGTGTTATTATTTACTATTTCGGCTTTTCTAGAAGCTCTAAATATCTGTTCAAAATGAAGAGATTGTCTATTATCCACTACATACCATATTTCATCAGGATGATGATTTTTCTCTCTTTCAAGAATTGTTGCTAAATCAGTGGCGTCATATGATATAGAACCATTTGAATAGATAAACATTAATGGTGGAATAGGTGAATTATCATCAGCTGTAGATACATCAATTATTAATGCTCCTTCGCTTTCTTTTAGAATTTTTTTCTTTTCACAAATCTCTTTTAATTCTGGAAAATATTCCATTTCATCACTTTCACCATTCCATATTTCAAAATCTACATTTAATTTATCATATGTTTTTTTAATATCTTCTTTAGAAATCTCTACAATTCTTTTAAAAATATCATAATATCCTCTTTCATGTTTTTGGAATTTAGTAGTTATTTTTTTTGCTTCTTCCAGGTATTCTTCATCTTCTTTAGACTTATTGGAAGCATATGGATATATTTTTTCTAAATCCTCATTAGTAATAGGTAACTCTACTTCTGAATAATCTCTTTGATAATTTTCATCAAAATATGGTAGTTCTGGATATCTATCCTTTATTTCTTTTATTACTAATCCCAATGGTCTTCCATAGTCTCCTAGATGGGCATCTCCTATAGCTTCACATCCTAATAATTTTGCTAAGCGTTTTAGAGCTTCTCCAATATTGGCACTTCTTAAATGTCCAACATGAAGAGCTTTAGAAACATTGGCCCCACCATAGTCTATTATGATCTTTTTAGGCTTTTTTTTATCTATATTTGAGAATATGTCTTGATTCATTTGATTTAATACTTCTACTATATAATCAGTTGATAAACTAAAATTAATAAAACCTGGTCCTGCTATATTGATGTTTATAAATTTATTGTTTTTTTCCATTTCAGTTTTTATTTTTTCAGCTATACTTCTAGGACTTTCATGATACTTTTTTGCTAGTTGCATAGCATCATTTAATTGATATTCTCCTAAATCTTTACGATTAGATTCTTCAATCGCAAGTTTCTCTACCCCATAACCAGCTTTTTTTATTATTTCTTCTATTTCTATTTTTAAATTATTTAAAATACTCATATCTTTTCCTCTATTTGATATAAAAATGATTCTTCTTCTATTTGATATTCTATTTTTATATCATTATTTTTTCTTTCTTTTTTTATTGTTTTTATTGGTATCATTACATCAAATGAATTATCTTTTAGATGAATAGATCCTTTATCATTTTTGAAATCATATTTTATTTTATAATCTTTATTCTCTCTTGTTAAGATATCTTTTTCATAATCTAGAATTACTGTTAAATCATTTTCTCTATATTTTAATAATTGTTCTGAAAGAATGCCTACCATTTCTTTTGTTTTTGTTTCTATTTGGTTTGTTATTGAAACTCTTATATTAATTTTAGGCATATTATCACCTACTTAAAATTCATGAGTAGATTATATCATATTATTTTTCTTTTTTATATATTATTTTTATTTTATCTACCATATGTTGTATTAGTTTATTAATTTTGCTATAATTTAAATAGGATGGAGGGTATTATATGTTAGAAATCATTATCAGTATTATAGTAGTTGTTTCTTTTCTTCTTTTTGTATTTGTTGTTATACATAATAGATTTCAATTAACAATTATTAAAATAGATAAAGCAGAAGAAGATATTTCTTTATATTTACAAAAGAAAGAGGAATTATTAAATCGAGCTAAACCAATTATTACAAAGGAATTAAAAAATGAAGATATTTTACCAGAATTAGATTTAATACCAGTAGATGCTAATAATTTTGTAACTCATTCTTTATTAAAGAAAGCTTCTAATAAATTATATAAAACTTTAGATGAACATGAAAAGTTATATAAAAGTAAAAATTTAACAAAGATTTTAGAAGAATTTAATGAAAATGAAGAAGATATTATTGGTGCTATTAAATTTTATAATGACACAGTAGTAGAATTTAATCAATTAGTTGCTTCTTTTCCTTCTAAGATAGTGGCTTTTTTAAAGAGATATCATAAAAAAGAATTTTATAATAATGAGAAGAGAGAAATGTTTGAAATATTAAATGATAAGTAGTGGTGATAATATGAATTTTATTGAATCTATTAAAGAAAGAGCTAAAAAAAATATAAAAACAATTGTATTACCAGAAACAATGGATGAAAGAGTTTTAAAAGCTGCGGAAATAATATTGAATGATGGAATTGCTAATATAATTTTACTTGGAAAAGAGAATGAGATTCTTGCTTCTCCTTTTAATTTAACTAAGGCTACTATTATTGATCCTGCTAATTCTAGCTTAACAGAGGAATTTACTGATGAGTTGTATAATTTAAGAAAAGAGAAAGGTTTAACTAGAGAGGAAGCTAGAAATTTATTATTAACGGATTATATGTATTTTGCTTGTATGCTTGTTAAAATGAAAAAAGCGGATGGAGTTGTTTCTGGTGCTTGTCATTCTACCTCTAATACATTAAGACCAGCTTTACAAATTATAAAGGCTGCGCCTAATGTTTCTTTGGTTTCAGCTTTCTTTTTAATGGTTGTTCCTGATTGTAATTATGGGGAACATGGTACTTTTATTTTTGCAGATAGTGGTTTGGAGCAAAATCCTACAAGTGATAAATTAGCGGCTATTGCTGGCAGTAGTGCTAAGAGTTTTAAATTATTAGTTGAAAAAGAGCCCATTGTTGCAATGTTGTCTCACTCTACTCTTGGAAGTGCTAAACATACTGATGTTGATAAGGTGGTTGAAGCAACTAAAATTGCTAAGGAAATGTATCCTGATATTAAAATTGATGGTGAATTTCAATTAGATGCTGCTATTGTACCTGAAGTTGCTGCTAGTAAAGCTCCTAATAATTCAGTTGCTGGTCATGCTAACGTTTTGATATTCCCTGATTTAGATGCTGGAAACATTGGATATAAGCTAGTACAAAGACTTGCTAAAGCTGAAGCTTATGGACCAATTACCCAAGGCATTGCGGCTCCAGTTAATGATTTATCTAGAGGATGTTCTAGTGACGATATAGTTGGTGTTGTTGCTATTACAGCAGTTCAAGCACAATCATAAAGATCTTTTGATCTTTTTTTTATAAAAAAAATCCACAATTTCTGTGGATTAAATTATTTTTAATATTACATGGAGAATAAAATCTAATAACATTGGTATTCCAATTATTAGTACTGCTATTAATTTTTGTTTATCTTTCATCCTATTTAATAGTTTATCAACAATAGGTTGAATAGTATACAATAGAAATGTTCCTCCTATGGCAAAGTTTCTTGATGCTCCCCAAGTTACTCTACCATTAATATTTAGAAAATCTTTTGTATAATCCCATAATATTGTGTGGAATCCTTTATCAATAACAAAATGGGATATGTATTCTAGTGTTGTTGTTATTAACCATACAAATAGGAATACTATAATAATAGTAGTATCAAATTGTTTAATTTTTTTATTATTTGTTTTAGATACTATTGTATATATTATAGCTAATACTATGATATTTGCTAGTAATAGACCTAAACCATATGATTTTAAATATTCTAATACATTATATATTTTAGGAACTGTGCATTGAATAACCGTTGTAAAAATAAGCGTTGTTACAATAAATGTTGATACTACCATGAATAATGGATTTTGTAATTCATGTTTTTTTGATATAAACTTTTTTAAACAGTATAGGAGGATTAACATTCCAAAGCCATATATTGGTAAGAAAGGGCCAATTAATACTCCTCTATTTACAAAATGTTTTGGTGGTACTACAAACCATAACCATAATACTTCATACAACCAGCCAACTAAAGCATATACACAAAAGGTTAAATATCCATCTATAAATTTTGTTTTCATTCTATTCTCCAATCTATTTCTTTTATTTTATTTTTTCTTAAAAATTCATTTGTTTTTGAAAAAGGTTTACTTCCAAAGAAGCCATTTCTAGCTGAAAATGGTGAGGGGTGTGCTGATTCTATTACTAGATGCATAGGATTTGTTATAAACTCTTTTTTACTTCTAGCATAAGCACCCCATAAGATAAATACCACTGGTGTTTTTCTTTCATTTAGTACTTTAATTACATTATCTGTAAATATTTCCCAGCCTCTATCTTTATGAGAAGTTGGCTTATGTTCTTCAACTGTTAGGACTGCATTTAAGAGTAGTACTCCCTGCCTTGACCATGGTTTAAGTGAATTATGTTCTGGAAATGGTATTCCTAAATCACTTTCTAGTTCCTTAAAAATGTTTTTTAATGATGGTGGCTTTAATACTTCGTTACTTACAGAAAAAGATAATCCTTCGGCTTGATTAGGACCATGATATGGGTCTTGACCTAGTATTACTACTTTAACATCTTGATAATCTGTATAACGAAAGGCATTAAACACTTCATTCTGTTTAGGATATATTATTTTATTTTTGTATTCTTCTTTAACAAAATTTAATAAATTTTGAAAGTACTTTTTTTGATATTCTTCTTCTAAATAATTATCCCAATTATTACCTATCATTTTATCACCTACTTATGGTAACTTTCATTATTATTTATTTTATAAGATCTATATATTTGTTCTAATAAGAGCACTCGAAATAATTGGTGAGGAAAAGTCATTTTTGAAAATGACATATGAAAGTCTGCTTTATCTTTTATATTATTTGATAAGCCATAACTTCCACCAATTATAAAAGTAATATTACTATGTTCTTGTTGAATTTTATCTAATTTAGTGGCAAATTCTAGGGAATCAAGTTCTTTGCCTTCAATTTCTAAAGTTATAACATAGTCCTTTGGTTGGATATGTTTTAAAATTTTTTCTTCTTCTAAACTAAGTACTTTTTCTTTTTCAGCAAGCCCTTCATCTTTTACTTCTATTATTTCTATACTAGTATATTTTTTTATTCTTTTTATATATTCATTTATAGCATCTTTTAAGTATTGTTCTTTTATTGATCCTACTCCAATTATTTTAATCATTTTATACCTTCTTTTTTATACTTCTATTAATGGACTTTCTTCATGTTGATAGGCTATGGTTATTTTTATATTTTTGTCTATACCAACTTTTTCAATTTCTTCTATGGCTTTAGCTGGTGTATTATTTGTTTCACTTAAATGAGCAAGTATGATATTTTTAGTATTTGGACCTACAATTTTTTTTAAATAATTAGCAGTGGTGTGATTTGATAAATGTCCTTTATCACTGATAATTCTTTCTTTTAAATATCTTGGATATGGGCCATCCATTAACATAATCTCATCATGATTACTTTCTATAATGTAAGCGTCTTTTCCAATCATCTTTGTAAGCACTTTTCTATTTATATAACCAGTATCAGTTATGTATACTAAACTTTTATTATTTTGTTCAATTACAAAGCCTACCGAACATGGAGCATCATGAGATGTATGTAATAATTCTATTTTTACGTCATTAATCATGAATTCGTCTTCTATGAATATACATTTTGGATATGGTACATATTCTTTTAAACTTTCATACATTGCTTCTGGTATATATACATTTAAATCTGTGTGTTTAATTAGAGATGTTAAGCCTTTAATATGGTCAGTATGACAGTGTGTTATGAGAATTCCTGTAAAATCTTCATAAGAAAGGGAATTTTCTTCTAAACTTCGTTTTAAAGTTAAGTAAGAAATTCCCATATCAATTATAAATTTCGTATCTTCGCATAACACAATTGTGCAATTAGCTTTAGAACCACTAGCAATTGTTTTTACTTGCATTTTAATACAATAGCATAGGGTCTATTGAAGTACTTCCAGATGTATATGGAGCTCCACCTACCCATATAGCGTAGTGTACATGAACTCCTGTGGCCCATCCTGTTTGACCCATTCCTCCAATTACTTGGCCTTTTTCAACATAATCTCCAGCATTAACATAACGACATCCAACACACAAGTGTGCATACATTGAGTAATATCCATTATGGTGGTCAATTACAATATATTGTCCATTATCTTTCTTAGAAGATGAAATAATAACAGTTCCTGATTGAACAGCAAAGATATTTGAACCATAACCACATCCAGCTATATCAGTTCCATCGTGTAACGCACCCCAACGCCAACCATATGGCGAAGATATATTAGAACATGATGCAGGCCAGCCCCATTGTCCTTTTGTTGGGATAATAGCTCCATAACCATAATAATTATATTGTTTTCCACCTTTTACAATTATTTCATTAATTGGCTCTCTGATAACCTCTTTACCAGTATTAACCATATTAACGTTTTCACCATTTACTTTTTGAATATAATAAGTCATGCGGTTTTCACCTTTTACTCCCGCTTGTATTACTTCTTCATATCCAACATATTGATTGTTGTCATATCTTGTTTCAGTTGTATAGTTTTGTTCTTCTCTAGTTACTACTTGAGATTCTTCAACTACACTAAACTGTGGCTTTAATATTCCTAATGTTACAATTTGTCCTGGAGCAAGAAGGGTTTTTTCATCATGTAAATCTGGGTTTGCTATTAAAAATTCTTCTATAGAAGTTTTGTTATTAAATGCTATATCATGAATTGTATCTCCATCTTGGATTTGATAGGTTGCCTGAGGGTCAGTTGTTCCAAAAAGAAGGTATTTACTTAATTCTTCTTCAGTTTGATAAATTGTTTTATCTACAGGAATTCTATCTTTTTTTATTGTTATTTTATTTTTGATATAAATATTTTCTATTATTTTACCGGTATCTTGTATTTCTGGTTGAGTATCATTTGCATAATTTTCATAATCTGTAGGATCAATAAATGATTTTACGGTTTTTTCAATTGAATTTGTAAATACTTCTTTTTTTAAGGCGTAAATTGTTTGGGTTGTTCCTTTAACTGTATTTCCTTCACTATCTTTTGAATCAATTCCTTTTATTTTTATAGTATAACCATTTATAGTAAATGGTGATATATCTTTTATTTCATCATATATTTCTTTATTAGTTTTTATTGTACTATCAAATGTTATTTCTTTTACTATATCTAAATCAACTGGAGTATATACTTTTTTTACATTATATTTTTTCTTTATTTCTTCTTGTTTTTCATCAATATAATTTTCAAAAGATGTTTTTGATTTAATAGCACCTAATGCTTTTCCTTTTAAATATACTCTATATACTGTTTTAGGAGTTTGATTTACATTAGTAAAACCTGTTATGAATGGAATTGATAAATAAATTATCAATAATAAACATAGTTTTGTTTTATTCATTTGTTGATCCCTCCCTATTCTTTTCTTTTCTTATATTTACAAATGTTGAAGTATTCTTTTTAAATAATAATTCAATAGTAGCAGTTGGTCCATTACGATGTTTTCCTATAATTAATTCACTAATGCTTGTATTATCTTCTGTACGAGCTTCTTTATTATAATAATCATCTCTATATAAGAATGCTACTATATCAGCATCTTGTTCAATAGAACCAGATTCTCTTAAATCGCTCATTAATGGTCTTTTATCTTCTCTAGCTTCTACACCTCTGGATAACTGTGATAAAGCTATTACTGGTACTCCTAGTTCCATAGCTAGTGTTTTTAAACTTCTGGAAATATCTGATACTTCTTGTTGACGATTTGCGCCATAGTTTCTTCCTCCTGATATTAATTGTAAGTAATCGATTACTACTAGTGCTAAACCTTTTTCACTACTGGCTATTCTACGACATTTTGCTCTTATTTCGCCAATTGTAATACCTGGAGTATCATCCATTACCAAATTTGTGTTTGATAATTGTGAAACTGCTTCATTGATTCTCTTCCAATCTTGGTTCATTAAATTACCAGTTCGTAGTTTAAAACCTTCTATTTGGCCTAACGAAGCTAAAATACGCATTGCTAATTGTTCAGCACTCATTTCTAGATTGAATAATGCTACTGATTTATCTTGTGTCATAGCTACATGAGTGGCTAAATTTAGAGCAAAAGCAGTTTTTCCCATTGCAGGTCTTGCGGCAATAATAATGAATTCATTGGGATGTAGTCCTGTTGTTAAACGATCAAAGTCATACCATCCTGTTGCTAAACCTGTTATTTCACCTTTGTTTTCTGATAATCTTTCAAGATCTGATTGGGTCTTTGATAAAATATCTTTTATAGTTCTAAATTCACTTGATTTTCTATTTTTTACAATACTTAAAATTTTCTTTTCAGAATTATCAAGTATTTCATTTACTGTTTCATCTGTATTATATCCTTCTTGGGCAATATCTTCGGCAGTTAAAATAAGGTTTCGTAAAATAGATGCTTCTTCTACATTTTGAATATAATAATCTATATTACTTGCCGTTGGGACATAGTTTAATACTTCTGTTAGATATTCTACTCCACCAACTTCTGATAGTTCATTTTTTTTCTTTAAATAACTTGTTATTGTTGTTATATCAATGGGAGTTTTTTCTTCTAACATTGCTAACATTGTAGAGAATATTTTACTATTTTTTTCACTATAAAATGATTCTTCGGTCAATGTCTCTGCAGCTTTTTGTAAGGCATATTTTGATAAGAAGCAAGCTCCAAGAACTGATTCTTCTGCTTCGATATTATTTGGTAATGTTCTTGTTGGCATTCTATCACCTCTATTTTATGACATGTACTTTTATGGTTGCCATAATATCATTATAGAGATTGATTTCAACGTTATGAAAACCTAAAGATGCAATTGGTGTTGTTTTATCAATCTTATTTTTTTCTATTTTGTAACCCTTTTTATCTAATTCTTCTTTTATTTGTTTAGGACTAATACTCCCAAAAACTCTATCCCCTTCGCCTGTTTTAACTTTAAACTCTAAGACTACTTTTTCTAATTCATCTTTTAATTTTAGTGCTTCTTTGGTGTTTTCTTCTGTTTCTTTTTCTTTTTTTGCTATTTCATGATTTAACTTTGATAAATTCTCTTTTGTTTTCTTTACAGCATAACCATTTTTTATTAAAAAGTTTTCAGCATAACCATCTTTCACATTTTTTATTTGCCCCTTTTTACCTTGATTTTTCAAATCTTTGATAAAAATTACTTCCATGTTATTCGCCTTCTTCTTTTATTATTTTCTTTAATTCTTGTTCAACTTTACTGATTGTTGTTTCCTCGAATTTAGCAGCTCCATTGAAGGTGTCTCCTCCTCCACCTAATTTTTCTAATACTTTTCCTATATCATAGTTTCCTAGACTTCTAGCACTTAAACCAATAGTGTCTTTACCTATCTTTCCTATTACGAAAGAAGCTTCAATATTATTAAAGAATAACAATGTATCTGCTACTTTTGCTAAATCTTCTCTTCTATATTGAGTATAAGGAGTAGCTTTGGTAAAAGCAATGTGGTTATCTATTGTTTCAATAGCAGACAATAATTTCTGACGTTCGGTGTATTCTTGAATATCTTGTTTTAATAAATATTGCACTTTTTTAGCACTAGCTCCTAAGGATGTTAAGTAATATGACATATAGAAAGTTTCAGATGTAGTATTCAAAGTATAGTTATTAGTATCTAACACAATTCCTGATAATAAGATTGTGGCATAATAAGAATCTATTTCAACATCATAGTATTCTATTAAACTAGCCATCATTTCACAGGTACTAGATACTTTATTATCATTTATCATAATAGCATCTTTTATGGATGTTTTTCCTAAATCGTGATGGTCTATTACTAATTTATTTTCAAATATTTTTAATGCTTCTTTACTTTGAACTAATTCTGTTTTATTAGTATCAAGAATAATTAATAGATTTTTACTATTTTTAGGATGTTTCTTTTCTTCTATTTCTTCACTTTTAATAATATTTAGACATCCTTCTAATTCTCTTAATACTTTTTCTACACCAGGTTCATGAGTCTTATCATCTATGATAATATAACAATTTTTACGGCGACGCTTTAAAATCATATTCATTCCAATGGAACTTCCTAAAGCATCTAAATCTAGATCTTTATGAGCCATTATAAATATAGTTTTAGCTTTTCTAATCGCTTTATTTAATTTATTTCTTTCTTTTATTATACTCATAGTTCCTCCTATAAAGCCCCAATTTTATTATATATTATTTTAATATTTTTGTCTAATAAAACAAAGATATATCAATTAAAGATTTTCAATAAAAAAAATGTAGATTTTTTCTACATTTCATAACAATAAAAAATGTCTAAAGATTGAAGCGGCAAAACCCGCTTATTATAAGTGGGTATTCATACTCAACTTTTAGGATTCCTATTCATAGATAGGCATTCAACACCAGTTGACTTGTTCCGAATTCCCGTATTGTTACTTAGTCGGTTTTAACAAAAGCTCATATCTTTTAGACAATTTTATTATAGCACACTCTTTCTATTATGTGTTGTTTTTTGATAGATTTTATTTTTACTTGACGTTAACAAAAAAAAAGATAAGAGTTTATCTCTTATCTTGAATAAGGCATTAAAGCAATTGCACGTGCTCTTTTGATTGCTCTAGCAATAACTCTTTGATGTAGAGCACAGTTTCCTGTTACTCTTCTAGGTACAATTTTACCTTTTTCATTTGTATATCTTTTTAATGTTTCTGGATCTTTATAATCAACTGTTTTTCCAGTACACATCATACATACTTTTTTCTTTTTACGATTGAATTCTGCCATACTTTTTCCTCCTTTATAAATTAGAATGGTAATTCATCGTCACTAATTTCAATACTTGAACCAAAATCAGCGAATGGATTACTTTCAATATCTGTACCTTTTGGTTCTGGAGCTGGTCCAAAATCATAAGGACTTGGTTCTGCGTTGTTTCCTGCAGCACCATTGTTAGAATTATTTGAGGAATTTTTTGATCCTAGAAATTCAACATTGTCAGCTACTACTTCTGTAACATAGCGCTTTTGGCCATTATTATCATCATAACTTCTTGTTTGGATTCTACCATCTATTGCTACTTGGCTACCTTGAGTTAAATAATTTTTTACATTTTCTGCTTGTTTTCTCCACACAACAATATTAATAAAATCTGCTTCTCTTTCACCTTGTTGATTTGAAAAATTTCTATTTACAGCTAATGAAAATGTTGCAACAGGAGTATTATTACCTGTATATCTTAATTCTGGATCTCTTGTTAATCTTCCTATTAAAAATACTTTATTCATAAATTACCTCTTTATTTTATTCTTCTACTTTTACAATTAAATGACGAAGTATACTTTCATTAATTCTAGCAACACGATTAAATTCTTGTTCTGCTTCTTTTGTTGCTTCAATAACGAATAAATAATAATATCCTGTATTATATTTGTTTATTTCATATGCTAATTCTCTTTGTCCCATTGCTTTTTCTTCTAGGATTTTAGCTTTAGCATCTGTTAGAACCTTTTTCATATTATCAGCTGTCTTTTTAATTTCAGCTTCTTCCATATCTGGTCTAACAATGAACATCATTTCGTATTTATTCATTTTTTGCACCTCCCTTTGGACTTAAGGCTATCACTTGATAGCAAGGAGTATTTCAAAATACTCGTAGGTATTATAACAAATAAAAATTAAAATGTCTAGTTTATTTCTTTTCTTTTTTTATATTTTATGTTATATTCTTTTTAGGGTGATGATATGAGATTAATTGAAAAAAAATGTCCTAATTGTGGAGCTAATTTAGAATTTGATGAAAATGATAAGAGTTGTAAATGCCAGTACTGTAAAAGAAGTTTTGAAATTGAAAGAGATGTTAATGATTTAGAGAAATTTAATTTAATCTATAATCAAATACAAAAACCTTTTAAAATAATGTTTTATATTCCTTTTATAGCAGCATTTATTATTATTCTTATTATATCTTTAGTTGTCTTTTTCTCTTTTAAAGGTCCTAAAGTAGATAATAATTCTATTTTTGAAGAATTTCAAGATATTGTTAAGGATAAAGAATTATTTATAAAAGATGTTAATGAATTATCTAATACTGATATTGATTTAATAGAGAATAATGCTTCTTCAAAAATTAATCATACTGCTGAGGGAGTAAATGATGCTTCACATAGCTTTAGTATTGATGGAGATATTACTAGAGAAAAAATTTATGTTTTATATAAAGAAAATACAAATTATATAGTTGTGATTTTCAAAGCAACCTATCGTGATTTCTTTCATCAAGAAGATAGACATACTGTTTATATTCCAGTTGTTTATGAAAAAATTGAAAAAAACGTTCTTTCTAGTTTAGGTAATGCTACTATAGAAGCTCCTACTTATTATTTAACAACCGACAAATCTACTTTTACGGTTGGTTACTCTTCTTTTGAAGAAGCTTATCAAGAAACAGTTGGAGTTTATAGTGAAGAATTTACAATTTCAGAAAAATAAAAGCACTCTATTTATGAACTGCACCCCTTAGAGTAGACATCATAAAAAAGACAGTTTAACAAAAAGGTGATAGAATACACTTCCGAAAGGAGGTGTTTTTCTATGGCTTCAAAAGGTCAAAAATTTAATAATTACTCTGATGATTTTCGTAATGAAATAATTCAAAAGTATATATCTGGCATTCCAAGCTCTAGATTAGAAAAAAAATATAATATTCCACAAAGAACTATTAGAAATTGGAAAAGAAAGTATATTAGTCATCCAGAATTATTTCCTGGATTAGGACAAGGAAGAGGACGTTTTAAAGAATCAAATTTAACCAAAGAAGATTGGAAAGAAAGATATGAAATACTAAAAAAATACCAGGCCTTCCTCAAGGCACAACGAGAGATAAAGTAACTTTTATAAATTTATACAAAGATAATTATAAGCTTATTAACATGTGTGCCGTACTTAATATAAGTCCTAAAACATATTATAAATATAGAAACAAGGAAGATCCTGATTATTATGACTACTTGATAATTAAAGAGATATTTGATGATTCTAAAGGCACATATGGGTATCGTAGGATTGTGGAAGGCCTAAAAATCAAATATGGAGTTATTATGAATGGAAAGAAGGTTTTAAGAATAATGAAAAAATATAATTTAATAGCTGAATATATAAGGAAATCTAAGAAAAAGAATAAGAATGAAAGAATTGAAGATAATGTTAAACCTAATCTTTTAAATAGAAATTTTACTACTGATGAGCCGAATAAGGTGTGGGATACAGATGTAACATATCTAATATTTAAAGGTTCAAGAGCTTATCTATCTACAATAATAGATTTATATGATAGACATGTGGTTTCATATAAAATATCTAAACATAATGATAATAAATTAGTAATTGATACTTTGAATGATTCCTTAACAAAAGAAAAAGATGTACATGGACTTATCATTCACAGTGATCAAGGTTTCCAATATACATCTTATGAGTACAAAGCTATATGTGAATCAAATGGAATACAAATTTCTATGAGTAGAAAAGGTACTCCAATAGATGATTCTCCAATAGAAAGCTGGCACGCTCTTCTAAAGAAAGAAACTTTGTACAATAATAATATTACATCTTTACAAGAATATATTCAACTTGTAGAAGAATGGATATTATTTTATAACACAAC
>JAEEGL012092667.1_pt1 | contig 15216 bp, 14 predicted proteins | sample 9134231 | NCBI WGS metagenome assembly JAEEGL01 (sample SAMN16246548, study PRJNA631951) | gut metagenome | biome: gut microbiome; feature: rumen; material: fiber-attached | host: Bos | place: Iran: Karaj | collected 2018-10 | reverse complement strand
TGCCGTCCTCTTCGTGGCTTCGCAAAAGCTGCAGCATGACACAGCTGCCAAGCGGCTTGAAATGCCTTTTTTCCGCTTCGTCCAGCAGCGGCTGCATGATCGCGGCATCAAATTCCCAGGCACTGCCGGTGTCAATGACGCAGGTCAGTGCTTTTTCGGAGCGGATCATCCGGCTGCCCGGAATGTTTTCCGTTTCTTTTTCACTCATCCCGAAACGGGTTCCGAAGCCCCATTCGAATGAATTCGTGCGGATGTCCGGACAATAAGCCATCATGAACGTCAGCTGCAGACTGCTCATGATCATCCGGCTGGCATTGACACTGTCTTCATCCAGCTTCAAAAGTCTGCCCTGCCGCTGGGAAATGAACAGAATATCTTCCATCCGGCTCTCCGCGATGCGGTTCAGATTCACCGGAATGCTTTTCAGTTTCATAAGATAATCTTTCGTCAGCTCATTCATTCTCAGAAGCTGTTCCGCTTCCTTCTCGATTTCTTTCTGCCGGACAGCCATCCGTTCCGTGTATTCGGCAAGACTGTCCTTCTGCAGCATCTGCCTGATCTCAGGGATGGAAAAGCCGTTTATCTGATATCTTTTGCACTCGCTGATGAGATAGAACTGATAATCATCATAAAAACGATACTGATTGTCCGCGTTCACTTCCGGTTTGATGATGCCTTCCTTTTCGTAGTGCCGCAGTGTTTCTCTTTTGATATTCAGCAGCCGGCAGATGTCTTTCTGGGTATATTTCATGATCGTTTCCCGATATTCTTTCATTCATTATAGGATACGGAAAACAATTCCGGACGAATTTTTAAAATTTGCTATTGACCTGGTGGTTACCACCACCTGTACGATAAAAGCGTAAAAAGTGAGGTGTATGTATGCTGAATATTATGATTACCTGCGGAGCTGGCTTCTCTTCCAGCGCTCTTGTCACCCAGCTCAACAAAGACGCTCAGGAAAAGAACCTCGATGTCCATTATGAATACAAGCCATTTGATTTCGGCGGAATCGGCGGCAAAGACGGCACGATCGAAGGCGTTGAAATCGTTATGCTGTGTCCGCATCTTCAACATGAAGCCAAGAAGCTCGCGGCCGCCTATCCGGATGTTCTCTTTTACGTCATCCCGACCCGTCTGTACGGTCTGATGTCCGCCGAGGACTTCATGCAGGATGCCGAGGACGCCATTGCCGGCTGGAAGGAAACCGGTATGAATCCGTTCCATTTCGAAGGTGAAAAGACCGCGATCCGCGTCATGCGTACCGTGTCACACCGCAAATGGCTGGCGAAGAACAAGAAATAATTCTGCTGAACACAGTAAAAAACGGAGTTTGAACGTGAACTCCGTTTTCAATTACCAGTTTTACTTTTCGTCACTCAGATCAAGATAATACAGATGCTCGCATATGTATTGATACGGGTTGGAAAAGAAGATGCTGCTGAGCCGCATCGTAAAGGCGCCAAGCAGCCACCAGCCGAAGAAGCTCAGAAGGAACTTGAAGAGAGCCATCTTTTTTCCTTCCATCATTTCCGAGGACAGATCGAGGATCTCCTGCGGTGACAGTTCCGGATGGTCTTCAAGCAGCTGCGGTACGAAATAATACTCAAAAGCCTTTATGACACCGGGCACGATCAGCAGCAGGAAATGCAGAAAGACACTCAGGTCTCTGAGAAACAGCGTATGAACGACTCTTTTCAGATCCGGGCTGCGGAAAATGTCAGTCACATGTGTTTCCTTATCGCCTTCCGCCTGATGACGGAACCAGGAACGGCAGCCGTATTCAAACGGATTCTTGACATAGATCTCGATCACGATCGCGGCAATGATGGAAAACACGACAATGGCCACGATGGCAGCCACCGCCATCGGCGGCAGTTTTTTCAGCGGATTCTCAATGATGAACGGTCCGTAGTAAAACGTCACGGTATGGCCGCCGCTTGCCGCCCGGTGCGGCCGGGAAGAAACCAGTCCGCCAGTCACAAAAGCGAGGATCAGAGCGACCAGGACAAACGGCAGATAGTTCGCAAAAAGCAGGGTTTTTCCCTCTTCTTTGATTTCTCTTGGATTGCGCATAAGGATGTCCTCCTTTCTGCCTATGATAGCATAAACCGTTCCGGATCGTTCCGCTTCTTCGCAAACAGCGGCCCGGTTCCCCTTTTGTCATTAAAAAAGTGCGGTTATGCGCCGCACTGCAAGGCATGTATCCACATGGCTTTTTCTTCTTCCGCTTCCTGTTTTTTGCAGGTGTCTTTGCTGGCGGATAGAACAAGATCCAGTCTTTCGATCTGTTTCCGGCAGTAATTCCGGTATTCCTCCGTCGGTTTTCTCATCAGCACCGGACCGCAGAGAATTTCTTCCCGGCTGTAGGCTTCATGATATGCTGCTGTGAAGGAGATGGCGATATAATCGAAGCTTCTGTCATGGATGCAGATTTCATCATCGATCGTGAAGTGGCGGTCGCTGATCCACTGCCGCATCTCTCTGACGTTGCGGTTTACTTCGACAATGATCTGACGGAACGACGGCAGTCTGTCGATCGCCGCTTCGAAGATCGCGGCGGCTGTATAATAGCCCATTCCAGCCACCACGGCCGCTTCGGCATCCGCCGGCACATTTTCAAAGCCATTGGATAGAACTGTGACGATCTGATCCTGCAGGCCTTCTTTCCGGATATTGGCAGACGCCTGCTTCAAAGGTCCTTCATTGATGTCGCAGGCATAGACCTTTTCACAGACGTGATTTCTGATCAGCAGAATGGGAAGAAAGGCATGGTCAGTGCCGATATCCGCCACGACCATGCCTGGTTTAACCATTTCTGCGATTTTCTGTATCCGCAGGTTCATCATTTATCAAAGAAGTCCTTCAGGCGCTTGGAGCGGGTCGGATGCTTCAGCTTGCGAAGTGCCTTGGCTTCGATCTGACGGATACGCTCACGGGTGACGTTGAACTCACGGCCGACTTCTTCCAGGGTGCGGGTACGTCCGTCATACAGACCGAAACGCAGACGCAGAACCTTCTCTTCACGTTCTGTCAGACCGCTCAGGACATTGTTGATCTCATCCTTGAGCAGCTGGTTGGAAGCGTACTGATCCGGGCTCAGAGCATCTTTGTCTTCAATGAAGTCGCCGAGATGGGAATCGTCTTCCTCGCCGATCGGTGTTTCCAGAGATACCGGCTCAAGGGCGATCTTCTGAATTTCTCTGACCTTTTCCGGTGAGATGCCTTCCATGCGGGCGGAAATCTCCTCGGCTGTCGGATCACGGCCCAGTTCCTGAACGAGCTGGCGCTGGATACGGGTCAGCTTGTTGATGGTTTCGACCATGTGAACCGGAATACGAATCGTTCTTGCCTGGTCGGCAATGGCTCTCGTGATCGCCTGACGGATCCACCAGGTCGCATAGGTACTGAACTTGAAGCCCTTGGTGTAGTCAAACTTCTCGACCGCTTTGACAAGACCCATGTTGCCTTCCTGGATCAGGTCCAGGAACAGCATGCCGCGGCCGACATATTTCTTGGCAATGGAAACGACCAGACGCAGGTTGGAGGAAATCAGGATGTTTCTGGCTTCCTCGTCGCCTTCTTCGATCCGCTTGGCGATTTCCGGTTCATCTTCCGGCTTCAGCAGCGGCACGCGGCCGATTTCCTTCAGATACATCTTGACCGGGTCGTTCAGCTGCACGTTGGCCGAACGGGAGAACGTCGCCAGATCGGAAAGTGCCATGATATCGGCTTCTTCCACGTCGTCGTCTTCATCCGTGCCGTCGTCCGCATCGATCATGTCGATATCTTCGTCTTCCGTCATCTCTTCGATGTCTTCGTCTTCCGATACCTTGATATTCTCTTCGTTGAACCAGTCCCAGAGGGCATCCATGTCTTCATCCGCCAGATCGAGGTGATCCAGAGACGCCATGATGTCCTTCTGCATGATCTCACCGTCATTGTCATAGACACGGCGGTATTCTTCTTTCAGTTCCTCAAGATCCTTGAGTTCCTTATGTCTGCCTTCCACCTTGTAAACTTCGATCACGGTCTTGGAAGTTTCTCTGGTTCTCAGGCGCACAGCCGCCTGGGCATCATATTTTTCTTCGACGACAGCCGGCTCTGCTTCCGCTTTTACCGGCTCTTCCGCCGGTTCAGCCTTTTTTGTTTTCCGGGTTGATGTCTTCTTTGTTTCTTCCTTCTTTTCCGGCTCCGGACTGACTTCTTCCACTTTCTTCGCGGCTTTCTTTCTGGCCGGTTTCTTAGCAGTCTCTTCTTTTACGGCAGCCTCCTGCACCGGTTCTTCTTTGAGGGGCTCAGCCTTTTTCGTTTTCCGGGAGGATGTCTTCTTCGTCTCTTCCTTCTTTTCCGGTTCCGCTTTCACGGCCGCGCTCTTCTTGGCGGTTTCTTTTTTCGCTGTCTCTTTGGCAGCTGCTTTCTTTTCGGAAGTCTTTGCGGCAGCTGTCTTCTTTTCCTTGCCGGCCGGCGCAGCTTCTTTTTTTACCGCTGTCTTTTTCGCCGCAGTCGTTTTCTTCGGCTCCTTGACAGTTTCCTTCTTCGCTGTTTCCTTGCCGGATGTTTTCTTTTCAGCCGTTTTCTTTTCGGAAGTCTTCGCGGCTGCTGTCTTTTTGGCAGGTTTTACTTCGGCCGCTTTTTTAGCGGAGGCACTCTTTTTGGTTTCTTTCTCAGCCGCGGTTTTCTTGGCGGCAGTGCTTTTCACTGTTTTTGTCTTCTTTTCTTCCGTACTTTTCTTAGTTTCTGTTTTCTTCATCAATATACCTCCGTAATTCTCTGAGACAGTCCCCGTATTTTTCCAGGATCAGAGCCATGCTTTTCTCATTCAGATCGGCGCGCAGCTGATCCCGGTAAGCATCCGCTTCTGCTTCCAGAACGGATATCTTCACTTTTCTGAGCGCACCGGCGAAGACCGTTTCGTCATAGGTGCTTTCTTCTTCACTGCGGCTCATCAGGTCAGTGATCAGGTTGCGTACCTGCTGGTTTTCCGCATTGTCGATCAGCGCCGAAGGATCTGCCTGATGGCGGCTGCGGACCTGGTTGACAATCATCATCGCCAGTTCCTGATGGGTGCTGCCGGTCAGATAGCCGAGTTCTTCCTCAAATTTCCGGACAGCTTCCGGTGATGTCATCATCATGGCCAGGATCATTTCCTCGGCCTGCATCGTTCCGTCCGGTACTGTCAGTTTTTTCAGCGGTCTGACCGTTTCGGTGTTCTCTTTTTTAACTTCCGTTTTCAGTGTGAAGCCTGTCAGTTTTTCCAGCTGGCCGGTAAAGTAGGAAATATCGGTTTCATCCTGCAGGGATGCGATCATCGGCTGCATTTTCTCAACCAGTTCCTTCTTTTCCAGGTAACTCTGCAGATTGGTCCGGCTGCTGTGATATGCCAGCATGAATTCCATCCAGTGTTCTTCCTGACGGGAAAGTTTCTGCAGTTCTTCGACGCCGAGATCACGGATGATCTCATCCGGATCCTTGCCGGTGCGGTTGATAATGACACTGACTTCGGCGCCGGCTTTGCGGGCAAGCTGAATCGCTTTGACCGTTGCCGCCTGACCCGGTTCGTCACCGTCATAGCAGAAGACAATGCGGGCCGCCAGGCTCTTCAGGATCTGGATCTGATGCGGCGTGCAGGCTGTTCCGAGCGTGCATACCACATGTTCGATACCGGCCCGCCAGAAGGCGATGACGTCCGTCACCCCTTCGCAGACAAGCACACAGCCGGCTTTGCGGGCGGCCGCGCGGGCCCGGTGCGCGTTATAGACGATATCTCCTTTTGTGAAGATGTCGGTTTCGTTGGTGTTGATATATTTGGACGGCGCGGACGGATCCATGGAACGGGCACTGAAGCCGATCGGATTGCCGTAGCCGTCATGGATCGGAAACGTGATGCGGTCCGCGAAGACATCATGCATGCCGGTGGAAGTCGTCCGCACGACGTTGGCGCTGACCAGATCCCTGTCCTCATAGCCTTTGGCATGCAGGAAGCGGTAAAGCACGTCGCCGCCGGGATGCCAGCCGATCTCGAAATGCTTCAGGACACTGTCGTCCAGTCCTCTTTTCTGAAGATACTCACGGGCGGCGGTTCCGTCCGTGCTTTCAATCTGATAAGCCGTATAGCGGATGGTTTCACTGAGCACTGCGTATAAAGCCTCGCGGTGCGGATCTTTCGGTTTCGCCACACTGTCAGGCTGAACCGAGAGCTGATAGCCGATCAGGGAAGCGACGCGGCCGACAGCTTCCGGAAATGTCACCTTTTCATAGTTCTGAACGAACGTGAAGACATTGCCGCCGTTGCCGCACACAAAGCATTTATAGATCTGCCGGTCCGGAGAAATGGAAAGAGACGGCGAGTGATCGTCGTGAAACGGACAGACCGCCACAAAAGACCTGCCTTTGCGTGTGACCTGCAGGTAATGCCCGATCACATCGACAATATCAGCCTGGCTTTTGACTCTGTCGATTTCTTCCTGTGCGATTCTTGCCATCTTATCCTTTCAATATCAGAAACGTATTTCTTTCAGAATGCGGGAACGTACTTCTTCAATACTGAGACGTTCCTGTTCCATGGAATCACGGAAACGGATCGTGACGGTATTGTCTTCCAGCGTCTGATCGTCGATCGTGATGCAGTAAGGCGTGCCGATCTCATCCTGACGGCGGTAACGCTTGCCGATGGAGCCGGCTTCGTCATACTGGACGGAGAAGTCACATGCCAGGTCGCGGTAGATTTCCTGGGCGCGGGCGCTGTGATCCTTCTTCTTCAGCGGCAGGATGGCCGCCTTGATCGGTGCCAGGATCGGAGAGAAGCGCATGACGACGCGCTTGTCGCCGTTCTCGAGCTGTTCTTCGTCATAAGCGTCCGTGAAGAACATGAAGAACAGACGTTCGACACCGACCGCCGGTTCGACGACATACGGAATGAACTTCTCGTTGGTTGTCGGATCCAGATAGGTCATATCCTTGCCAGATGTATTCTGATGCTGGGTCAGGTCATAGTCGGTCCGGTCGGCAATGCCCCAGAGCTCGCCCCAACCCCACGGGAATTTATATTCAATATCGGTCGTGCCTTTGGAATAGAAACTCAGTTCTTCCTTTTCATGATCGCGGAAGCGCAGGTTTTCCGGATTGCCGCCCAGCGACAGGATCCAGTCCATGCAGAACTTGCGCCAGTACGGGAACCAGTGGTCATCCTCACCCGGCTTGCAGAAGAATTCCATTTCCATCTGTTCGAATTCTCTGGTACGGAAGATGAAGTTGCCCGGCGTGATCTCGTTGCGGAACGATTTGCCGATCTGGCCGATGCCGAACGGCAGCTTCTTGCGGTAGGCGCGCTGCACGTTCTTGAAGTCGACAAACATACCCTGGGCGGTTTCCGGACGCAGATAGATCGTGCTCTTGGAATCCTCCAGCGTTCCCTGGAACGTCTTGAACATCAGATTGAACTGACGGATCGGCGTGAAGTCATGCTTGCCACAGTCAGGACACGGAATATTGTGTTCATGGATGTATTCTTCCATCTGTTCGTTGCTCCAGCCTTCGCACGTGACTTTGCCCTGGGACCAGTTTTCGATCAGCTGGTCTGCGCGGTGACGTGTCTTGCAGGAGCGGCAGTCCATCAGCGGATCCGAGAATCCTTTCAGATGGCCGGATGCCTCCCATACCTTCGGATTCATCAGGATGGCAGCCTGGATCTCGACGTTGTTGGGATCCTCCTGAATGAACTTCTTCTGCCATGCCCGTTTGATATTATCCTTTAATAAAACACCGTAAGGACCGAAATCCCATGTATTGCTGAGACCGCCGTAAATCTCCGATCCCTGGAATACAAAGCCGGTATTCTTGGCGTGAGAGACGATCAGATCAAATGTTTTATCCATGTTAACCTCCATATTTATAGTTAATTACAGTCGAATCTTTCGTAGTATAGCACTGAAAGTATGCCTGTTCAATGGTCAAAAAGGCTGTTGTAGAAGGAAAAAGAGCGTATTTCGACACCAGCATGACGGCGCATTGCCGCGGCGAGATCAAGCAGTTCCTGACGGAAGTTTTCACCGGTCGCTTCGGCCGCCGCGAAATGCTTCAGACCGGCTTTCACGACGAGCCGCAGCCGCTTCAGCTGCCGGGCCGGCCGCAGCGGGACGGAAGCCTTGCGGGCACATTCCTCACAGAGGAAACCGCCGTCCGCGACACTGAAGGCGGAAACCTGCAGACTACCGCAGTGCACACACTCGTCCACATCCAGGGAAATACCGAAGAGATCCATCAGTTCCGCAAGATAACAGGCGAGAACCAGATCCGGATCCTTCTTTTCATTTAAATAAGTCAGGCAGGTCTCAAGCAGTTCATATTTTTCCGTAATGAATTCTTCCTCACTGCCGGCCATGGCCATGACGTCGGCGCATTCACAGGCTGCCGAGGCGGCCGCCGAAAGCAGCAGGTCTTCATGCAGAATGCGGAAGTACTGTCTGGTGCGGGCGGTCCTGAGACGGAACATGGTCTTGTCGGGCCGGTAGTCAAACTGAATCTCGGCGATCGTGCACGGCATGATGGCGCCGGCGTTCTTCGATTTCATTTTCCTGGCACCGGACGCAACAAAAGACAGCTTACCGTATTCTTTTGTCAGGACGCTGATGATCACGTCCGCTTCGCGGTAATCTGTCTGTTTCAGGATAATGCCAGTTACTGTGTCATTCATTAATATTCTTCACTCCCGGCGATGCCATATCCGTATTCCGTGATGCGGGCGTCGCGTGAGCGCCATTCATCTTCAACACGGACGAACAGTTCCAGGAATACTTTTTTATCGAGCAGTTTTTCCAGGTCAGCGCGGGCCAGGGTGCCGATCTTTTTCAGCATGCTTCCCTGTTTGCCGATCATGATACCCTTCTGCGAGGGCTTTTCCACCAGGATCGTAGCCTGGATATAACATGCGTTTTTGCGGAATTCCTTGTTGTCGATCTTGACGGCGGTCGCATGCGGCACTTCTTCTTCGGTGCATTCAAGCACTTTTTCCCGGATAATCTCGGCAATGCGGAAATTCTCCGCTCCGTCACTGACGATCTCCGGCGGATAGAGAAGATCCCCTTCCGGCAGATACTTCTTCGTCGTTTCGATCAGGTCATCCAGTTTTCTGTCAAACTTGGCGGAGATCGGGAAGTATTCCGCGAAATCAAAACGCTGCTGCCAGCTCTGCAGATTCTTGATGATCTTTTTCTGATCCATCTTGTCTACTTTGTTGAGAATCAGAAAAACCGGCAGATGGGCATTCTTCACGACGTTCAGCACATATTCGTCGCCTTTGCCGAAAGGCACGCTGCCGTCAATGACCAGATAGATCAGGTCCACCCCCTGAATGACATCGGTAGCCTGTTTGTTCATCCGCGTTTCAAGCCGGTATTTCGCCTTGTGGATACCCGGTGTGTCGGTAAAGATGATCTGGCTGTCCTCATCGGTGCGGATGCCGCGGATCTCTGATCTGGTCGTCTGCGGCTTGGCGGAAACAATGGCGATCTTTTCTTTGACAAGGGCGTTGATCAGTGTGCTCTTGCCGGCATTCGGACGGCCTGCCAGGGCTACAAATCCGCTCTTCATCGCAGTACGTCTTCCCCGCTGAACTGCATCGGCAGCAGTTCATCGATATCCGTGTCTTTCTCGTCTTTACCGTTGGACAGATAGATCGGTGTGTGATGGTCAAGCAGTTCACAGAGAACCTGCCGGCAGATGCCGCACGGCGCGGCAATGCGGTCTCCGTCACTGACGATGGCCAGTGCCTTGATCCTGTCTTTATGATAGCCGTTGGAATAGGCGGAAAAAACAGCGCTGCGTTCGGCGCAGTTGGTCGCTCCGTAGGATGCGTTTTCAATATTGGCACCCCAGAAGACCCTGCCGTCCGTCGTCAGAACAGCGGCGCCGACATGATAGTTGGAATACGGCGCATAGGCGTTTTCCATCGCCCTGAACGCTTCCTGTATCAGTTCTTCTCTGCTCAGCATAGTTTAACCTCCGATGTGGGAAAACAGGATCACCATGGCGGTCACGAAGGCTGTCAGAGAAGCCGCCAGCACGGCTCCGGCAGCCAGATCCTTGATCTCCCTGATTTTTGGATCATAGTCTGTGGAATACAGATCGCACAGTTTCTCAATGCATGTATTGAGGATCTCGGCACTGATGACCAGGCCGATACAGATAATCACCGCCGCCCACTCACCGGCACTCAGACGCAGCACAAAACCGGCGCACAGCGCCATGCCTGCCAGTATATACTGCAGCATGATGCTGTGATGGCCAAAGCCCTTGATCAGACCGCGGAAGGCGTCATCGAACTTTTTTTTCATTCTCTTGACGCGAGCGGATCAAGGATCCTGTGCTGCAGTTCGTTCATGACCTGCTCGTCCTCCGGTGTCATATGATCGTAGCCAAGGCAGTGAAGAAGACCATGGGTAAACAGGAACCCGATCTCCCGTTCATAGGAATGTCCGTATTCCCTTGCCTGGCGGCGGGCGTAATTAATATTGATAAAAATGTCTCCGAGGTCTTTCTCCTCTTCTTCGACCATGACTTCCATGCCGTCCTGCACGGCGAAGCTGATGACGTCAGTCGGCCGGTCAATGCCACGGTAGTCACGGTTGATCTGATGAATCGTCTGCGATCTGACAAACGTCACACTGATTTCATGATCGTCTTTCAGTCCCAGTTCCTTTTCGGCGGAAGCCGCGATCCTGCTGAAAAGATCCTGCCAGCAGGAAATATCTTCATTCGTTCTGTTGATGTATGTAATTTCCATGCTTCTATTATATCTGAAGGCATGAAAAAAGGAATGCGCGATCTGTCCGCAAAGCGGCGCAATCTTCACGCAGGAAAAAAAAGGAGCTGTATTCTCCTTCGCCTCTGTTTCAGGCTTCCGGTTTTACAGCACCTTTTCGATCATTCTTTTTTTTGCGGATCAGTCAACTGTGAAGTCAACGACGTAGGTGTCGCCCCACTCTTCATTTTCGAAGTATTCGTCGAAGAGCAGCGTGCAGTCCTTCGTGTCTTTGCCGACTTCATAAACGAGCGTGCCGGAACGTGTTTCGTTGATGGCCAGCGAATAGGAATCCGGCAGCATGTTTCCGAGTGTCAGTTCCGGGTGTTCGTCATTGATCGGTACGGAATACTTTTCGTTATCCCAGTCCCAGACAATATAGAAGTCAGAAGCGAACATCGGCGTGGAACCGCGGAATGTGTTCTTGATCGTCATGTCGACAACGACCAGTTTCATGCCTTCCGAAGCTGTATAAGTTTCGAATTTGTCGGTGGAATAGGCATCGTTGATCACGAAGTCAAAGAACGCATTGCTCATGGTGTCACCGATGTAGCCATATGCGTAGCCGCTGTCATCAGCCGTGATCTTGCTGGATGTGGAAGACGCCGGCGGTGTTGTTTCTCTTTCTTTTTCCGTCTCTTCGATTTTCTCGTCAACAGCCGGTTCTTCCTTCGGCTGTGCTGCAGTTGAAGAACCGCAGCCGGCAAGAATCAGTGCTCCCACACAGAGCAGTGCAGTCCAGTTCTTTTTCATTTTCTTTTCCCTCCTGAAATGTGTTGTTCCTGACTGTAGCGTTCGATTATCTTCTGCACCAGCGGGTGTCTTACGACATCGTCCGGTGTCAGTTCCAGAATCGCGATATCCCGCATGTCCTGCAGGATGCGGGCAGCTTCCACAAGGCCGCTGACCGTGTTGTTGCTGAGATCGATCTGCGTGATGTCGCCGGTAATGATCATATGGGAATGGAAGCCCAGTCTGGTCAGAAACATCTTCATCTGCGCAGTGGTCGTGTTCTGTGCTTCATCGAGAATCACATAGGCGTCATTCAGCGTGCGGCCGCGCATATAGGCAAGCGGAGCGATTTCGATCGTTCCCCTTTCCATCAGTTTTTCCGTCTGCTCGCTGCCCAGCGTATCATGCAGGGCATCGTACAGCGGCGTCAGATACGGATCGACTTTCTCTTTCAGATCACCGGGCAGGAAACCGAGATTTTCACCTGCCTCTACCGCCGGCCTTGTCAGTACGATGCGTTTGACGTCACCTTTTTTCAAAGCGGAAACGGCTTTGACAACGGCCAGATAGGTTTTGCCGGTACCGGCCGGACCGATGGCGAAGACGATGGCGTTTTCATCCATTGCCTTGACAAAGTCCAGCTGCCCGCGGGTCTTTGGAACGATTGCCTTGCCGGACATGGTCCGGCCGACAATCCTGGATGTCATTTCTTCATAGTCAATGTCTTTGTTCTGGCCGATCTGCCGGCAGGCGTAGATCACGTCCTGATCAAGCACCTGCTTTCGGCTTCTGACAAGCTGCAGCAGTTTCATCAGCACCCGGCGGATCATTTCCGCCTCTTCTTCATCGGCATCGGGAACGATAAAGACACCGTCGCGGTATGAGATCTGAAGGCCGAAGCATTCACCGAGAATGCGGAGATTGCGGTCGGATGAACCGATCAGAATCATCGCTTCGGATTCTTCCAGGCCTTCCAGAGAAAACTTCCTGATTTCTTTCAATGCAAACCTCTTTCTGAATGTACGATACGAAGGAAACGGCAGGCCGCATTCCTTCTATAGAATTGTAACATCTTTGCCACAAGCGTAAAGAATAATACCGAAAAAAATCTGTTTCCGACTGCCACTAAAAATACCTGCTTCTCTGCTGGCCAGAAGAAAACTCCCGCCGCAGTGACGGGAGTCTGATCCGACCGTTTTTCTCAGTCGCCGTATTATTTTCTCAGCATTTCCATAAATGTTTTATGGTTCATACCGCTGATACAGTTCGGAGTATCGTGTCTGCGTGCTCGTAATCGGCGGTGCAGCTGATTCCTGACGGAAGAATTACCGTAAACAGTATCAGCGGTTCCACTCTTTGTAGAACTCAAACTGCCAGGTCGTGTCATTGAGCGGATAATTGCTGGCGCAGCCCTGGATGTTGGACGGATTGTTCTGCTCGTTGTCATAATAGCTGATCACGACAGCGCAGCCGGGATATTCGGAATTCATGAAGAGATAAATTGAATCCTCAGTTGGAAACATGCCGGAAGGCAGCGGCCGCTGCGGACATACGGCAATCACTTCCGGTTCCGGATCCGGTTCTGCCGGTGGCGGTGTTTCTTCCTGCGGCTGTTCCGATTCGCTATTCACCGGTGTTTCCTCCGGCTGTTGCTGAGGCACATGCGGTGAAGCCGGTTCTTTTTCCTCGTCTGTCTGCCGGGGTGCGGTTTCGACCACCGGCGGCGCGCTGGGCGCTGCGGCGGTTTCCGGTTCTGACGCTGCCGGTTCTACAGCCGGCGGTGTTTCCGCTGTGTCCTGATAGATGCGGCGGATGACGGTGACGGTGATGCGATCACCGGTATGGATCACGGAACCCGGTTCTGCGGAGATACTGACGATTTTTCCGTCTGCTTCCGTTTCACTTTCCACGAATTCGATATTGAGCGAGATACGGTTTTCATCCGCCCAGGCCCGGATGTTGTTCAGTGAATAGACGGTGAGATCCGGGACTGTCACTTCCTGCTGCTGTTTCGTATACAGACGCACGGACACGTGGGCCGAGCGTTTCAGCTTGGCACCGGCAGCCGGTTCCGATGCGATAAACGCCCCTTCGCTGACGGTGTCATCTTCACTGAATTCATACAGGTATTCAACATGCAGGAACTTGTTGTCGTCAAACCATTTGCGGATTTCCTTCTCGGTTTTGCCGCTGAAGTCCGGCATTGAGAATTCCACATTCGGATCGGCACCCCGCGAGAGTGTCACTTTCAGTTTTTCTTCTTCCGCCAGCCGCTCGCCGCCGCCCGGATTCTGGGAAAGTACCGCGTCATTGTTGCTGATCTCGTCATAACGGTATGTGAAGATCAGCCGGTCGCTGCTGATGTTTTCGTCTTTCGCCCATGCTTCGACATCAGCCCGGTACTGACCGGTGAAGTCGGGTATTTCGGTTGACTGGTTGCTGCGGATCAGCCAGATACTGCCGGCAAGTGCCGCACCTGCGGCGGTGATTCCGATCAGGGCGGTGATCAGTCCTTTTTTCTTAATTGCCATGGCGCACCTCGTCATTCGATATCCAGAAGGATCCGTCTTCTGGTATCTGTCGTAAACAATTCATAGGAATGATCGGCCGATGCGGAACTGATCTGATCATCCTGGAGACTGTAGATCTCGAAGAGATCGTGACAGGTATCGGTATCGATACTCAGGTAGATACGGTATAACCCGTTCGGAAGATCCTTCAGATCTGCTTCCACCGTGAAGGAGGCTCTCGACATGTCATTCATCAGATTCATGTATTTGCTGTAATCATAATCACTGTTTCTCTCTTCCGCCTCATACGGACCATAGACCGTGCCGCTTTCATCCTGCAGCCATAACTGATACTGCGGATCAGTTTCTTTGTTATGGTCGGTTCCGTACATGAAGGCGAAGCCGTCAAGTTTCAGAATATCTTCTTCAACCGTCAGAGAATTATAGCCAAAGCGGGAGATCATCCGGGAAGGCCGGCGGATGGCTGCCATATCCAGTTTCTGGTATTCAACGGAGATTTCCAGGCGGTAATGGGAGAGCGGATTGGCGAAGAAATGTACCTTCTGTCCCAGTTCGTTCTCGACCGTGTAATCCGCTTCCAGCGAAGTGAAGATGGCTCCTTCACCGATCCGGCCGCTGTTATTGGTGCGGATCCGGATATAGTAACTGCCCTCCGGTATCGTCAGCAGCGGGATCTTCGCGGCGAAGCCGACTGCTTCATAATCGGTGCGGCCGCCCTGCATCAGGTGATCATAATCATTTGTTTCCGCCGGCAATGTGATTTCTTCACCGGTTTCGGTATTGACCAGAATGAGGGCATGGGCAACGGAGCCGTTCAGCTTCGCGTCTTTGCCGACAAAGAACGCCATGCCGTTCAGTTCCACTTCCTGATTTTCGTTAAGAGTGATCGAATCGACGCCTCGCAGCATATTCGCATCGTCCGGCAGCAGGATATAATTGCCGTCCTGGTCGAGACGCTGCTCCAGCTCGGCACTGACCGGATCGGCCGGGGCTGTTTCCGGAAGCACTTCTTCAATATTTTCTTCGTTCTCTTCTGTCTGTTCTGTTTCCTGAGCCGGCACTTCTTCCACTGGTTCTTTTTCTTCCGGCGTTACGGTTTCTTCCACTGGTTCTTTCTCTTCCGCCGGCGTGGTTTCCTCTGCCGGCTCGACT
>JAEEGL011666502.1_pt1 | contig 15216 bp, 12 predicted proteins | sample 9134231 | NCBI WGS metagenome assembly JAEEGL01 (sample SAMN16246548, study PRJNA631951) | gut metagenome | biome: gut microbiome; feature: rumen; material: fiber-attached | host: Bos | place: Iran: Karaj | collected 2018-10 | reverse complement strand
CCGATCATGCCGTCGTTCCGCTCCGCACGGGTTCGCGAATTCGACTTCGGCGAGGGGCATGCCGTTGTGCTGGTCGACCCCGAGCGGATTCTCGTTTCCGAGGCGAGCGTCGGCTTCTGCGGCGGGTTCGTGCGGGGGTACTCGCTGTTTTTCAGCCCGGAGCGGAAGGACACTCTGATGACGGTTTTCGTGGACGGCATCGACGCAGGCCAGGCGCTGGGGCGGCTGCCCGACTTCAAGGGCACCGCGACAGGTCGGCTCTACGGGCGCATCCCGTTGTGGATCTCCGGGGAGAAGGAGGTTCGCCTTCGCGACGCTTTCCTCTATTCTCCGCCCGGAGAAGTTGGTAAACTATGTCTGACCGACGCCTCGCCGATCACCGACACGCTGGCGGCCTCCGGAGTCCCGGAGGAGACCCGCGACAACCTGTCGCGCGCGCTCTCCAACCTCGACTACACGGTTCTCCGGCTGGACTTCCGGCGCGGGGACGCCGAGGAATCGGTGCTGACCTTCCGCGTGGAGGGAACCTCCACTACGGGGCCGGTCACCACCCCGGTCGACCTCACCGTCAACTTCCACGGCGCCCTGGAGCGCTTCCTCAACGTGGGCATCCGCGCGGTCAACGGCCCCGGAAAACTGCCCAATCCAAAATCCAATCAGCAAAGGAGAAAACCATGAACAAAAGCCTTCTTCTTCTTTCCGTGTTCGCCCTCACGGCCGGATGCGTCTCCGTCAAGACCGAGAGCGAAGTCAAGCCCATCGAGATCAAGCCCATCCACATCACGATGGACGTGAACCTGAAGGTGGACAAGGAGCTCGACGCCGCCTTCGGCGAAGAGGACCGCAAGCCCACCCAGGGGGACTTCAAGGTCATCAAGGACCTGCTCGACCGCGGGGCCGCCGGCTACACGAACCGAGCCCTGCTGGAGGCCCGCGACGGCGCCACGGACGATGACCGGATGCTCGTCGCCGAGGACAACCTCCGCCGCCAGAAGCGCTACTCCCAGATCGCCAAGGACAGCGGCGTCTCGATCGAGACCGTCCAGAAGCGCCGCGCCGCCCAGATGCGCGAGCGCATCCCCGAGGGCTCCGGCGTCTGGATCCAGGCCGAGGACGGCTCCTGGTCGCAGCGCTAGCCTCCATCCAAGCTTCCCATGGAGTCCCCCGGCCCCGCCCCCGTGAAGCCCGAGCCCGCCGACCCGCTTTCCGGCGGGACGATTGACGACATCGTGCAGGGCATCGCCGTCGACCTCGGCGCGCGCTGGCGCGCGGAGTTCAGTCTGGTGTACCTCTTCAGCGACGTCTCGCGGGCGCTCGTCCTGCGCGGGGCCGCCGGGTGCCGGCCGGGTCTGGTGGGACAGTCGCGCATCCGCGTCGGCGACGGCATGGCCGGCGCGGCGTTCGCGGAGGGCGTCCCGCTGCATTCCGTGAACATCCAGAAGGAGGCCGGGTACATTCCCTTCGAGGAGAAGTTCGGATGGAACCCCGCCGAGCCTTGCGCCGAGCTCGCCATCCCCGTGCTGCGCGGCGAGGAGGGCGTCGGCGTGGTCATCCTCCTGCGGTCGGCCGCCGAGCCCTTCGCGGAGAAGGAGATCAATGACGTTCGCGCCGACATCGCGCGCCACGCCGGCACACTGGAGATGGCCAAGGCCCTCTACATGGTCGCCGAAAAGGAGACGGCGCCGGTCGTCGAAACCGGGCTCCGCCGCACGATCCACGGCACCGCCGTCGACGACCGCGTCATCGCAATCGGCCGGGCGCTCGTCGCCACCCGCGAGCGCGCGGGCGACGTGTTCCAGGCGCTCCGCGACCGCAAGCGCGCCCTTCCCCGCCCTTCCCGCTCATTCGCCGAGGGCGTGGACTTCACCATCCGCCAGCTCGCACGCTACCAGGAGGAAATCGGCACCCGTCTGCCTGAGGCCGCCAAGCTTCTCTTCGACGCGCAGATTCTCATCCTCAAGGACGAGCTCTTCGTCGGGCGCATCCAGCAGGCGGTGGACGACGGGGACGACATCGCCCACGCGCTCGGCGATGTCGCGCTGGACTTCACGACGTTCTTCCGCACCAGCGGCGCCGAATTCCTCGCCGAGAAGGCGCACGACGTCGAGGACGTCGCCGTCCGCCTGCTCCATAACATATACAGCCCCGTCGCCCCGGACTCCCCCCGCGAGGCCTCCTCCGCCGGCCGCATCCTCTTCACCAACGAGTGCTACCCGTCCGACATCTTCCGTGTCATCCACGACGGCATCCGCGGCCTCGTCCTGATTGGCCCCGGCAGCACGGCCCACGTCGCGCTGCTCGTCAAGTCCATGGGCATCCCGACGATTCTCGCCGACGACGCGGGTCTGCTCCAAGTTCCCGACGGGGTCACGGTCGTCCTCAACGGCCCGACGGGCGACATCCTCGTCGATCCCGAGCCGAGCCTCCTGCGGAACTTCGAGGAGTCCGCCGTCCGGTCCCGCGACGTCGGCCTGCAGCATGTCCGCGCTCGGCCAGAAACCCGCACACGGGACGGCGTCCGCGTCCATCTCCTCGCCAACGTCAACCTCATCTCCGAAGCCTCCGCCGCCATGGAGGCGCAGGCCGAGGGCGTCGGCCTCTACCGGACCGAGTTCCCGTTCCTGCTCCATCCGTCGCTGCCCAACGAGCAGGACCAGGTAGAGCTGTACGGGAAGCTCCTGGACGCCGTGCCGGACCGCCCGGTGACCTTCCGCACGCTCGACGCCGGCGGCGACAAGGTGCTTTCGTACTTCCAGCCCGCGAAGGAGGAGAACCCCGCCCTGGGGCTGCGCTCCACGCGCTTCACGCTGCGCTACCCGTACATCTTCGACCAGCAGCTCCGCGCCATCCTCCTCGCCGCCCACCTTCGTCACCGCGCCGACATTCGGATCATGTTCCCGATGATCGGGTCGGTGGAGGAGTACGATGCCGCCGTCCAACGCGTGGAGTACTGCCTGGAGACTCTGCCACGGCGCTATGCGCTTGAAGGCGAGGTCGCCCGCCCCGAAATCGGAACGATGGTGGAGCTCCCCGCGCTGGTGCACTTGGCCGACTCCATGGCGCGCCGCGCCGCGTTCTTCTCCATCGGCACCAACGACTTCATCCAGTACATGCTGGCGGTCGACCGCACGAACGCCGCCGTCTGCCGCTACTACATCCCGCACCACCCGGCCGTCCTCCACGGCCTCGCGCGCGTCGCCGCCGCCGGCGTCCGCGCAGGCATCCCCGTCTCCGTTTGCGGGGAAATGGGGCACGATCCCCGCTTTCTTCCGTTCTTCCTCGGCATTGGCATCCGGCACTTCAGTCTGGATCCGACCCGGATCGCCGACATCCAGCAGGCCGTTTCCCGCATCTCCATTGAGGAGGCGGAACGCGCCGCCGCCAGCCTCCTGACCTGCGAAACCATCGCCGATACCGAGCGGCTTTTGTCTTGATCCTCCTCGCCATGATTCTTCTCATCTCCTCCCGCAACGAACACAAAATCCGCGAAATCCAGGCTATTCTCGGCCGACCCGGACTGGAAATCCGCTCTGTCGCCGATTTTCCCGACCTTCCCGACGTGGAGGAGGACTCCGACACGTTCGTCGGCAACGCCCTGAAGAAAGCCCGCGAGCTGGCGCGGGCGAGCGGTCTCTGGACCATCGCCGACGACTCCGGCCTTGAAGTGGATGTCCTCGGTGGCGAGCCCGGCGTGATGTCTGCGCGCTACGCGGGCGAGCACGGGCGGGATTCCGCCAACAACGAGAAGCTTCTTCGCAAGCTGGAAGGAGTCACGAACCGCGGCGCGCAGTTCCACAGCGCCATCGCGCTTGTTTCGCCCGACGGTCGCGAATGGGTCGCCGAGGGCATTTGCCGCGGCACGCTGCTCACGGAAGGGCGGGGGACGGGCGGCTTCGGCTACGATCCGCTGTTCGTGCCGGACGGCTATGACAAGACCTTCGCGGAACTCGGGTCCGAGGTCAAGAACCGCATTTCGCATCGCGCGAAGGCCCTGGCCGAGGCGAAGCGGACGTTCCCGCTGGAGTAGCGGGCATCCCCGTTTGCGTTCGCGACTTCTTACGCCTTGAACCAGGCGGCGAAGGCGGCATTGCGCTCGGCGAGGAGGGTTTCGGCGACGCGGTCCGCCTGCTCGATGGAGAGCTTCTCGTGGAAGCAGCCCAAGGAGCCGACAAGGTCGGTGCGGCCGGTGGAGAACCAGTTGGTGCAGCAGCACCAGTTGATGCAGCGAGACGCGGCGGGGCAGTCGCGGCAAGCCGGATTGTGGTTGCCTCGCCGGGCGATGGCGCGCGCGATGGCGGCTAGGTCGAAGCCCGCTTGCGCCGTGCCGAGCCGGAGCTCCACCTTGTCGTCGTTCCCGACGAGGTTGGGGCACGGGTAGAGATTGCCCGACGGTGCCACGGCAAGTTCGCGCCGCACCGGGTCGCATTTGTCGCACGCCCTGTAGCCGCCAAGTCGCAGCGCCCTGAGCTTGCCGTCAAGCCAGGTGAGGTGCAACGGGCGGTCACCCGCCCGCCACGAGGCGAGGACGTCGTCCGCAAGGGTCTTATAGGCGGTTCGAAGGTCTGCCAGGGAGACCTCGTCCCAGTCTGCCGTGAAGTCGATGTTGACGGCGATTGGCAGCGCCGAGTGCGCGTGGAGGTAGCGGACGCCCTCGGCGAGCAGCCCGACTGTTGCGGGTGTGACGACGCAGATGATTTCCGGGCGCGGCGCGGGGAAGTCCTCGACGAACGGCAGCGCGGCCATACAGTGCGCATGCGAGCCGCGGCCATCGGGGAAGCGGCGGTTCGCGTCGTGCATCGCCGGGGAGCCATCGATTGAGAGCCCGAGCTTGTAGCGGCGGACGCGGAGCCAGTCGGCCTTTTCGCGGTTGAGGAGCGTGAGGTTCGTCGTGACCGTGCGCCCGAAGCGAAGCCCCGCAGCCCGCGCGGCGTCGGCGGCGTAGGCGTCGGCCTTTGCCAGCAGGTCCCACTCCATCAGCGGCTCGCCGCCGAAGAAACCGAGGATGTAATCCTTCTCGGAGTAGTGTGCGATCTGCCAGGCGATGGTGCGGTCGATGGCCGCCTTCGCCACTTCCCACGGCATCGCCGCGCGGCGTTTCTCACCCGCGTAGCAGTAGGGGCAGCGCAACGTACAGTCGTGGGTGAGGCAGAGTGTGACCTGCATGACGTGGAGGTCAGGGGTCTTCTGCCTTCATGCCCGGTGGCGGGATGAGTGCGCCAGGCAGGCACAGTTCCTGCGTCGGGGCTTCTTTTGCGGGCATATAGATTTGCTGTCCTATTCGGATGTAGTCGGGGTCGTCGATTTGCGGGTTTGCGGCGAGAAGCGCGGCGAGGTCAATGCCATGGCTTTTGGCAATGGACAGGAGCCCGCCGTCTCCGGCCATGACAACATAAATCGAGAATCCGTCCTTTGGCGCGAGCGGAACGAGAGCCGGGGGCGGGGTCGTGTCCGGCATGGGATTGATCGCAATCGCGCCACCGACTTGGATGTTTTCGATGTCTAGCGGAGCGGATGTGTCCGGCTTCTGGTCGCCGAGGTCGGAGGTGGTGCAGCCAGACGTGGCGGCAACGGCGAGGGCGAGAAGGGCGATGCGGAGATTATCCGCAGCGGACGGAGAGTAAGAGCGGGGCGGGGTGGGCATAGCGGAAGGAACGAGAGAGGCGATTAGGGGTTGGACAAAGCGGACGTGGACTCGGCAGGGGCGTTTGTGGAAGCAGGTGCGGAAAACGACTTCGGATCAAGCGGATTGGTGTTGTGCTGGAGGACTTCGGGACCGTCGTTGATTCCATCGCCGTCGGAGTCTGGATTGAGCGGATCGGTTGCGAATTTCAGAATTTCTTCACCATCCGTGAGACCATCACCGTCGGTGTCGGTGTCGTTGGAATTGGTGCCGATCTCCAGCTCGTAGCGGTCGGTGAGACCATCACCGTCAGAGTCGAGATCACCGAATGTCACTCCCGGATCGCCTCCGATACGGGCAGGCATCAATCTATCGTCGATGAAAGCGCATCCCGTGGGCAATAGACATTCAAGGAAATCGCATCCCGTCGTCGCCGTGGCGGCGAGGGCGAGAAGGGCGATGCGGAGCTTTTCCGCGGCGGACGGAGAGTAGGAGCGAGGCGGAGTGGGCATAGCGGGAGGGACAAGATGACGAGGCGCACATGACAAGAAATCGGGGAGAGTGTAGCAATTGCCGACAGGGACTGTCAACGCATCATCCGCCCCACTCTACCAGCAATTCCATTTTGCGTTTTGGGCTTGTCGGGGCGTGGGCGGTCCGCCTGCGGCATTGGCAAAGAGTTTGAAAAACCTTGCCACTAGGCCCTCTCCGTTCTCAAAATGAGAATTGTTGCCGCCCTATGCTGCGGCGGGACGTCTTCGAGTGCGTCTCATCCACGCCAGCCCCAGCCGTCCGCGCACAATGCCCTCGACGCCGGCCATGGTGGTTGGAAAACCGTCCGCGAATAGCTCCCGATAGGTCTCCCGTATCACCCTCTCTCTGGTTTTCGCCATGATTGCGAACCCGTCGCGCAGTCGAATACCCTTTCCAGACGTTTCAGTCTCCTCGCCCTCCTCCAGTTTTTCCGGTTCATCCACCGAAATCTTGCTTACGGTCTTGCCTAGTTCAAGGACGCCATCCAGGGTGTCCGGCTCTTCAATGCCAAGGGCCATCCGTAGCTTGTCCGCCAACGACTTGTAGGCCATCAGCGTCTTGTAGTACGGCAGAAGGTCAGGGGTGTGCATGGCGATCCATCCGCGCAGGCCCGGCTGGCGTCCGACAATGGTCCCGGCCACGTCGCGGATGTATGACTGGTCGACGACGGGCTCCAGGTCCGAAAGCAGCGCGCCGAGCCGGAACCGGGCCGCCAGTACCTCCGGATCGCCCCGCCGCCCCCCGCGCGTCGCCCTCCACGCCGCCTCCAGCGCCTCCGCCGTTGGCGGCGGATTCACCGAAATCTTGCGATTGATTCTACAGGCTCTGCTCGCTTGCTCACAAAGAGTTGCGAATTTCTTTTCAACCCCTCTAGTTTGGCTCAGGATTCGCCTCGCGACCAGCGCGGTGATGCCGAGCGCGAGGGTGGCCTGCCAGTACACGAGGAGGAAGGGGATGCATGACCCCAGGATCAACACCGTGAGGTCGGCGAGGTTCTTCACCGGGTCGAGGGTAAGCTTGGCGTTCGAGGGGGGCTGGGCGAGCGACGGATACTGGAAAAGAAGCTCGACGAGGGTGACTTCCGGCTCAAAGCAGGGCCGTGGGCGTCTACTGCGCCGCTTCCCGGAGCGCTTGCGGCCGCGCCGCGGGCGGTCGGGGACGTAGAAGGGAGTCCATTGGTAGGAGGGGCGGCGCCAGCCGTGGCCGCCATTGCGGGAGTGACCGTATAGCATTGTGAATCGAGAGTGGTGTTGATGTAGAGACAGTATAATGAATGTGAGTGTATAAAGTCAAGAATTATTGAAGCAAGATTTCGGTTGAGAGGCTCCGCTGGGTATTGTTCGGTTGTGAATATCGTGCGGAAAGAGCCTGTGTATGCTATACTTCCGCCCATGGAGAACAACCAGAATCAGCACTTGCCCATGGAGAACCATCAAGACCAGCAGTCGTCTATGGAACGTGACAGAGACGGGCAGAAGACCTCTGGGACGCCGGACGTGAAGCGCATCGTGGGCTCGTTGATACTGGGCTCGGACCATCCGGTGTCCGTCCGCGAGATCCGGAAGGTCATTGAAGACGTCGAGGCCGAGCGGAAGGCCGAGGCCGCCGATGCGGAAAAGAACGACGAGGAGCTTTTCGGTGATGCCGCCAAGACGGCGAAGAGCGCCCCAGAGAACTTGGTGCTCGATGGCGGCACGGTGGAGGGCGCGGCGCCAGGGAAATCTCCCCTTGACGCGGATATCCAGTCCGCTGTTGAGGAGCTTCGTGCCGGATTGCGGTCGCTAGGACTCGGCATGGATATCGCGGAGGTCGCCGGCGGGTTCCGCCTGCAGACCGACCCTGAGTGCGGTCCGTGGGTGCGCAGGCTTCTCAACCGCGGCAAGCCGCAGCGCATTTCCCGCCCGGTCATCGAGACCCTGGCCATCGTCGCGTACCGCCAGCCGATTTCGCGCTCCGAAATCGAGTCGATTCGCGGCGTCGGCGTGGGCCATGTCCTGAAGGCGCTCATGGAGATGCAGCTCGTGCGCATCGTCGGCCGGAGCGACCTTCCGGGAAAGCCGTTCCTGTTCGGGACGACGCCGGAGTTTCTCGACCACTTCGGGCTTAAGAACCTCAATGAGCTCAACCGGATGAATACGGGCGTCGAACGCACCCCGACGGCCGAACAGCGCGCCAAGCACGTCAAATTCAGCTTCAAGGGCTCCGCCACGGACGCCGCAGCCGATGCGCCCAAGGGCGCCCCTTCGCAGCCCGGGCTTCCGATGGAGGAGCAGCCATGAATTCCGCTGTCTCCCGCTGGGCGGATGCGCTTTTCGCGCTTGTCCGCGAGACCGCCACGTCGCTTTCCCCCGACATCGAGGCCGCCCTGCGCAATGGCGCCGAAGCCGAAGGGGAGGGGAGCACGGCCGGATTCGTGCTCGGCACCCTGCTGCGCAACGCCGCCTGCGCCCGCGAGGGCGGCGTCCCCATGTGCCAGGACACCGGCACGCTCACCTTCTGGTTCGATGCGCCGCGCGGCGCGGACGCCATGGCGCTTGAGGAGGCCGCCCGCGAGGCCGTCGCGAGGGCGACCGCTTCCGGCTTCCTGCGTCAGAACACGATTCTGGAGCCTTCCGGGGAGTCGCGTCCCGACAACCTGTCCCCGACGCATCCTGTCGTCCATGTGCGCTTCGCAGAGCGGGATAGCATCCGTGTCCGGCTTCTTCTCAAGGGTGGCGGAAGCGAGAACATGAGCCGCCAGTACAGCCTCCCCGACGGGGAGCTGGGTGCGGGGCGCGACCTGGAGGGCGTGCGCTGCTGCCTGCTCGACGCCGTGTGCCGCGCGCAGGGCAACGGCTGCGCCCCGGGCATTCTCGGGGTCTGCATCGGCGGCGACCGCGCCACGGGCTACGAGCTCGCCAAGGAGCAGCTACTGCGCCCGCTTCCCGACGCCTCCTCGGACCCCGCGCTCGCGGCGCTGGAGCGGCGCGTCCTCGCCGAGGCCAATTCGCTCGGCATCGGCCCGATGGGGCTTGGCGGCGGCACAACGCTCCTGGGCGTCAAGATCACCGACGCAAGCCGCCTTCCGGCCTCGTATTTCGTCACGGTCGCCTACATCTGCTGGGCGTGCCGGAAAGGGGAGGCCATTCTTCCATGAAACTCCGGTTGCTCTTCATCCCGCTCGCGGCGGTTCTGCTCCGGCTGCCGCTTCACGCCGCCGATGCGCGGTTTCCCGAACTCGTTGGCCTGGGGAACGAGATATCCGCCGACTACGAAGGAAGGGACGACCCCTGGGTGGGAAGCCCGTTCGAATGGCTGAAGCGCAGGCCGTCCCGCCAGGTCGGGGCCATCGGCGAACTGCTGATCGAGCGCTGGCTCCAGACCAACGGCATTCCAGTCGTCCGCCCGCCGGATTCCGATGCAGACCGGATTGTCGCGGGGCGGCGCGCCGAAATCAAGCTGAGCACGCTTTGGGCGACGGGACACTACAAGTTCCAGCAGCTCCGGGACCAGGACTACGAGTTCGCCATCCTGATGGGCATCTCCCCGCATGACGCCCATTGCTGGGTGATTCCGAAGGCCGATCTGATCCGGCTCTGGAAGGTCGAGCACGTCATTTCCGCGCAGCACAACAGCGGACACGGCGGCACGGATACCGCCTGGATGGATGTCGACCCCGCCAATCCACCGGAGTGGCTGAAGCCGTTCGGGGGCACTCTTGACCAGGCGCTGGACATCATTCGCAGCCTCGTTGCGCCGGCCGATGACGCGGCGTCGCCGCCATCCGACGCGAAGGACCCGGTCGCCGCCGAAGAACCTCTGCCGGAGGCCGCATGAAGACGTTCCGGTACCAGGGCCTCGACGCGGCGGGCGTCCGCAAGACCGGTATCATCGAAGCCGAAAGCGGCAAGGAGGCGCTGCGGAAGCTCGCCGGTTCCGGCGTGTTCGCCGAGCGCGTGGAGCCGCTTGCCGGGGAGAATGCGAGAGGAATGCCGTCCGGCCGACGCGCCGTATTCTACCGCGGACTCTCGACGCTGCTCCGCGCGGGGCTTCCGCTGGACCGCGCGCTGACCCTGCTGATGGGGGAGAACGGCGCGGCCGGGACGGATGCCGCGATTGCGCCTATTCGCGACGCCGTCTGCGAAGGGCGCTCCTTCGCGGTCGCCGTGGCAGAGTCCGAACCCCGCCTCGCCGGGTACGAGAAGGCGATGCTGGAGGCCGCCGAGCGCACGGGCTCGCTGGCCGAGATGCTGGCGAAGACGGCGGACTCCCTGGACAGCCGCCGGGCGATGGCGGAGAAGCTCCGCTCCGCCGCCGCGTATCCGTGCTTCGTTCTCGCGCTGGGGGTGGCGGTGGCGTTTCTGATGCTGGGCGTGCTGGTGCCCATGGCGCAGCGATCGCTCACAACGGCGGGCATCGGGCTTCCCAGGGCCAGTCTCGCGATTGTCGCCGGCGCCCGGCTTGTCGCCTGGATTGCCGGCGGGGCGTTGCTGCTTGGGACTGCCGCGTTTGTGGCAGTGTCCCTGCGGTGCAGAAAGTCGCGTAGGATGCGTGAACGCGTTGGGCACTTCCTGCTCCATCTGCCGATGGCGGGCCGGCCGCTGCGCGCCCTGACCGCGCAGCGGTTCGCCGAAACGCTTGCCGCCCTGATTCGGGCAGGGGTGCCACTGGTCGAGGGTTTTGGGCTTGCCGGGGCCGCGACGGGAAATGCGTGGATTGCGCGCGAGGCGGCGGAGCAGGCGGAGGAAATCCGAAACGGCGCCCGTGTCTCCGCCGGCGTCGCCGGCATGCCGGAACTTGCAGGGGCTCTTCGCGAATGGGTGCGCGTCGGGGAGGCCGCGGGATGCATGGAGGCCATGCTGACGGTCGCGGCCGAGCGCGCGGAGTCCGTCTGGAACCGGGCCTGCGAACGGGCCTTCGCCCTCATCGGCCCCGTCATTCTTGTATGCGTCGGCGTGTTCGTCCTGGCCGTCGCTTTGGCCGTGCTTCTCCCGGTGACGCTCATGACGCTGCAGGTCGGATAGCCTTCGGACTTTCGCGCTGGGCGCATCTCCGTTTTCGGCGGTCATGGGTTTCGCACGGAGTACTCCCTCCGGCCCCTGTGGGGCCACCCCCCTCTCGGAGGGGGGCTCTCCCCTTGTTTTGCCCCCCTCCGAGAGGGGGGTGGCGCAAAGCGTCGGGGGGAGTACTCCGTGCAGGGCAGAGGCGCCGAAATCGGAGATGCACCCTTTCGCGCTCCCGGACTTTCGGCTATACTGCCGAGGTGTCGCGCGGCGTTGGGCCCGCGGCGGCCTTCCGGGGCCGGACCCGGACCGAAAGCACACGACGATGAACATTCGCAAAGACGCCCGCTACGCCATCGCCTGCCTCAGCAGCATGGGCCTCCGCATCACTCCCGAGGACCGCATGGCGGTCCACAACTCCAACCGCTTCTACCTCCAGGCCACCAGCGCCGAGACGAACGTCCTGAACGTCACGAGCAGCCTCGGCTCCGAGTGCCTCGTAATGACGCGCTTTGTCGAGGGGAGTCCGCTCGCGGCGTTCATCAAGGCGCAGCTCCGCGCGCGCAACATCGCCTTCGTCGGCCCCGAAATTCCGCAGGGTGGCCCGTGGGGCTACCGTCACCAGTTCAACGTCGCGGATTCCGGATTCGGCCTGCGCGCGCCTCGCGTCTGGAACGACCGCGCCGGCGAGGTCGGCCGCACCCTCAACGCCAAAGACTACGACACCGCCGACATCTTCGGAAAGCAGGGCGTCGCCATCCTGCACCTCTCCGGTCTCATCGCCGCGATGAGCCCCGAGACCACGAAGGCCTGCCTCGCCATCGCCAAAGCCGCCAAGAAGTACGGCACGCTCGTGTCGTTCGACCTCAACTACCGCGCCACATTCTGGAAGGGCCGCGAAGCGGAACTCGCCAAGGCGTTCCACCAGATTGCGTCCGTGGCGGACATTCTTGTCGGCAACGAGGAGGATTTTCAGCTTTGCCTCGGCATGAAGGGCCCGGAGGCCGGCGGCAAGGACCTCGGCTCCAAGATCGAGAGCTTCAAGGGCATGATCGAAACCGTCGCGAAGAAGTACAAAAATGCGAAGATGTTCGCGACGACGCTCCGGCAGGTCGTCTCGGCAGGCCGCCACTACTGGGGCGCGATTCTGCGCGCGGACGGCCAGTGGTTCGTCGAGGAGCCGCGTGAAATCGACGTGCTCGACCGCATCGGCGGCGGCGACGGATTCACGGGCGGCCTGCTCTACGGCGTACTGAAAGGCTGGGATGGCGAGAAGTGCTTGCGCTTCGGCTGGGCGAGCGGCGTCCTTGCGGCGTCGTCGCTCAACGACTACGCTGAACCCGCCGATGAGAAGCAGGTCTTCGACGTCTGGGCCGGCAACGCCCGCGTCCAGAGATAATCTCTGAGGCAATTGCATGATTCTGGGGGAGCGGGCGTCCCGCCCGTTCCCCTGCCATGCGATGATCGGTTTTGAAATTGCCTCCCCGGACTATTCGGCCTCGATTTCGTACCAGAGAGTCTGGCTTTCGGGTCCTGTGCGGAAGGCCAGCGTCCCGTTTTCCAGACGGCTCGGCACCTCGCGCAGCCTCGTCCCCTTGCCGTCGAGCGCGTAGACCGTGGCGGTTTTCGCCACAGTGGAGACAGTGACACGCGCCTCAATTCCTTCGCAGACGGTCGGGGCCGTGCCCCAGTTCGTCCCGACGGACGTGCGGCGCTCGTTCCAGCCCATGCCGGTGTTCTCAACATTGCCGGCGACGGCAAGCAGCATCCGGTGCGACTCGGCAAGCGGCTTGCCGTCCATCGCCGTGAGCGCGAAGGCCGCGAAACCGGAGGCGTTGGCCGCGACATCAAACGACGCGCCTTGGAAATCGTGGCGCTCGCCCGTGCAGCGTCCGACAAGCACCTTCGCGGCGGGGACATCGAGGGCAAAGGGTTTGTCGGTAGACCAGGACAACGGGGACGCCGCCTCGTCCTCAAGGATCGAGGGACGGAGGGCTACCTTTTTGTCAAATTCACTGAAGCTGATGCCGACCTGGTGCGTGAGGAAGGTTTCGGTCGTCGCGCCAAGGGATTGAAGCATATCGAGAGGGTGTCCGGGGATGTTGAAAGTTTCGAGAGGAAGTGGGAAGACCGCATCAAAACAGTGGGTGAGCGGCGCGACGGCGTCGGAGCGGAAGAGCACGGCGGCGGCAGGCAGGAAGGCGAGCTTGCCGGCGTGGTTCTGGAGGGCAAAGAAGCGGCCGATCTTGTTCTCGCCGTGGGCGGCGTTGCCCCAGTCGAACTGGAAGATGCCGTCCCAGTCCTGGAGCGCCCCGAAGGCGGCGACCATCGGGAACATCTCCGCGGAGGCGTTGTTGGGGGCGGGGTGGTCGTACTCGGTCACGGTGAAGGGCTTGCCGAAGACTCGCCAGGCCGCGAGGCGGCCGAGGTTGGCGGCGTGGTCCGGCGCAAAGGACATCGGGGTGTTGGCGATGGCCCAGTCGGACATGTCCCACGCCTTGCGCGGGAACGACGGGTGCTGCCAGTAGGAGTGCATGTCGACCACATCCTGGTGCGCTTCACGGTAGAGGCCATGGATGCCGCCGTAGCTGGCCTGGGAGTCGAAGATGAGCGCCTTGCATTTGAGCTCGTCGCGCAGGAAGGCGCGCATGGCGGCGCCGTACGTGCATTCGGTCCCAACGAGAAAGCACGTCCAGTCGAGCCCGCGCGGGGTGCGGCCAAGCCCCTTGTTGGCGACGGAGACGGTGCCCTTCTCCAGCGACTCGCCTTCCAGCAGGCCGTTGCGGCCGCCGGGGCGGAGGGAGATGTCGCGGATTTCAAGGACGCCCATCGGCGCGCCGCCCATGGGGAAATCGAGCCGCGTGAGGCCGGGTTCGGTGCCGTGCGCGGTGAACGCCTGCGTGTGGCGCTTCCACGCCTTGCCGACCTTGACAGAGCCGGAAAGCCCCGTGTTGCGCCAGTCGGAGACCTGGCGTCGCGTGGTGAACGACGCGGTGCGCGGCACATCGGAGCGGATTTCAAAGGAGACTGTGTAGAGCGCGCCGTCCTCCAGCGTGAGGCCACACCACTGGAGCTGCGCCTGCCAGTTCTCGTCGGGCTTCGCGAAGAGCTCAGCGCGCACCGCTCCGTCGTCCGACGGGAGGAGGCGAAGGTACTTCGGCCCCTGGACGACGGGGGCGAGGCCGGCAAGCAGATCGTCGCCGAGCGGTTGCTCGGCGCCCCACGCCTTGCGGAGCGCGGCGGTCGTGCCGTAGCTCCTGCGAAGCCAGTCGTTCCACTGGCGGCGGATGTCGGCCTGGTAGAATTCGGGAAGCGTGGCGGGGTCGAGGTTGAAGAGCGTGTTCTCGTTGTTGATCTCGACGAGGAACACGGCGGGGTCCTCGGCGAGCGGGATGTTGTCGCGGTAGGGGTTGGGCGCGAGGAGAACGCGGCGGGCGTAGTCGCGCTGCATCTTGACGTAGGGGGCGAAGATGCGGTCAAGCCCCTTGCCGTACTTGGGCAGGAGGCGGCCGCGCTCGGCGTCGTCGGCGAGGCCGTCGGCGGAGAAGTCGGCGCCGCGCCAGTACTCGCGCGAGACGTGGAGGTTGAAGTCTGTGTAGATGCCTTCGCGGGCGAGCGCCGCGATGAAGTAGAGGAGCCGGTCGAGCTGGTTGGGGTCGATGGTGTCGCGGCGGTCCGTCCCCTTGGCCCAGATGCCGCTGGGGGCGACCTCCTTGTCGATGTGGTGGATGCGGACGGCGTTCATTCCGAGCGAGGCGAGGCGGCGGGCGAGCGCGTGGGCCTTCTCATGCGCCGGGAACGCCTCGGAGAACGTGAAGTTCGTCGCGAGGAAGCGGATGCGGCGTCCGGCGCCGTCGACGAAGTGACCGTCAGAGTCGACCGTGACGCGCGGGTCGCGCGTCCCGATGGGGCCGCCGTTCAGGGCCGACATGTCGGCCACGCCGGTGTTCGGCGCGTCGCCGCCCATCGGGAAGGGGAACATCGCCGCGGGGCGGAGCGCCTTGTCCGCGCCGGTGTCGTCGAGGAAGCGCGTCGGCGTGGTGAACGTCCAGCCATCGTCGGCGAGCTGCCGCACGATGG
>JAEEGL010652848.1_pt1 | contig 15216 bp, 14 predicted proteins | sample 9134231 | NCBI WGS metagenome assembly JAEEGL01 (sample SAMN16246548, study PRJNA631951) | gut metagenome | biome: gut microbiome; feature: rumen; material: fiber-attached | host: Bos | place: Iran: Karaj | collected 2018-10 | reverse complement strand
GCTTCACGGAAGAGTGCTCCGACGGTCTCGTAGGCCTCAAACCGTTTCACCGTGCAAAGTATATTGTACTGCATCATGGTCAGCGTAAAGCTGGCAATCTGCGCAGAGAAGTGTACGCTCTGACATCTGGTAAGCGTCCGAACCTTGGACCTGGCTTAATTTGGTTGAGATAAAATATTTTTCTAACTTTGCGCAAGATTTTATTCATTAAAGTTAAGCGCAATATGGAAATTAAGGATTACGTAAAGCAATTCTTTGCAGAGCAAAGCGACAAAGTCGAGCGCCGTGACTTGCAGAAGAGTCACAAGAAAGTGAGGGTGACAGACTTCTGCCGTGAAAATATGTTGGACTATTATGAGATGGTGGAGGCATTGAAGCAGGAGAAGTTTGAGGCGGAGTCTTTTGATGCTCAAGTCCAGTGTGGTGATCTCGTTATCACAGTGATTCCCGAGTCAGGCGAGTCTACTCAGCCTATGCCAGCAACAGAGGGTTATATAAAAGAGGTGATGCTGAGCTTGCGTAATTCGAGAATTTTTCGTACCTTTGCAGTATGACGGATGAAAGATTAAGCAGGCATTTGCAACAGGAAAATGCAGACTTGAAATCGGAAAACAGCAGACTCAGGATGCAGACCGACGCTCAAGAGACCAGGATTCAGGAGAAGGACAGTGAAGTCCTCCGCCTGCTTAATCTGATAGCCACGGATATGATCCGCAAGTCGGATGTCGACCGCCTGATAGAAGAAGCTGTCGCCAAGGCAACTGCTGCATTGAAGGCAGATTATGAGAATCGCATGAAAGCCATGGCTGCAGAGTATGAGGCAAAGATTGCTGAGATTCAGAATCAGAAAGACGGCAAAGGTGACGGCAAGGACCGGACTTTCGGTGGTGGCAGCGAGAAGCTGAATTCTGAGCAGAAGCCAGCGGTAAACCCTGAGGAGGAGAATGCCGATGACGATAGTAAGGTGCAGTCGCCGGTAAATCCCCGTGGAAACTATGGCGAGCGCAATAACGAATCGAAGACCCGTCCGGAAGAGTATAGCAACTATATAAAGGTAGATAAGGAGGATGAGATAACTGTAGACTGCTATCCTGAGTGGTGTGATAAAGACTCAAAAACATGCGGTAAGCGCACGAATGTAATCTGGGAGCTTTCCTTGCCTAGGCTTAAGAAGATGATAATCAATCTCTATCGTTGCAAGGTAAACGGCAAGAAAGTGTGGGCAAAGATGCCAAACAGGGAATCGCTTCTTAAAGGACCCCATGTCGGAACAATGTACGTTGTGAACTTGATTCTGAACAAGTACCTGAATGGCATGGCGGAGAATAGAACCAAGACGAGTCTGGAATACATTACTGGTGCAGATGTACCCAAGCAAGCAAATAATACACTTGTTAATAAAGTGCTGACTAAAGTTCGCAATCTGTTTGAGGAGACTTATCGCAAACATATATTTCCCAGTTGCGAGGGCATAGACCTGAACAGTTTTGTTCACAGTCAGTGGCATAAGCATGCCAGGACTGCATAAATTAAGTTAAAAACAAAGATTTTCCAACTTCTTTCCAATCTCTTGAAATCCTCATTTACACTGAGGATGTAGAGATTTTGGACCCAAGATTCGGACGCTTACTTTCAATTTGTGGTTAATGTTAGTATAAGAGAGTAAGAATACTATCAAAAATGCCGTTACAATTACTTCCCGACAATATACGGATAAATGATTTGCTGCAGATGCTAAAGGATGTGTCTGCACATATTCCTGTGCGCCATCTGTCACCGATTGACAGCATGGTGGACAGCAAAGAGGAATATGTGTTGACTAGACTTGCGAGTGGGCGTTATTCGTTGAAGCCTAATATAACAAGACAAGGATTGCTGTTCAGGGGAGATTCGGGTGTTCATGAGCCTTTCTATTCGCGTTTCGGACAAAAGGGTATTAAAGGACATGGTGAGGAAATAAGAAAGAAAATAATCCCAGTTAATGTCAGGAGGTCGGACTTTGAAATAACTATCGAGTCATTTCCTCTTTATGAAATGCTAAAGAGAGGGGTGTTGCTTCCAAATGGCAAGAAACTGGTTGTTGAGAATCCTTTTGGGCTGGCATACGCATACGATTACACTACGCCCTTTGTTGGATTGACATCTGATCTCAACGTGGCTGCGTTTTATGCGGTTACGGAGTATGATACGGAAACGCATAGGTTTGTGCCAAAAGAATCAGGTAAGGGAGTGCTGTACGCTTTTGAACTACGCTTCCCATTCTCTATGACGATAGGACTCTCTACGTTAGGGAGGCTTTTGTTTCCCCGAACACTGCGGCAGAAGACGTTTCTGTTTAACATAGACCCTTCGCTGGATTTTAACAATACTGCTGTAGTTACAGGTTTCGTGTTCAATCACGACGCTGCGCAATCTCGCAGAATTTATGAGGCGTTTCAAGGTGGAGAGTTATTATCACCCTCTGACGATTTCCTCATGAAAAAGATAGCTTCTTTTCCCAAAAATACAGTGTCTAGGCGTGGTTTGGATAGGAATTTTGCTGAGAATCCCAAGGATAATCACGATGATATAGTAAGAAAAGTAAGAGAGTCTGGATTGGAGATAGGAAACGAGTTTAATCCGGAATTTACATACAATGACCTCAAAGGGGTTTATAAGGATATTGCTGGTTACTGGCAGTCGATGTTAGATGGTGTGTATATTGGAGGGAATCATGGTAAGGAAATGAAGGATTTTCTTTTAAGACTACCATGGAACCCTGACTACGCACGCTATTTCGATTTGGACAAATATTTCGATGCAAGATAAGAAGCACTACCTCTATATCGTTGTCATAGCACTCATTGTAGTGCTGACAATCTATTTCGTTGCGCTTAGCGAAATAGATAGCATCATAGTGTTCTTCAGGGGCGGAATGGGCGATGACAGGGAGAACGCAAGAGGACTGTTTGGCGATAGTACAGGTGCTATCAATACGCTGTTCTCGTCGTTGGCATTTGCCGGTGTTATTCTGACCATCTATTGGCAGATTCAAGAAAGCAGCAAGAATAAAGAGGAGGATCACAGAAAACAGTTTGAGGACGTGTTCTTCAGGATGACGGCAAACTTCGAACAGATTATTGCGGGACTGAGAATAGAAGTGAAGGAGAGTGACTTGTTTGATTTCTCATCGCTGTGGAACTCTCTTGAGAGTAATAATCCCATTCATGTGGCCAGCGTTAATGACGGCCCGATAACCACTCCTGCAATGAGTGTTGTTCAGTCGGTACCAACTGTAACAACTGGGCAGACCCAGCATGAAAGAATAGTAAAGGAGGGGCGGGAGGTGTTTCAGTTCCTTTATGAGCAGCAGAAGAAAGACGGCTATTCTATGGTGGAAGCAATTGAAGAGTCGGGCATTGAAGGGTATGAAGGATTCATCCAAGGAGAACTTGACCATTACTATAGATACTTTTACCGGATTTTGCGGTATATTGACGATAGCAAGCTGATAGATAGTGAGCAGAAATACAGTTATGCTGCTATTCTGAGAGCACATTTGTCTATCTATGAGCTACTCCTGCTTTATTATAACGGCCTCTCGGATGCAGGTTTTGACCGTCTGAAACCGCTGATGGAACGATACTCGATGCTGGACAACATGAGAGAAGAGAAACTGGTGTTCGGCTCTGTCGAAGGAGAGCGTGAGGCACTTGGTATTGACGAGTATTATACTGACTCGGCATTTGGCCATCTGCAACCGAAATCGTATGAAAAGGTGGTGGCATTGAGAAATCGGACGATATGGACAATCGTATTGACCGTGGCTGTTGCAGCCTTTGCTATGCCATTGTGGAATAGTGTGGTTGTTGATGACATTCTGCACAAGATATCGGGCGACAGTTTTCCTTTATTCTACGCGATAATGACAATCGTTGGTTTCTATTTGTGGAATTTTTGGAAACGGGATGCTGTGTTAGCGGGGGATATTCATGGACTGAGACACCCTACTGATGAAGAAAAGAAGGATATAGTGAACAGGATAGTCAAGCGATTCCGTATGTTGCCAGGGATTTTGGCTGTAATCTTGGCAGCATTCGTTGCTGTAATGTTATCAGATTATGAGTTGAACGGCGGGTTGTCGTTCTGCTATATCTATGTTATCGGGTTGGTTATAGTCTATCATGTCTTTGCACTTATTATTATTCGGTTGGAAGTGCAAGATGCAAAGATAGTGAGAAAGGTGGAATTGTTTGAAAAGTGAATATATGTGGTTAAAATGGATATTTGATAGAGTGGTCTCGCTAATCGGACTGCTCTTTCTTTGGCCGGTGCTACTGATAGTTGCGGTGCTGGTGAAGGTGAAGATGCCAGAAGGTCCTGTTATCTTTGTTCAGAAGAGGGTAGGCAAAGGTGGCAAGCTGTTCAAGTGCCATAAGTTTCGCACCATGATGGTTGAGCATCATGGCAGTACGATCTCTGTTGCCGGTGATAAGCGTATCACACCTCTTGGCGAGAAACTGCGACATTATAAGCTGGATGAGCTGCCTGGTCTCTACGATGTGTTGATAGGCAACATGAGTTTCGTTGGTCCGCGTCCTGATGTTCCTGGTTATGCAGATAAACTGACAGGTGATGACAGGGATGTGTTGAAGTTGAGACCAGCTATAACAGGGCCTGCAACGATGAAGTATCGTCGGGAGGATGAGATGCTGAGAAACGCGAGGGCGCTTGTTGCTAACCTTAACCTTAACGATAACGTTAACTTTGACGAGATGAGTGATCAGGAGGTGGCGGTGTGGTATAACGACAACGTCATCTTCCCAGATAAGGTGCGTATTAACTGCTATTATTACAGGCATTACTCCTTTATCAAGGACATACAAATGATATTCTGCACGGTGTTTGGGAAGAGGATGAAGTATGGTGGGGAGGTGATTTAACCTTAACCTTGACCTTGACGTTGACCTTGACGTTGACCTTGACGTTGACCTTGACGTTGACCTTGACGTTGACCTTGACTTTGACCTTGACTTTGACCTTGACTTTGACCTTGACGTTAACCTTGACCTTAACTAATGGCTGGCGCGAGAGATTTTAGGAAATACACGGTTTGGAACGAGGCAGTAGAATTTGCAACCTATGTATATAAGGTAACAAGTAATATGCCTTGGTTAACGTAGTTGACTCTTGTCACGACTCAGCAATGTTCAAGCGAGCTTGGCATTGCTCTCACTGCTCCAAGAGTTTGAGAAGAAGGGGCTGTGTGACCAACTTCAAAGAGCTGCCGTTTCCATCAGTTCAAATATAGCAGAAGGCGCTGCAAGGTTTTCAGATGCAGACTTCGCTCACTTCCTGGATTTCGCGTTAGGTTCAGCATTTGAGGTGGAGACACAGTTGAAGATAGCGAAGAATGTAGGATATTTTAATAACCTTGACGCTAACGTTGACGGGAAAGGTGCTGGAATGTACGAAGACATGGTGAATAAGTTGCATGGTATTGAACGCCAGATAAATGCCTTAATTACATCTTTTCGCAAGAATTGAACCAGTTATGGTTAAGGTTAACGTTAAGGTTTATATTTTATGAAAAATGCAATTAAATAAAATATAGATATGGAAAGAAAAAGAATTTATCTGTGCTTGGCTCACATGAGCGAGGACGGAATGGAACAGAAATACGTCAAAGAGGCGTTTGATACGAACTGGGTGGTGCCATTGGGACCGAACGTGAATGGGTTTGAACACGACCTCGAGGAGTTCGTGAACGAAAACGATAACGAAAACGAAAAGCTTTCGAAGAGGGTGGTGGCGTTGTCGTCGGGGACGGCAGCGGTGCATCTGGGGCTGCTGAACTGTGGCGTGAAGGCTGGGGATGAGGTGATCGTGCAGTCGTTCACGTTCTGTGCTTCTACGCATCCTGTGACGTATCTGGGGGCTAAGCCGGTGCTGGTGGACTCGGAACCGGACACATGGAACATTGATCCGGAGCTGCTGGAGGTGGCCATCATAGACCGGAAGGAAAAGACGGGCAGGTATCCCAAAGCTATCGTGCCGGTGGCTTTGTATGGCATGCCATACAAGGCTGATCGCATCATGGAGATTGCCAACAGATATGGGATCCCTGTGGTGGAGGATGCTGCTGAGGGATTTGGCTCTAAGTACAAAGGGCAGGTGCTGGGAACGTTTGGTAAGTATGGTGTGCTGTCGTTCAATGGTAATAAGATGATTACCACATCTGGTGGTGGCGCTTTGATCACTGCTAACGAGGATGAATGGCGTGAGATCATGATGTATGCTACGCAGTACCGTGAGAGCTACCCCTACTATCAGCATGAGAAGATAGGGTATAACTACCGCATGAGCAATATTTGCGCTGGTATCGGGCGTGGACAGATGACAATTGTGAATGACCATTTAGTCCATCACAAACACGTTCAAAAACTCTATGAAGAGCTTTTGAAAGATGTGCCAGGAATAACTGTGCATCGTCAAATGAGTAATGAGGAATTAGGAATGAGTAATGAGGCTACGCCCGTATATGACAGTAATTATTGGCTGTGCACGATTACGATTGATCCGGAGGTGAAGGTGAAAGGGCAGGAGGATGCGTATAAGACTATTGTCACTGGTGCCGTCGGTGGTGCTGCTGGCGTGATACATGCTGCTGAGTCGGCTCATACTGACTGTGAGCCGAATGCGAATGTGGAAGCCATGCGCGTGGCGCTTGACAAAGCGCAGATCGAGGCTCGGCCTCTTTGGAAGCCGATGCACAAGCAGCCTTGTTACAAGGATGCTCCTGCTTATGTGAATGGGGTGTCGGAGGGGCTCTTTAAGATTGGAATGTGTTTGCCTGCCGGGCCGTATGTCAGCGATGAGGATGTGAGGTATATCGTTGACACGATCAAGGAAGCGATTCTTTAAAGAAAACGTTGACCTTAACGTTGACCTTAACGTTGACCTTGACTTTGACGTTGACCTTGACGTTGACGTTGACGTTGACCTTGACCTTGACGTTGGGGCACACAGAAATCACAGATAGCACAGAAAAGTCAACTCATGCTGCTTATTGTACTGATATCATAGAACGCGTAGAAAAGGGAGCGTAGAAAACGCTGTAATTGTTGCTGATAGAATTTGATGAAAGCATTATATTCCAGAAAAGAACTAAGAGGAAACCCTTTTGCTGGTGAGGAATTACAAGTTCCATTGCAGCGATATTTGCATAGGTTCTTGAATGAAAGAAAGAAAATAAGCAGAATGAAGCATCATGAAAAAGACTTTCTCTTTGAAGCAATGCTTTGTCTATATGAATCGGGAGGTGGAAAGGCATTTGATATATTTCATATACCAGAGGCAGAGGAATTTCTTTTCTACTGGATAATCTTAATGCATTCAAATGTTACAATGGTATTTGAAGGAAAGATTCCTGTCGAAAACGGAAGATTCCTTACTAAGAATGAGATAAAGAGGAATAGAAGTTTCTTTTTTAAATACTTGCAAGTATGGAGAAACCAGATCGTTTCAGGGGAAGGAGTATATATGTCAATCATAAAACCTGAAATTAAAAGAAAACTTCAGGATTGGAAGAATTATGCAGCCCAAAAGAAAGTTTCACGGTTTGCGCTGAAACAAAAAGAGATTTATATCTATGCATGTTTCTTTAATATTTACTACAATGTAAAATTGTATTTTGATGAGTTGGCTAAGCCTTATGTGATTAAGAAAATATGTGGCTTTGTTGTTGTGTTTAACGTTTATTCTTATATTCACATCTATAGTCGTCATTATATTCCGAACATGAATCATGATATAGGTTTGTCAACAAACCCAGAGCTACCAGGCGTGGACGTTGAAGAGTTGCCGCTTTCAATATTAACGTTAATAGAAAAGAATAGTGAAGAAAACCCGTTAACAACAGAAACAGAGTATTGCTTGTTTACCTATAATGGAGATAAGTTTGTTTTGTGGTTGAAGTATAAGCTGCTTAATGAAACTAAAGATTATGGTTTCGAGGTTCGTTCTTTCTATAAATGTATAGAAGATCGTGATTTGGATAAATTTAGTGGTAATGAGTATAATGGAGGAGGTGATATAAGTGAAGGCTGAGGGATGAAGGATGTAAGAAGGCTGAAGTTTGAAGGATGAAGGATGAAGGGTGAAGGATGAAGTTTGAAGGGTGAGGCCGAGTGCGCATCCCGGCAAGCAGACGATTATGATTATGTCTTCTTCGTATTTTGAATGGCAGCATAAAAAACAACAAATAAGATGTTGGAAACTCTAAAAAATAACGCAGTCTGGCTGACCCCTGTGTTGGTGGCCGTAGTGTCTGGGGTGTTCTATCTCCTGAAAAAGGGTGGAAACTACAACAAACAGAAGATGGGTGACGTTACCGACGGAAACGTGAATCAGGCCGGGGGCGACATCATTATCAACGGAAAGGGGGAGGATGATGTTCAATAAGAAACCAGAGCAACAAATTGGTGATGTGCAGAACGGCACAGTGAATCAAGCTGGGGGCGACATCTGTATACAGAATGGTCTATCTTATAGTGAGGTGAAAGACCTGTGTGAGACTACTGTCAGGGCAGAGGTGGCCCGTCTTACAGGTGAGGCAAAGGAGACGATGCTGCAACTGCTCGTTGATTTTCAAGAAAGGTTCTACACACGTTTAGCTGATCTTGAGAACAGGCAGAACATGGAGAAGCTTAAACATCCGTCCATCCAGCTATGTGTCTACAGGGCTATCATGGAGACATCTAAGGCAGAAGGTGATGATCTGACCAAGGATGAGCTTCTGGAAATGTTGATTGACCGTCTGAATGCTGATGAGCAGTCGACAGAGAAGGTGGTCATTGAGGATGCCATCGAGCGGGCTGCAAGGGTGTCGAAGCCGTTGAAGGCCCTGATGGTGGCTCTTCAGCTACGGAGTATCATTATTCCTGGTCCCTTTGGCATAGACGATATTCTGAAACAATATGGTGAGCTGTTCAGGGACTTGGCTCAACTCAATCGTCTGGATATAGCATACGGACGACAACTGCAGTGCATTTTCCCTATGACAGGCCTTCATTCAGGCTATTCCTATGAGGATGTGCTGCTTCGAAATTTCGACTTGCTGTTCCGTCATTGCGGGACTTTAGGGCAGTTCAATGCTTTTGCCGAATCACACCCCATACTGCACAGCGCCATCAAGATGGGAAATATAGACGACATGAAAATTGTCTGTATAGACGGGAGAAACGGACAAGAAGTGACTGACGAAAGTGGCATTTTATTCATTACGTCATCGTCGGAGTTCCTAAAAAACCAGTTGCGTCAACAGGGACGTGCTGAGATGATTCCTGCACTTGATGCCCTGCTTCAGACGATGCCGTCCTTTTCACCGGAAGAGGTGCGGCAGTACCTACATTCACTAAGTGAGGGATGGGATTATGTGTTTGAGGTGTTCCAACGTCGAGAGGTGATTCCTCTTCTGTTGTCGCCAGTAGGCAATTATATGGCTATGGCTTATTCTCGCAAGCTCGGTCCTCAGCCAGCCAATTTCCTGCAGGAGATATACAACCATGAGCAGGGATGGTGAATCCCAGGGATGAGTACAGGTCAGTGGCATGAGAAACATCACTCATGTGAATTTTCATTTTGCAGCTTCTTGGTTAGAATATGACGATTAAAGATTTAATAGCAGAGTGTTCTGCATACGACTACAAGGAGGTCTTGGAAGAAAAGAAACCGAAGAGTTGGTTGAAGAGCGTGAGCGCCTTTGCCAATACTTTGGGCGGTTCGCTGTTCTTTGGAGTGGACAATGGCGGCAACGTAAAGGGTCTTGATGACATTCAGCATGTGAGTGAAATGATTAGCATGAAGATCCGGGATTATATGGATCCTCTGCCTAACGTGGATATGGTACCACTGGAGGTTGAGGGAAAAAAGGTTTTGCAGTTAAAGGTGCTGAAAGGTAAATTCACGCCCTATTACTATGTGGGTGATGGTCAGCGTGTGGCTTTTGTACGTAATGGTACAGACAGTTTGCCTGCAACGGATGAGGAGATGAAGCGTCTGGTACTCAGTGGCGCTAACCGTACTTACGACTCGCTGAAGTCGGACGTGCAAACGAAGAATAGTTCATTCGTGATACTAGCCAATACATTTGAGGAGCGAACAGGCCAGAAGTTCCATAAGAAGTTCTTAAAATCGTTTGGTCTGCTGACAGAAGACGGTTGTTTGACCAATGCCGGCGTACTGTTCTCGGATGATTGCAACCAAAGTCAATCTAGATTGTATTGCACAAAGTGGAACGGGCTGGAGAAAAATGATGCTGTTAACGATGCAGAGTTTAAAGGTAATATCTTGATGTTGCTTCGCGAGGCTATGAATTTTGCGAAAGCTAATACGATGAAGGGATGGGAGAAGTTGCCTAACGGAAGGAATAATAAACCTGAATATGCAGAGAGGGCGGTACTTGAAGCCTGCGTGAACCATCTGATTCACAGAGACTATACTGTGATGGGCGGTGAAGTGCACTTGGACATCTACGATGACAGGCTTGTGCTTTCTTCTCCAGGCGGTATGTATAGTGGTCAAAAGATTCAGGATTTGCAACTTGATGAAATCTCGTCAGAAAGGAGAAACCCGATTCTTGCAGACGTGATGGCTCAATTGGACTATATGGAAAAGCGAGGAAGTGGTCTGAAGCGTATCTGTGATGAAACCAAAGCTTTGAAGACATATAAAGAGGGGAGAGACCCCGTGTTCAAGTCCTCTGTAAGCCAGTTTGTGACTACTATATATTCTATGGAGTATGAGCCTGCAGCTTCTAATCAAGTTATAGGTGATGATGCAAGTAAAGATACAGGTAAGAATCAAGTTGTCACCAAGCCGTCGCTAAGTAGTCACCAAGTCGTCGTCAAGCTGTCGCCAAGTGTCCCCAGGCTTAAAGAGATGCTTCAGAAAATGGTGGAACCAATGTCCGCGAAGGATATGAGAAATTTATGTGGACAAAAAGATCACTCATATTTTAAGAGTAACGTAATTGACCCGTTGTTAGGAGCAGGAATAGTTGCGATGACACACCCAGATACTCCTAAAAGTCCCAATCAGAAGTACTATCTGACTGAGTATGGGAAATCTTTGATGGATAACGAGAATACTGCAAAACAAGCGGAGGGGGTATCGGTAGAGAAGGTGAACAGACTGATTGCTGAGTTTGCTGAGGCATTGCCGAGATATCCGATAGGCCTGCCTACGATGGAGAAACGGTATAAAGAATCACTTCCAGTGGAGGATGTTCGGATTTTCCCCATACCTTATCTGATGAAGAAAGAGATGTTTAAGGATGGGGGCGTGTGGATTTATAATACACCAGAGCTATTTCTGCACGAAATGCAGGCGAATATTTGGCAACATTATAACGTAAGGTTTCTAATGCACCGGGCAGATGCGAGCTATCAGATTAGGTTCTCTGAAATCAAGGAGGCATTTAAAGCTATGGGGCTTGATGGACGATATGCTGTTGTGACTAGCTTTCATTTAAGTACATTTGATGCGCTCTACGGAGGGAACATTGCATTTGTGAAAATGGAGAACGGCTATCAGTACGGGGAAATGCCAGTGTATTTGGTTCCTGCACATGTTGACAGAATGATAGTGATGAGGAAGGAACTGCTGCCAAGATGTGAGACAAAGATTTATGATGGGCCTGACAAAGCATATAGGCTTGTCAACGAACAACATTTATTGTATTCCAACCTCTTTAATATGAAAGAAGAGAAAGATGGGCTTGGTTTGGTGATGATGCGTGATTTGAAGTTCTATTATCCCAAAGAAAAAGATTTCCACTACGTGAAACTTATTGTGGACAGGATGGAGTGTGTGGAAAGTGAATTAGCTAAGATTAAGAGCATATTAGCAGATTGATAAAAGAAAAGGGCGACTGAATGGGAGACCGTCTCTGTGCGGAGAAGTAGAAGATCGTATCTGGAGTAGGAATTTATCGGCACAAAAAAAGTAGAATATAAAAGAACAAAGATATATGATTTGGACATATTTGATTATCGCGGCCATCCTGGTGGCGGCGGAGCTGATTTACTTCAGAATAGCGGATAGGTATAATATCATCGATAAGCCGAACGAGAGGTCGTCACACACGAAAATTGTGCTGAGGGGTGGTGAGTGATCTTCGCCATCGGCTTGTGGATATGGGACCTTACCCCCATCCCCTCTCCAACTGACGAGAGGTGTTTGCTGGGAATTCAGATGTACCCAGATGCCAGAGGACAGGTCTGCGGCATGAGAAACATCACTAATGTGTCTTTTCGTTTTTGCAGCTAATTGGTTAAAATATAGGAAAGTATATGCCACGTAAGGGAAGGATAGGTGAGACCATCAAGCGCATTGTAAGGGAACATGAAGGGAGGTACTGTTAAAAAGGCGAAAGAAGGCTGTTGCTCCGAAAGAAAGTCGTAATTTTGCAGGCTAGAATTAATTCTATTAAAGCGATAATAACAATAAATATGGCAGAAAGAAAAAGAATTTATCTGTGCTTGGCTCACATGAGTGAGGATGGAATGGAACAGAAGTACGTCAAAGAGGCGTTTGATACACCTTTACCATAACGAAAACGAGAACACGGATTGTGCGGATGTAGCGGATGTTTTATGAAAAAGGTGCTTGTCACTTTGTGTTTGGGAAAAAGGATTTGACGATATGGTAGATGTGAAGGTTGAAAAGGTGTTTTTTGCCTTGTTGAGAGCCGGACTCTGGGAGAAAGAGGTTCGGCTCTTATCGTTTGATGATAAGGACTTGCCTGAACTGCTGCGACTGGCAAGGGAGCAGTCAGTGGTGGGGCCAGTCTTTGCTGGCATGGAACGGCTGAGAAAAGCTAATGCTGACCTTGAGCTTGACCAGGACAGGGTGATGCAGTGGATATTTGAGGTGGAGGCGTTGGAACGAAAGAACAAAGCAATGAATCTTTTCATTGCGGAGCTGGTAGAGAGGATGCACAGGGCTGACATCTACGCTATACTTGTGAAAGGACAGGGGATAGCTCAGTATTATGAGAGACCGCAATGGCGATCTTATGGGGATGTGGACCTCTTCCTCAGTGATGATGACTATGAGAGAGCAAAGAGTTTGCTAGTGCCATTGGCTGTTAAGGTTGAGCCGGAAGGGGTGTATAATAAGCATCTGGGAATTGTGGTTCCTGACTCCCTACGGGAACAGACGGCCACAGCTAGGTCGAAGACATGGGTGGTAGAGCTGCATGGGTGTTTATATAGTGGATTGTCGTCGAAAATTGACAGGGAGCTTGATGAGGTGTATCGGGACTCCTTCGAGAGGGGGAGGGCGCGCTCGTGGATGAATGGCAGCGTACAGGTGCCTCTGCTCTCACCAGAGAACGATGCGTTCTATGTGTTCACGCATATCTTGCAACACTTCTATAAGGGTGGTATAGGCCTGAGGCAGATCTGTGACTGGTGCAGGCTGCTGTTCTGCTATCGTGGGAAGCTGGACCTGCAGGTGTTGGGATCGCGGATCAGGCGGGCTGGGCTGATGAGCGAGTGGAGGGCGTTCGGGGCTTTTGCGGTGGAGTATCTGGGGATGGAGGCTGCGGCGGTGCCGTTTTTGGGGGGAAACGTTGACCTTGACCTTAACCTTAACGAAAACGAAAACGATAACGATAACCTTGACCTTGACATTAACGAAAACGAAAACGATAACCTTAACCTTAACCTTGACGTTGACGTTGACCTTGACGTTGACCTTGACGTTGGGGGGAGGATTAGTGCGGGATTGAAACGGAAGGCGGGGAGGATAAAGGATTTTGTGATGATGTCAGGGAACTTCGGGCAGAACAGGGATATGGGCTATTACAAGAAGTACCCTTATGTCATCAGGAAATGTATGTCGTTGTCGCAGAGGGTGGGGGACCTGATCCGGCATTCGAGGATATTCCCGATGGACTCCCTACGGTTCTTCCCAAAGATGATGCTCAACGGGGTGAGGAGTGCGATGAGAGGGGAATAGTAACCTTGACCTTGACCTTGACCTTAACCTTGACCTTAACTTTAACGAAAACGATAACGATAACGAAAAGGAACACGGATAGCAGGGATTCTCACGGATGGGGGAAGGTGGGAAAAGGAGATATAACTGAAAAGAGGTATGGGCGTTGGCTCATACCTTTTTTTGTCTCGCGGAAATCGCAGAAAGGGCTGCGCATGAGTGGTAATGGTCACACAGATATCACAGAAATCACAGATTTTAATTGGTCGCTGCCTATTGAGCTACGCTCGACCTCTAACGCGACTCGGCAATATTTAAGCAAGCTTGATACTGCTCTCGCTGCTCCATCGGTTCAAAATTGAAACAAAAATTTAGTTCAAAATTATCAAAGGGGATTCTTTCAGATGATGTGTTTGCTTTTGTTGTAAGATCTTCTAAGAGCGAGCATTGAAAGTGAAGAGTGAAGAATGAAGAGTGAAGAATCTTTTTTATTCCTGACGACAGGAATAAAGCAGTCATTTCATGACTGTCATCTGAAAGAATGGATCAGTGAGATCTGTGTAACAGTCTTTCAGTCGCTTCGCTTTGTGAAAGCGGCGTAGCCGAGCGGTGACATTCTTTAAAAGTTAGGAGGGAGGAGTGCCGTTGGGGCGGTAGATGAGTTAAAAAAATAAAAGAGGGCTTTGAATTCGAAATAAAGTCGTATCTTTGTGGCGTGAAATTTGATGGCCGTAAAATTTACGGCGATAAAAGAATGCGGTTATGAAGAAGTTTTATGACAGGGAACGGGAGATGGGCCAACTGCTCGACATGCAACGTCAGTCGTTTGAGGATTATTCCAGGTTTGTGGTGCTTACAGGTCGCAGGCGTGTGGGAAAGACGAGCCTGGTGTCCAGGCTGATGGAAGAGACGAAAGATGTGTCTCCAGGCCTGTATTTCTTTGTGGGACGCAAGACGGAAACCGTACTGGTGAGGACGTTCTGTGAAGAGGTGAGAACGAAGCTGGGCGAGTATGTGCCGGAGGGAATCGCAACGTTTCGTGGCCTGATGCAGCTTCTTCTGGAAATAGGAAAAAGGCGGCGTTTTACGCTGTTCATTGACGAGTTTCAGGAGTTTGACAATGTGAATGCCGGGGTGTTCAGCGATATGCAGGAGCTATGGGATCGCTATAAGAAGGATACCCACGTGTGCCTGGTTGTGTCGGGCAGTATCTTCCGGATGATGGAGAAGATC
>JAEEGL015748285.1_pt1 | contig 15217 bp, 10 predicted proteins | sample 9134231 | NCBI WGS metagenome assembly JAEEGL01 (sample SAMN16246548, study PRJNA631951) | gut metagenome | biome: gut microbiome; feature: rumen; material: fiber-attached | host: Bos | place: Iran: Karaj | collected 2018-10 | reverse complement strand
GTACAAAGTCAAAGTATTGAAGAAATGACTAATAAAATAATGGAATTAGAGATGGGTACTAAAATAGAAATAATGGCTCCAGTTGTACATGGTGAAAAAGGAACTCATAAAGACTTAATAGATGATTTAAGAAAAGATGGATTCATAAGAGCAAAAATAGATAATGAAGTATATGATTTAAATGATGAAATAAATTTAGAAAAAAATAAAAAACATAATATAAATGTTGTTATTGATAGACTTGCTATTAAAGATGAATCAAGAAGTAGAATTTTTGAATCAATTGAAACTTCTACTAAGATGTCTAATGGTAAAGTTGTTATTAATGTAATAGGTGATAAAGAAATAGTGTTTAGTGAAAACTATGCATGTCCATTGTGTGATTTTAGTTTACCTGAACTTGAACCAAGATTATTTTCATTTAATAGTCCATATGGTGCTTGCCCTGAATGTAAAGGTTTAGGTGTTAATAAACATATTGATGAAGATATTTTGATACCAGATAAAACTAAATCAATTATGGATGGAGCAGTTGTTTCATTTCAAAGTGGTGAAACATTAAATATAGCATATAAAAAACTTAGTTTAGTTGCTAAACATTATAATATTGATTTATATAAACCAGTTAATAAATTAACAAGAGAAGAGTTAGATATAATATTATATGGTTCTCCTGAAAAACTTGATTTAACTTTAACTACAAGAAGTGGTAGTACACTTAAGAGTTATGATTATTTTGAAGGAATTATTACTAACTTAGAAAGAAGATATGTTGAAACTACATCAGCTCCAATAAGAGAATGGATTGAAAAATATATGACAGACTTAGAATGTCCTTCATGCCATGGAGCAAGACTTGCAGACTCAGCATTAAGTGTAAGAGTAGGTAATAAAAATATATATGAAATTTCTAATTTAAGTATTAGAAATCTTATTGAGTTTTTTGATAATTTAAAACTTAATAAAGAGCAAGAAGAAATATCATTCTTAATTATTAAAGAAATAAAAGAAAGATTAAATTTCTTAAAGAATGTTGGTTTAGAGTATTTAACATTATCAAGAGAAGCAGCAACTTTATCAGGTGGTGAAGCTCAAAGAATTAGACTTGCAACTCAAATTGGAAGTAGATTATCAGGAATATTATATGTACTTGATGAACCAAGTATTGGACTTCATCAAAGAGATAATCAAAGATTAATAAATTCATTAAAAGAAATGAGAGATTTAGGAAATACATTAATAGTAGTTGAACACGATACAGATACTATGTTACAATCTGACTATTTAGTAGATATTGGTACTAAAGCTGGTAATGATGGTGGATATTTAGTATGTGCTGGTAGTGTAGAAGATGTTATGAATTGTAAAGAATCAATAACTGGGGCTTACTTAAGTGGAAGAGAGAAGATAGAAATACCTAAAAAGAGAAGAAAAGGTAATGGTAAAAGTATTAAGATTACTGGATGTTCTGAAAATAACTTAAAGAACATTAATGTTGAATTTCCTCTTGGTAAATTTATTTGTGTTACTGGAGTATCTGGAAGTGGTAAATCTACACTAGTAAATGAAATACTTGGAAAAGTTTTATCAAATAAAATTAATAAATCTAAAGAGAAACCAGGTAAATATAAAACTATTAAAGGTATTGAGAATGTCGATAAAATTGTTAATATTACTCAAGATCCAATTGGAAGAACTCCAAGAAGTAATCCTGCCACGTATACTGGAGTATTTGATAGTATAAGAGATGTTTTTGCACAAACTCGTGAAGCTAAAATACATGGATATGATAAAAGTAGATTTAGTTTTAATGTAAAAGGTGGAAGATGTGAAGCTTGTTGGGGAGACGGAGTTAAGAAAATTGAGATGCATTTCTTACCAGATGTATACGTTCCATGTGATGTATGTAATGCTACTAGATATAACAAAGAAACATTAAAGATTAAATTTAAAGGACTTAATATATCTGAAGTATTAGATTTAAGAGTAAGTGAAGCATTAAAAGTGTTTGAAAATATTCCAAAAGTATATAAAACATTAAAAATAATGGATGAAGTAGGGCTTGGATATGTACAACTAGGTCAAAATGCTGTAACTTTATCAGGTGGAGAAGCTTCTCGTGTTAAACTTGCTAAAGAATTACAAAAGAAACCTACAGGAAAAAGTGTATTTATATTAGATGAACCATCTACAGGTCTTCATCAAGATGATATTAAAAGATTACTTTCTATATTAAATAGAATTGTAGATAATGGAGATACTGTTATTGTAATAGAACATAATTTAGATATTATTGCGCAAGCAGATTATATTATTGATTTGGGTCCAGAAGGTGGAGATTTTGGTGGAAAAGTTATTGCTTCAGGAACACCTGAAGAAGTTGCTAAAAATAAAGAATCATTTACCGGTGAGTACTTGAAAAAAATGATCAAATAATGATATTATTATATGGGGTGTTTTGAATGATAGATGATAAAAGATTAGACTTTTTAAGAAGAAATACTATGTTATCTTTTATTGATAAAATGAAAGTTGATAAACTAAGAGCATTAGCAGTTAAAAGAAAAAAATTAATAGATAAATTAGAGCTTTGTGACTGTGAAGTTGATTATAAGGAAGCTAATGAATATGAATATAACAAAAGATTTTATTTATGGATGTGTAGTTTGTATAGATTATGGTCTAAACATAATGATGGATTAGACTTGATTGATTTTGCAAATGTAGTTATAGATCAAAATCTGTCTGAAGAAATGGAGAAGAGTAAATGAAAAATAGTTTTCAAGCTGAATTAAGTAATTTTCAAGAAATAATTAAAAATTTATCAGTTAAATCAAGTGATTTATTAGTTAAAATATTACTTGCTTTAGTAGTAATGATTATAGGATTTAGACTTATAAGTTTTTTAGAAAAAAGACTTAAAAAACCACATAAATTTGCTAAAATGGATCCATCTGCTAAAGGATTTATAATCAGTTTTACTACTATATCTTTAAAGATATTATTAATGATTGTAGTATTATCTATTATAGGTATTCCAATGGCATCACTTGTTACTATTGTTGGTTCTTGTGCTGTTGCAATTGGTCTTGCTCTTCAAGGAGGCCTTTCTAATATAGCCGGTGGACTAATGCTTTTAATATTTAAGCCATTTAAAGTAGGAGATTTTATATCATGTAATGGATATGATGGTACTGTAAAAACAATTACCATTTTCTATACTACTATAACAACAGTAGATAATAAAATAGTTCAATTACCAAATGGAAATTTATCTAATTCAAATATTATTAATTATTCTGCTAATGAAAAAAGAAGAGTTGATATTGATTTAAATGTTGCTTATAATAGTGATATTGAAAAAGTTAAGAAAGTAATTAATAAAGTAATAGATGATCATGAATTAATATTAAAAGAAGAAGAAAAATTTGTTAGATTAAGATTACACAGTGAAAGTTCTCTTGTATTTACTTTAAGAGTGTGGGTTAAAACAAGTGATTATTGGCCTGTATATTTTGATTTAATGGAATCAATAAAAAAAGAATTTGATAAAAATGGAATTGAAATACCATATAATCAAATTGATGTTCATATGATAAAATAGTTTTTTAAAACTATTTTTTATTGTTATAAAAATATAATTGTTGTATAATCTATAATAGGTGACAATATGAAAAGATATATTAAATATTTTTGGATTATAATGTTAATTTTACCTATAGTTGTTTATTCAGCTAGTCTTTTAACATACCCTGAAACAGTAATACATGCAAATAATTACATTACTAGATTTGAAGATAGAAATAAATATTTAATAATACCTGCGCCATTTAAATATGTTAATGGAAGTATTAGTGATGATAATGCATTTATAAGTGGAGGTTTATTAAACAAGAGTGAGTATGATGCTACTCTTGTAAATAATAAATCATATTTGGCAACTGGAAAAGAATATTGGTTATCAACACAGGTTGGTAGTAATAGATATTATGTAGATGCATATTTAGATTCAAAAGCAGAGTCAAATAAGTCTGGAACTAGAGTTACTGAGATTATTAAACCAACAATTCAAGTAAACGGAAAAGGAACATATGTTTCTCCATGGACATTTAAAGAAGGATATACAGTTGATATTATTCCAAATAGTGAAAGCTATGGAATTGTTAGTCCTCATAGTGTTACTGTTGATTCAGGAGGTACAGCTGAATTTAACCTAGTACCAAATGTTGGATATGCATACACAGGAAAAGATGACTGCGGATTAACAAGAGTAGGAAATACAAATAGATATCAAATAACAAATGTAAAGAGAGATATATCTTGTGTTGCTAATTTTGATCTTAAAGCTTATGCATTTAATTTAACATCAGAAAATGGATATGAAATTAGTCCAAATCCAAATACTATATACTATAAAAAGGGAAGAGGATTTTTTACAGATAGTGAAGCCACTCAAAGTATAAACAGATTAACAACACTACCAAAAGTAACAGGATATACATATAACGGTTATAAATATAAGAATGAAAATATAATTGATACAAGTGGAAACATTAATCAAACAATAACATCAATGGATTATAATGAAGATAATCAAAATTTGGTTGTTCAAGTAACACCAAATCAGTACAATATCAATTATACTCTTGATGGTGGAACTGATTGTGGACTTCCAAGAAATGCTACTTATGATCAAGCAGTAACACTTTGTACACCAACAAGAAATGGATATACATTCTCTGGATGGACAAGTACAACAATTGGTACTACTGCAATGAACGGATCAAATTCATGGAACGGTTCACTAACAACAAATAATTCATTTCAAAATTTAACAACTACTAATAATGGAGCTGTTACACTAATAGCAAATTGGAATGCTAATACATATAATTTAAATTATGTTTTAAATGATGGAGCATATGGTGCCTCTCATCCAACAAGTGCAAATTATGATCAAACTTTTACTGTTGATAATGCAAGTAAGGGTATTACACTAACATTTAGTGCTGGATCTACTGGAGCAACAATTAGTTATACAGGAGGCTCATCAGTAACAGCAAATAATCAAGCAGTATCATATACATTTGCTGGATGGAATATAAGTGGAATGGATTCAACAAGTCATACACTAGGAAGCACAACATCAACATCGACAACAGCAAATGGAATAACAGCAACATCATTTAAGAATTTAAGAAGTACAAGCGGAACAGTAACATTTACAGCAACATTTAATGCTCCAACTATAACGCTTCCTGTGGTAACTAAGACAGGACATACATGTAAATGGACAAGCAGTGGAGTAACTGATAAAGCAAGTAATGGTTCATTTACACCAACTGGGGAGACATCAAGAACATTTACAGCTTCATGTACTGCAAACAATTATACATGTTCAGCGGGACAATATTTACCTGCAAATGCAACATCATGCTCAAATTGTACAAATGGATACTTCTGTACAGGTGGAACATTTAACTTTAACGCATCATCTAATCAAGGATTAACCGCATGTACAACACTTGGAAGTAATTATACAAAAAGTGATGCTGCAGCTGCTGCAAATACTAAATGTTATATGGCAGTAACAGCTGGATACTATAAAACAAGTGCAACTGGAAATACAACACAAAAATGTGCGGCTGGAAAATATAAAGAAGCACATAATTCATATTATAATGCAAGTGATTCATGTACTAACTGTGCTGCAGGTACAAGTAGTGCTGAAGGCTCAACTGCATCAAGTGCATGTACTAACTGTGCTGCTGGTACATATAATACAACAGCTGGATCAACATGTGCGGCTTGTCCAATAGGTAAGTACTGTACAGGTGGTACAAATAATACAAATTGCCCAACAGGAACATATAGAGCAAGTACAGGAGGAAAAGTAGTAGGAGATTGTACAAAATGTTCAGCAGGAACAAGTAGTCCAGCAGGTTCAACTGCATCAAGTGCATGTACAACATGTTCTTCTGGAACATATAACACAACAGCCGGAGCAATTTGTTCTCCATGTCCACAAGGTAAATATTGTACAGGAGGACAAAATAATACAAATTGTCCAGCAGGAACATATAGAGCAAGTACAGGAGGAAAAGTAGTAGGAGATTGTACAAGTTGTGGTAGTGGATATACAAGCCCTGAAGGTTCAACATCATCTTCAGCATGTGTGGCAACAACAATAAATGTTACTACTACAAAAACAGTAACATGTAGTGGAAGTAATAGTTTCAAAGCTAGAGTACATTTCACTTATACTTATTATCCTTCTGAACCAAGGGCTGTAATAAATATTTCAAAAATTGACTTTACTAAAACAAATGAAACTGGATGGTTTACTTATCACTATACCAATGTAATAGGTGGAGGATATGTAAATTATACAATTCAAAAAGATAGAAACATTTTCTTTGGTGGAAAACCAGTTGTATTCTATTTAGGAAGTACAAGGCAAAATTATTGGAATTATTACCAAGGTTCAACTGGTATTAAATCTGAAAATCTAAGCGGATGGGCTAGATTTTCTAAAGTATCTAATTCATCTGTTGATCCAATAACACAATTTGATCCTATAACTGTTACAAGTATTACAAACGATGTAATGGCGGTTAAATGTTATTTTGATTATTACTCAGATGGAAGTTATAGGGCATCATGGAATACAACTGTTAATTTCAATCTAAGAAGTGGAAGTTAATTTAATCAATAAAAAAAGTACATAAAAGATATGTACTTTTTTATAAATTGTATGATAAAATTATAATGTAGTATATGGAGATTATATGAAAAGTGAAGATATATTAAAACTACGTAAAGAATTTCATGATTTTGCATTAAAAGAGCAAAATGCTTTTTTTGCGGAACCAAATAATCTTAAATTAAAACATAGATATATTACAATAGGTGAAATATATAAAAAATTATTAACTAAAAATAATGAAAATGATATTAGAGCATATTTATCTGAAATATTAAAAACTTCAAAAGAATTAGAAGCAACATATCGTGATTTATATACTAAATATAAAAGTAATCAAATAAGTGTTAGTGCTAAATCATTAAATGAACTTGCTTATAAAATTAATGCTTATGTTGAATCAATTAAATTAATTAATAAACATTTACCTAAACAAAAAGCAGTTGAGGTATCACCAACTAATATTGATAAAAAAACTAGTGATGAAAGCATAGCTTTAAGTGATGAAATAATTGCTTTATTAGATAAACAAAACAGTATTGATATAAATAGTAAAGAAGCAAAAGAAATTTCTAAAAAAGTATATGATTTAATTGAAGGTAGAAAAGACAGATATATTAAACTTTTGGGTCCAACATGTATAAAAGAATTAAATGAACTAGAAAGCCTTGAAATAAGAATATCTAAGTCTAATAATAGAAAAATGTTACCTTTAGAATTAAATAAAAGTAATTATGCTGCTTATTTGATGAATTGCATTAATGCTGTTAATGAATATTATTTTGTTGATTATTTAGATGTAAAAGATTATTTTAAGAATGACAATAATATTAGTGATGAAAAGAATAAAGAAAGATTTGATTTGAAATTCCAAGCATATTATAGACGCTTTAATTGTATTATTCATTCTATATTTAATCGTACTCCAGTTGAATTTGAAGTAGATGGTGAAATGATTAGTAGTGATGATTTATTATCATATTTATCTATTTATAATTTAAAAGGTGGATTTGATGTATTTAAATCAAAAAATAATAAATTAAATATTGGAAATAATAATATTAATAAAAAAGATTATGATGAAAGCGTTGAGTATATAAACAAATGTATTAAAGCATTACTAGATTTATGCAAGAAAAATGTTAAAGATAAAATAGTTGTTAAAGATATTACACCAAGTAGAGATGATTTAATTGAATTAAGAAATAAAAAATTAACTCAAATAAATAATATGGTTATTAGAAGAAAAGCCGAGATAAGAGGTGGAGTTCATGCAAGATAAAAGTTCTATTAAAGACATAGCTATTTTAATAGTTTGTGTAAGTATTGTTGTTGTTGGACTTATTGGAATATCATATTCTCACTTTATTTCTATTAATAAGGGTCAAGATAATATAATCAATATTGGAGACTTGAATGTATCATTTTGTATTGATGAAACATGTAAAAAAGATTATGCAAACTTTGGTCAAGTAATAGGTACTAAGAATGTAAATGGAGAAAGTGTTCCTGATAAAATATATCCATATGAAAATGATAGCGATGCTCTTAATAATATGCCATATGTATTTAATATTAAAAATACTGGTTCACTAAAAACATATGTCACAATTAAATTAGTTGAAGATAAGGATTATGTTCCAAGTAATAAAGATAATTTTAGTACTGCTCAGTTATATTCAGATCATATTAAAATTGGTATAAGTGAATGTAATGGTAAAATTGATAGAGAAAATGTTAATATCAGAACATATGGAGAATTAGTTGATAATACATTAGTTTATGAAGATGTATTTGAATCAAATACAGATAAAACATATTGTTTATGGACTTGGTTAGATAATAGTACTCCAAATGAAGTTCAAAATACTTATTTTGTTGCTAATTTAGAATTTAAAGCTGAATATAGACCAAAATAAAATAATTAAAAAGAACTATAAAAAGTTCTTTTTTTATGGTAAAATCTTACTTATGGAAAGAGAAAAGATTAAAAATTTTTGCATAATAGCGCATATTGATCATGGTAAGAGTACTCTAGCTGATAGAATACTCGATATTTGTGGTGCTGTAAGTGAAAGAGAGAAGAAAGATCAAATTTTAGATTCAATGGATTTAGAACGTGAAAGAGGAATTACTATAAAACTAAATGCAGTTGAATTAAAATATAAAGGATATATTCTTCATTTAATAGATACTCCAGGACATGTAGATTTTAGTTATGAGGTATCTAGAAGTCTTGCTGCTTGTGAGGGGGCTATTTTAGTAGTTGATGCTACTCAAGGTATTGAAGCACAAACACTTGCTAATTTATATCTTGCACTTGATGCTAATTTAAAAATAATACCTGTTATTAATAAAATAGATTTACCAAATGCAAATCCAGAAAAAGTTAAAGACGAACTAGTTAATAACATTGGATTTGAAAGAAATGAAATATTGTGTGTTTCTGGTAAAACAGGCGAAGGCGTCGAAAAGCTACTTGATAGATTAGTTGAAGTTGTGCCTAGCCCAAAAAGTGATAGCAATAAATTAAGAGCATTAATTTTTGATAGTTATTTTGATCCATATAAAGGTGTTGTAGTATTAGTAAGAATTATAGATGGAACTGTTAAAATAGGGGATAAAATTAGATTTATAAACTCTAATGCAGTATATGAAGTATTGGAACTTGGAAAACATACACCACATGAAGTTAAAAAGAATAGTCTTTCTGCTGGTGAAGTAGGTTTCCTAAGTGCATCTATTAAAAGTATTACTGAAGTTGAAGTAGGGGATACTATTTGTATAGATGGAGAGATTGTTGAAGCATTACCTGGTTATAAGCCAATGAAACCGATGGTATTTTCCGGAATATATCCTGTAGATAGTTCTAAATATAATAGTTTAAAAGAAGCTTTATTAAAACTAAAATTATCTGATGCTTCTTTAGTGTTTGAACCTGAAACTTCTGTAGCACTTGGATTTGGCTTTAGATGTGGGTTTTTAGGACTTCTTCATATGGAAATAATTGAAGAAAGAATTGAAAGAGAATTTGATATTGATATAATTGCAACTTCTCCATCGGTTATATATGAAGTTGTTCTTAGTGATGGAAGTAGTTTACTTATTGATTCTCCATCTAAAATGCCAGAACCAACAAAGATATCTAAAATACTAGAACCATATGTTAGAGCAAACATATATGTTCCAAGTGAATATGTTGGTCCTATAATGGAGTTGTGTCAGGATAAAAGAGGTATTTATAAAAACATGAGTTATTTAGATGAAACTCGTGTTAATATTACATATGAATTACCATTAAGTGAAATAGTTTATGATTTTTTTGATAAATTAAAAAGTTATACTAAAGGATATGCTTCATTTGATTATGAATTTATAGGTAATTTTGAAAGTAAATTAGTTAAAATGGATATATTATTAAATGGAGATATGGTAGATGCATTAAGTGTAATTGTTCATAAAGATTTTGCATATAAAAGAGGAAGTATTATTTGTAAAAATTTAAAGAAAATAATACCAAGACAAATGTTTCAAGTTCCTATTCAGGCATGCATTGGAACAAAAGTTATTGCTCGTGAAGATATTTCTGCTATGAAAAAGAATGTTTTAGCTAAGTGTTATGGTGGAGATGTTTCTCGTAAAAGAAAGCTACTTGAAAAGCAAAAAGAAGGTAAAAAAAGAATGAAACAAGTTGGTAGTGTATCAATACCACAGGAAGCATTTTTGACTATTTTAAGTAGTGATCAAATGGAATAATTATTGAAAAAAAGTGAGTGAATCATTATAAGTAGGTTATTTATCTATCTTAAGAGGTTTATTCATTTTTATTTCGTCAAATTCAGTATCTTTTTGTTTATTATTAAATAGTTTTTTTTCTTTTCTAATATATGGTCTTATTTCTTTATAAACTGGTATTGATTTTTTTACAACATTTAAAGTTTTATTTGTATTTTTAATAATACTAGTTAAATCTATTGATTTTATTGCATTTAATATATTAAAATTCATATAATCACCTAATATATTATATGTTTTTTGATAAAAATGTTAAAAATATGTTTTTATTTTAAAAAATATATGTTATAATTTTTAATGTAGAATAAGAGGGTATAATCATATGGCAATAAGACAGTTTTTAAATGAATTTGTTTTGTTATTTACTGCTATTAAAGACGGATTTTTGTTTATATTTGTAACAATTCCTACTTCTATATTTAGTTCTGCTAAGAAAAAGTTTGATAAAAGTCAAATAGAACTTAAAGAAGATGAAAATATTGCTGAAGCAGTGGCTGCAGGTACGTATGCAGAGTCTTTGCTTGCTCTTCCGAACCAAAATGAGGATTTGAGTGGAAAAATATCTAAATGGGTTGTTAATAAATATCAAAATCTTCCTTCTGTAAAAGAAGCTAAGGCTAAAAGAGAAGCATCATTAAAACCACTTGTTATTGATATGAATGGTGAAGATGCTGTTAGAAGTAAAGAAAAAGTTGTTTATAAATATACTGCTAGAAATAGCGATGGAGTATTAGTTGAAGGGTATTTCCCAGCACTTTCTAAAGTTGATGTTTATTCATACTTAACTGATGAAAAGATGATTGTATATGAGATTGAAACTAATAAGACTACTAATTTCTTACATGCTTCATCTGATATTTTTGTAACTAAGATGAAGGGAAAAGATTTAGTATTCTGGTTAACTCAATTATCTACATATATTAAAGCTGGAATTCCTCTTACTGATTCTGTTAGAGTTATTGCACAACAAGATAGAAGAAGAAAATATAAAACATTATATTCTTCATTAATATTTGAGTTAACAACTGGACAAACATTCTCAGAAGCATTAAAACGTCAAGGAAAAGCATTTCCAGCATTATTAATAAATATGGTTAAGTCAGCAGAAATGACTGGTAGTATTGAAAAAACACTTGATGAAATGAGTGATTATTATCAAGAAATTGAAGATACTAAGAAAGCTATTATTGGTGCTATTGCTTATCCATCTGTAGTTTTAGTATTTGCTATTGGAATTGTTATATTTATGCTTACATATATAGTTCCAAAATTTGTTGGCGTATATAAATCTATGAATGCTGAAATAAATTCAATTACTCAATTGTGTTTAGATATATCTGCATTCTTATCAAATAATTATTTATATATTATTTATGTATTGATTATAGTTATAGGTGGATTTGCATTTGCTTATAATAAATTAAAAGCATTTAGAACTATGGTTCAAAGAGTAATAATGCATATTCCTGTTATTGGAAAAATGGTTATTGCTAAAGAAATGACTTTATTTGCAAGAACATTTGCATCTCTACAAAAAAACAATGTATTACTTACTGATAGTATTGATATATTAGCTAAAATAACTGGTAATGAAATATATAGAGATTTGATGTTAAGAACAATCAATAACTTAATTAAAGGTAATAAGATGAGTGATACATTCTTAAATCACTGGGCTATTCCAGATATAGCAAAATATATGATTGTAACTGGTGAATCTACTGGTGAACTTGCCAACATGCTAGATAAAGTAGCAGATTATTATCAAAAAGAAGAAAGACAAACAGTTGGTGCTATTAAGACATTTATAGAACCAATTATGATTATTGGTCTTGCAGTTGTTGTTGGATTTATATTAGTTTCAATATTAATACCAATGTTTGATATATATGCATCAGTACAATAGGGGGAAATATGGATACAATTATTACAATATGGTTAATGATAATTGGTGCAATAATGGGGAGTTTTCTTGGTTGTATGGGATATAGAATTCCAAATAAAATAAAAACTACTTACCCAAGTAGTTTTTGTTCTAATTGCAAGAAACCATTAAAATGGTATATGAATATTCCAATAATTTCATATATTATTCAAGGTGGTAAATGCAAATATTGTGGATCAAAAATTGGAATAATATATTTTATTGCTGAGGGACTTGGATGTATATTATTTGGACTTAATTATATGTTATTTAAATTTAATATAGAATTCTTTATATCAATGATACTTACTTGTGTTTTAATAGTTACTATTGTAAGTGATTTTGAATATTATTATATATCTGATAGAGTATTAGTTATATCATCTATATTATTATTAATTACTTATTTTTGCTTTCTTGATATAAATGATATTATTATTAAAGTTATTAGTGGAGTAATATTATTCTTATTTATGTTTGGAATAAAGATACTTGGTAACAATATGTTTAATAAAGAGTCTTTGGGTGATGGCGATATTAAATTAATGGCTGTTTTAGGGCTTTCTCTTGGACTATTAAATAGTTTTGTTGCTTTATTCTTTGCAGCACTAATAGGTTTAATATTCTCACTTATTATGTATAAGAAATTCAAAGATGGATTAATACCATTTGGTCCATTTCTAGTAATGGGGGCTTTACTTGTTGTATATTTATCTCCAATAATAACTCCTTATTTAGAAGAATTGTTTTCATTATAAGCACTTATAAAGTGCTTTTTATTTTACATAATAACCTTTTTATGATATAATATGCGTCACTTAGGGGTTATATTATGGAAGATAAATGTATTAGATTTAGAAAGTTACCAAAAGAATATACAGAACATAAAATTAATTCTGGTGAAAATGGTTGCTGTTATAGATTAAATGATGATCTTGTATATAAATGGTTATTTGAACCATATGAAGATTATTCTGAATTAAAGAAACATGTCAAACTAAGTGTTCCTGGTTTTGTTTTTCCTAAATATTTAGTTTTTTTAAAAAATCGTTTTGATGGATATTTGATGGAGTATGTAGATGGTGTAAACTTTAAAAATAGAATATCTATGCTAATGAGAGATTATATTAATGAAACTATTAGATTTGAATATAATATTGCTGTATTAAGTAGACTTAATATATTTGCTATTGATTTAAGTAGAAGTAATTTTATGATTACTAAAGATGGACATTTTAAAGCTATTGACACTGATTTATATAGAGTAGTGGAAAGTAATAATAATTTATATTCACATAATTTAGCACTATTTTCTCATGTTATTTTATCTCAATTTTTTGATCTTGGAGAAATTATATCTGGAAATATTGGTTTTGATAATAAAAAGTTTAATTTAATGTGCAGACAGATTCATGAAGGAAAATGTTTACCTTCTAAATTATTAAATGAATTATATGCTTTTTATAGTACTGATATTTCTACAGGTGAAGTAAGAGATTCAATGAAATTATTATTAAAATAGAACTTTACAAAGTGATTTTAAGGTGTTATAATTAATGCATTGTTAAAAACAAATGAGGAAGACGTTATATAATATGAGTTTCAAAGAGAGTTAGCATTTGGTGAAAGCTAATAAATGATGTTATATATGAATCACTTCTGATGTTGCTTATGGATAAGATAAGCACGTGATATATAGTCACGTTATCTAAATTAAGAAAAATAAGGATGGTACCACGATATTCTCGTTCCTTGGTATTGTCCTTTTTATTTTGGAGGGAAGAAAGATGGAAAAATTTAAAGAATTATCTAAAGAACCAGTTGATGTATTTGAATCAAAAATGGTTGATTATTGGAAGAAAAACAAAATATTTCAAAAATCAATTGATAATAGAGATATAAAAAATACATTTGTCTTTTATGATGGACCAGCTACAGCTAATGGACATCCTGGACTTCATCATATGGTTGCTAAGTTTTTAAAAGATACTTTTACAAAATATCATGTAATGAATGGACAAAGAGTTATTAGAAAAGTTGGATGGGATACTCATGGTTTACCTGTTGAACTTGAAGTAGAAAAAGAACTTGGTTTTAAAAATAAAGGTGATATTGAAAAATACGGAATTGAACCATTTAATAAAAAATGTAAGGAATCTGTTAGAAGAAATGAAAAAACATTTACTGATTTAACAGATAAAATGGGACAATTTATAGATACAGAACATCCATATGTTACTTATGATAATAATTATATTGAAACTGAATGGTGGATTTTAAAGAAATTCTTTGATGAAGGATTATTCTATGAAGGAAGTAAAGTATCTCCACTTTGTACTAGATGTGGAACAGTTCTTGCTTCTCATGAAGTAGCACAAGGATATGAAGAAATAGATGTTGAAACTGTAATAGTACCAATGAAATTAAAGGATAGAGATGCATATTTCTTAGTATGGACAACAACTCCTTGGACTTTAGTGGCTAATGTGGCTTTATGTGTTAATCCTAATTATGATTATGTAGAAGTTAAATCTAAAGGATATACATTTATTCTTTGCAAAACATTAGTATCACAAGTATTAGGTGATGATGTTGAAATAGTTAAAGAATATAAAGGTACTGATTTAGAAGGAATTGAATATGAACAATTATTACCATTCTTAACAGTTAATAAAAAAGGATTCTTTGTATGTTGTGATGAATATGTAACTGATAGTGATGGTACTGGTATTGTACATATAGCTCCTGCTTTTGGTGCTGATGATGCTGAAATAGGAAAGAAATATAATTTACCT
>JAEEGL014596723.1_pt1 | contig 15217 bp, 10 predicted proteins | sample 9134231 | NCBI WGS metagenome assembly JAEEGL01 (sample SAMN16246548, study PRJNA631951) | gut metagenome | biome: gut microbiome; feature: rumen; material: fiber-attached | host: Bos | place: Iran: Karaj | collected 2018-10 | reverse complement strand
TACACTATGGCAGACCGCTACAGTGTATCAAAATCGAAAGAGATGTTCCTTATTATCCAAAAGTACTACAACCCCGAAAACAACGTTGAAAAGGCGATTCGAATGTGGAACGGCGGTATCAAGTACAGTATCAGGGCAACAAACAAGTATTACAAGAAAGTACTGGCCCAGATGAAATGAAGGATCCCTGACAAAAAGAAAGCGCGAATCAATTGATTCGCGCTTCTTTTTTTTGTTTAGTTGCGGAGGCAGGATTCGAACGTGCGACCTCCAGGTTATGAGCCTGGCGAGCTACCAACTGCTCCACTCCGCGATGTTATTTTTCTTAAGCGGGTGCAAAGGTACTAAGATTTTTTGAATTACACAAATATTTATGCGATTATTTTTAAAAAACATCATTTTTCTACTTTTTCATGGCTTTTTTCTTGCATATTTCAGGGGAAATGTGTAATTTTGCACATTGAATTCACTGTGTGCAATATTATAAAGCATAGGAGGAAAAGAGATGTCTATATCAAAGACAAGACAAAAACTCGTTGACGTGGCACGCCAGTTGTTTGCCAAAAACGGACTGGAGAACACCACGATGAATGATATCGCCCAGCAATCGGGTAAAGGTCGCCGTACACTTTATACCTATTTTAAATCAAAAGAAGAGATTTACTACGCTGTTATCGAAGGGGAGCTTGAGCGACTCAGCGACAAGCTCGACGAGGTGGCTGCACGCAGAATCAGGCCTCAGGACAAGGTCATCGAACTCATCTATACCCATCTGAGCATGATTCGTGAGACGGTAGTACGTAACGGAAACCTACGTGCAGAGTTCTTCCGTAACATCTGGATGGTGGAGAAAGTGCGCAAACGCTTCGACGATGCTGAGATAGAGCTCTTCCGTAAGGTTTATGCCGAAGGCAAGGCCGACGGAGAATTTGATATCGACAACATCGACCTTGTGGCCGACATCACCCACTACTGTGTGAAGGGTCTAGAGGTGCCGTATATACGCGGACATATCGCTCACGGCATGAAGGAGGAAGACACCAAGCCTCAGGTGGCAAAGGTGGTGTATGGTGCGCTGGGAAAGATGCAGAGACGGTAGTCAAATAATAAATAAAAAATATAAAATAAGAAATACAATATATCAAACGATAAACATTTAAGAAATTATGGGATTATTAGAAGGTAAAACAGCGCTGATTACAGGTGCTGCACGCGGTATCGGAAAGGCTATCGCACTGAAGTTCGCCGCTGAGGGCGCAAACATCGCATTCACAGACCTCGAGGTCAACGAGGAGACAGAGAAGGAAATAGCCGCTCTGGGAGTAAAAGCAAAGAGCTATGCATCAAACGCAGCTGACTTCGCTCAGACAGAAGAGGTGGTAAAGGCTGTAAAGGAGGAGTTCGGTGCTATCGATATCCTTGTTAACAATGCCGGTATCACAAAGGACGGTCTGATGCTCCGTATGACAGAGCAGCAGTGGGATGCCGTTATCGCAGTAAACCTGAAGTCGGCCTTCAACTTCATCCACGCTTGTGTACCAGTAATGATGCGTCAACGTGGTGGTTCAATCATCAATATGGCATCTGTAGTAGGTGTTCACGGTAATGCAGGACAGGCAAACTACGCCGCTTCAAAGGCCGGACTTATCGCTCTTGCAAAGAGTATCGGCCAGGAGATGGGACCAAAGGGTATCCGTGCCAACGCCATCGCTCCAGGATTCATCGAGACAGCGATGACAGCAGCTCTGCCCGAGGAGGTTCGCAACGAGTGGAAACAGAAGATTCCTCTCCGTCGCGGTGGTCAGGTAGAGGATATCGCAAATGTTGCTACCTTCCTGGCATCAGACATGTCAAGCTATGTTAGCGGACAGGTGATTCAGGTTGACGGCGGAATGAACATGTAAAGGAAAAAAAGTAAAAAAGGTAATATATGGAAGTCGTTTACGAGGACAACCATATTATAATAGTAAATAAACAGAGCGGGGAGATCGTACAGGGAGACAAGACTGGCGATTGCCCCCTCTCTGATATCGTAAAAGACTACATAAAGGAGAAATACCAGAAACCTGGAGCAGTATTCCTTGGTGTCGTTCACAGATTAGACAGACCCGTTAGCGGACTCGTGGTCTTTGCACGAACATCGAAAGCACTGACACGACTCAACAAGATGTTTGCTGAGGGAGAAGTACACAAGACGTACTGGGCGATAGTCAAAAGAGGTGAGAAGTTAGAGGTGAGAGGTGAGAGAAATGATGAGTGGCGGACACTTGAGCACTGGCTCGTGAGAAACGAGAAACAGAACAAGAGCTATGCCTACGATCAGGAGAAGCCCAACTCGAAGAAAGCCATCCTGAAATACCGTACCCTCTCCCACTCCGACAACTACACCCTCCTGGAGGTAAACCTCATGACAGGACGCCACCATCAGATACGCTGTCAGCTGGCAGCTATGGGATGTCCCATCAAAGGCGACCTGAAATACGGAGCCCCTCGAAGCAATCCCGACGGCAGCATCTCACTGATGTCACGCCGAGTGGAGTTTATACATCCTGTATCAAAGGAGCAGATAATCATTGAAGCTCCTGTCCCCAACGACCCTCTCTGGAAAGCATTATGCACATCGCGGTAGCAGGAAACATAGGAAGCGGGAAGTCGACACTCACCAACCTCCTGGCGCGTCACTACGGCTGGGAACCAAGGTTTGAGGCCGTCGAGGGCAACCCCTATCTCGAGGACTACTATCATGATATCCACAGGTGGTCGTTCAACCTCGAGGTGTATTTCCTCAAGGAGCGTTTCCGCGACCTGATAGCCATCTCGCAGACAGACCATACGATAATACAGGATCGTACCATCTACGAAGGAGTATATGTGTTTATGGAGAACAACAAGGCGATGGGCAACCTCTCCGATCGCGACTACGAGACATATATGGAACTCTTCGAGCAGATGATGTCGATGGTAAAGCTGCCCGACCTCATGATTTATCTCCGCGCCTCTGTGCCACATCTGGTAAGTAATATACAGAAACGCGGACGGGACTATGAGCAGGCCATCCAGCTCGACTATCTGCAGAACCTCAACGAACGGTATGATGACTTTATCTACAACAAGTATCAGGGTAAGGTGATGACTGTTGAGAAAGACAATCTCGACTTCCTCAACAATCCTCATGACCTCGCAAAGATCATCGACCGTATTGATGCCAATCTCTTCGGACTTTTCTCTAACCATTAAAACAAAAAGAATATGCATATCGCAATTGCAGGCAATATCGGCAGTGGTAAAACCACACTGACAAAACTACTGGCCCACCGCTATGGATGGACACCCAGATTCGAACCAGTAGACAACAACCCCTATCTGGCAGATTTCTATGCCGACATGCCAAGATGGTCGTTTAATCTGCAGATTTACTTCCTCAACAAACGATTCAAGGAAGTGGTGGAGATATCCAAATCCGACGACACCATCATTCAGGACCGTACTATCTTCGAAGATGCACGTATCTTCGCTCCCAACCTCCACTCACAGGGTATGATGAGCGACAGAGACTTCCAGAACTATTCTGACCTCTTCGATCTGATGATGTCGCTGGTAAAACTGCCCGACCTCATGATATATATCCGTTCAAGCATCCCTACCCTTGTGGCACAGATTCAGAAACGTGGACGAGAGTATGAGCAGACCATGCGCCTCGACTATCTGCAGGGACTGGAGAATAGATATGAGGAGTGGATAAGCACATATAAGGGTCCGCTGATTATCGTGGACGGTGACAAATGTAAGTTTGGTGATAATCCAGAGCACCTGAAACAGGTGACAGACATGATTGATGCCAAGCTGTTCGGACTATTCCCAATGGACTAATTAAAGCTGCGTATGGGATTCTGTCGCCCCATATTACCCTTTCTAATAGCGATTTCTGCCGTAATGCCCCTTAAGGCCCAGACGGAGATCGTAGGCGAGAAAGACGGTTTTACGCTGAAGAAAACCAACGACAGTCTCTACTGGATAAACGACTTCAGACTGCCCTATCCCGTGTATCAGTTTCAGACGGGCGATGTGGATGGAGACGGGAATATCGATGCGATGGTGGGAGTGATAAAGTCTACCCGCTTCTACTCTACGAAATCGCGCAGGATATTCATTTTCAAACAGATAAACAACAAGGCGCGCCCGATGTGGATGGGTTCAAAACTGGGAGGAATACTCGAAGACTTCAGATTCACAGACGGAAAGATCAGAGCTTTGGAATCGACGACAGACAGTCTCTATGTAGTGACAGACTATAAGTGGGCGGGCTTCGGAATGGCCTTCGACCATCATATAATAAAAGGAACAGATTTACAAACCGCAATAAAAACCTATAGCCAATGAAAGTAAAACTGATTTTTATGGCTTGTGCGGCAACCGTTATTGGTGCCTGCAGCCAGAAACAAGCAGCTGTGGTAACAGTTCCCCCATCACAGATTGATGTGGAGAAACTGATGGACAGCATCGATTACAACATGGATGTGAGCGGACTATCCATTGCCGATGTCCGTACACTACGTAATGCCCCCGCCGCAAAGAGAGGATATCCCTTTAAGGACTCCTATCTGCGAGGTGTCTATCACACCACTACGTGGTATGACTCGCTGATGTTCGCACTCGATGAGAACCTCCCCTGGGACAAGTTTCAGAACAGGGAAGATGAACCTTGGCGTGATTTCTACTATCGCGTTGTCGACGGACAGATGAAATACTCTGCCGAAGAACTCGACTTCATGAAACGTCTGAAGGAGCGCGAAGAAGAACTGAAGAAACAGAACTTCGATGTGCCTGAAGGGCTGAGAGTGAATATGGGCAATCTCTCAAACCCCACCATACTGAAGGAGTTTGACGAGAAGCTGAGCTCACACCTGGCTCAGAATGGTTTTGGCATCGTGCCAGCTACCAGCGACCAGCTGTTCCATATCTACGAGAAGAACGACTATAACGAATTCCCCAACTTCGTTACCACCGATCTCTATCTGCAGCTCTTCCACATGTATATCGACTGCACACTGAGAGAGCTTGAGACATATTCATTCCTCCACCTGATGGCAGAGTTCAGCAATGAGATGAAGGAGGCGATGAGGAAGATATACCAGCATGCAGAAGAAGGCAGTGCCATCGAACGTGCAGCAGAGCACAACGTAAGGTTCTTCACCATTGCCGACTGCCTGTTCAGTGACATGTACTTCGATCCAGGCAATGACGAACTGGTAGCAGAGGAGATAGAGAATGTGAAGAATGCACAAGACAGTAAAAGTCGCTTTATGGCTGACTACAAGGAAATTCCTTTCGCTTACAGTCTCTTCCGCCCTCGCGGACACTATACCCGCAGCAACTCCCTACAGGAATACTTCAGAGGTATGATGTGGCTGCAGAGCGTGCCTTTCGGAATGGATAATGACGATGAGGTCAACGCAGCTGTGATTATCGCCTATGCGATGATGAACAACCCCGGTATCCAGAAGAAATACGATACTCTCGACCGCATCATCACATACCTCTTGGGTAATCACGACAATCTGAGCATTCCTCAGGTCATTGCCGAAGTGAAGAAAACTGGTAAGCCAATGGAAGAACTGCTGAATGACAAGCAGGCCATGAGTACACTGAAGGCAAATCTCGAAAAGATAGGCAACGAGCAGACACGTATCCGTCCGAAATACGAGAAGACCAGTCACAACAAGATCTGTGTGATGCCTCAGCGCTATATGCCTGATGCAGAGGTGCTTCAAGAGATGGTGGACTATGACAATAAGCCCACACTGAGAGACGTGCCTAAGGGTATCGACGTATTCGCAGCAATGGGAGTAACCGCAGCAGAGCAGATACTCATGGACGAGAAGACAGACTGGAAAGATCTCTCTACCAACCTCGCAAAGATGAAGAAGAGAATGAGCGAGATTGACTGGAGCGAGACTATCGCAAACCAGTGGATGAGCAGTCTGAAGGCGATGAGCGATAAGGACAAAGATCAAAAACTGCCTTACTTCATGCAGAATCCAGAGTGGTCGAAGAAAGACCTCAATGCTATGCTCGCCTCATGGGCAGAACTGAAGCATGATGCTATATTGTATGCCAAACAGCCCGCTGGTGCAGAGTGCGGAGGCGGTGGTCCCCCAGATCCTATTGTTAAGGGATATGTAGAGCCAAACGTGAAGTTCTGGAAGAAAGCCATCGAACTGCTCAACAACACCGAGAAACTGTTGAAGGAACAGGATATGATGACAGAAAAGATCAGTCAGGCCACAGTACGTATCCGCGAAGAGGCCGAGTTCTTGCTAAGAGTCAGCGAGAAGGAGTTGGAAGGCAAGGTTCTTACTGACGAAGAGTACGACCAGATAGAGGTTATCGGCTCTACCTTCGAGAATATCTCTCTGGATCTTGTTCGTGAGCCAGACCAGTATCTTATGGGCTGGAGTGATGTTCAGGGAGCAGACAAGAAGGTGGCTCTCGTGGCTGACGTATATACTGCCAACGCTGACAATAATCCCAACAAATCGATACTCTTCGAAGCAGTGGGCGATGCCGATGAGATATACGTTGTAGTGGAGATAGGAGGATACCTCTATCTCACACGAGGAGCAGTGCTCAGCTATCGCGAGTTCAAGCAGCCTATAGACGAGCCTCGTCTTACTGATGAGGAGTGGCAGGAGAAGCTGAAGGAGAATCCTCGAAAGGGAGTTCCGGAGTGGATGAAAAGTATCATCGTGCCGCTGAACAAAGAGCCAGAAGTGAATGAGGAGTATTTTTACAGTTCTGGCTGTTAGTCTCTTTAACACACTCGCGTATTCTTCTGATTCTCTAAAGATTATACTTACAGGCGACATCCTTCTGGATCGTGGAGTACGCAGAGTGATAGAACATCATGGAGTCGACCATCTCTTTTCAGATGGCATCGACTCCGTGTTTCGTTCTGCACAAGTAGTTGTAGGCAATCTCGAATGTCCTGCAACAAAAATAGAAGCACCCGTCTTCAAGAGGTACATCTTCAGGGGTGAGCCCGAGTGGCTTACGGCTTTGCAGAAGCATGGCATCACCCATCTTAACCTCGCCAATAACCACTCTATAGACCAAGGGCGTGAAGGCCTCATCGACACAAAGAAAAATATTATCACCGCAGGTATGACTCCAATAGGTGCAGGCGAGAATATGGAAGAGGCGTCGGAACCCGTATTGCTTGCCTCTGAGCCAAGAAACATATGGTTCATTCCTTCGCTCCGTCTCACTCTCGAGAACTACGCCTATCTCACAGACAAGCCCTGTGTCAGTCAGGAGCCTATGGACTCTCTTCTCTCACGGGTATATCATCTGAGACAGGCCGATTCCACAGCAGTGATAATAGTATCATTGCACTGGGGAGGAGAACACACCCTAAAGCCAGTAGCAAGACAACGGATGGATGCCCATCAGCTGATACTCGCTGGTGCCGACGCCATTATCTGTCATCATACACACACACTACAGACGATTGAGACTTTTCGCGGTAAGATGATATATTACAGCATAGGCAATTTTATCTTCGACCAACAGAAACCCCTCAACAGTAAGGCATGTATCGTAAGCCTGAACATCACCAAAGATTCGCTTGAAACAGAGACTATACCTGTAGAAATACGCAATTGCGTACCATATTTGGTGAAATAATCTCAAATAAGTGCAATAATTCGAAGAATTGTTGTAAATTTGCACCGTCATTTCATTCTACGATGAAGAAAACTCTCAAGTGGATTGGGATTGCGGTGATGTCACCCATTCTGCTGTTTATGATACTTGCCGCCCTACTCTATCTGCCACCAGTACAAAACTGGGTAGCGGGTAAGGTAGCCTCCATCGCCACTGAGAAGACAGGGATGGAAATATCTATAGGACGTGTCAGTCTGGAATGGCCACTTAATCTCGGTATTAACAACTTCCGCGCTCTTCATCAGAATGACACTCTACCACAGGTGAAAGACACCATCGCCGATATCGAACATCTCACTGTAGACATCAAGTTCCTTCCGCTGTTGCAGAAGCGTGTGGTTATCAACGAACTGTCTCTTCAGAAGGCAAGCATCAACACCAACGGATTTATCAGTGATGTGAGGATAAAAGGCCGCATGCAGGAGTTGTGGCTGGCATCGAAAGGTATCGACCTCGACAAAGAGACTGCTGAGGTTAATGGCGCTCGTCTGACTGATGCGAATATCGACATTGCACTTAGTGACACTGCTGCTGTTGACACCACAGAGTCGACAGCGAAATGGATCATCAAGGCAGACAGTCTGAGTTTCAGGAATTCTGAACTCACGCTCCATCTCCCCGGCGACACCCTTAACGTTCAGACATATCTGGGTAATGCTGTTGCAAGAGAGGCGAATATCGATATCGGAAACGGGATATACGAAGTTGCCTGTTTGAACTGGAACAGCGGAAGATTCAGATATGACGACCGTTTTATGGCAGAAGAGAAAGGTTTCGACTACAACCATATCGCGATGAGCGACCTAAATATGCACGTCGACTCTTTTCGTTTCTCGCCATCAGGACTATCAGTGCATATAAAAGAGAGTTCGGCAAAGGAGAGATGCGGCATCGACATAAGCCATATGGCGGGAAGCATCATTCTGGATTCCCTCTACAACAATATCCAATTGCGGGGAATGACTTTGCGTACATCCGACTCTGACATCTATACTGAGACAGATATGGACTTCACCTTTGCCGACGACAGAGATCCCGGGCAGATGAAGATGCGCCTTAATGCCCAGATAGGCAAACAGGATATGATACGATTCCTTGGAGATCTGCCACAGGCGTTCATTCAGAGCTATCCAAATCTGCCTATGAGCATCAAGGGGTCTCTGAACGGTAATATGCAGGCAATGGAGCTTTCAGGACTGATTATCTATCTGCCTTCGGCATTCAATATGAATCTCAACGGTACTGCAGGTTTGGCGCCACAGAGTCAGTCTCCGATATGCGATCTTAAGGTAAATGCCAAGATGCAAGACATAAATTTCCTCTTAGCTTTCGCCGATCCTTCGCTACGGAAAAACTATACTATTCCTCAGGGCATTACCCTCGACGGTACCATAAAGGCTGACGGGAAGAACAACTATTCCACAAACCTCATCGCTCATGAGGGAAATGGAACAGTAAAGCTCATTGGTGAAGCAACAATCCCTAAGGATGCGAGAGGTGATATGGCCATCGACTATATCAGTTACGATGCAGATATAAGCATCGACAACCTAAATCTCCACCATTTCATGCCAAAGGACTCTCTGTATAACCTCTCGGCAGAGATAAGTGCCAAAGGCTACGGAACAGATTTCCTCTCCAACAGGAGTCATCTTACAGCAGATGCTCAGATAAGTCACTTCCAATATGGCAGTTTAAACCTCAATAACTTCACAGCCTCAGCGGATATTCATGACGGAAAGGCTCAGGCAAATGTGACAGGACACAATGAGCTGTTAGAAGGTACGATAGGTGTTGAAGCGCTCTTGGGGAAGAAAAATTTCGATGGTTCTGTAAGTGCTGATATAACGAAAGCAGACCTGTTGCGACTAAGACTTGTTAACGACACTCTTGCTGTAGGATTTAAAGGAGACATAGACATCAAATCCGACTTTGAAAAGACACACTATGTAAGCGGACTCATAGGAGACATCGTTATCATAGACGAGAAGAAAACATATCATCCAGACCGTATAGGACTGCTCCTAAGGGCAAATACCGATACTACATATGTAAGGGCGCAAAGCGGAGACTTCATTGTAAAAGTCGACGGTAGCGGAGACTACGAGCATATCTTTAAGCAAATGAGTATTCTTGCCGACTCCCTAAAGGCACAATACGATAACCGCATAATAGACCAGGCTGCTATAAAGCGTCTGCTTCCTACTTTGAAATTACACATAGAGAGCAAACGCAACAATCCGATTGCTGATCTCCTGCACACAAGCGATATAGAATTCAAGGAACTGCTGCTCGACCTGGCCACATCGCCACATACAGGAGTCAACGGAAAGAGCTATATCTCTTCCCTTAACTACGACAGTATCCGCATTGACACCATACGTCTGAACTTTACCCAGAAAGGCGAAAGACTCACCTATCAGGGACAGATATGCAACAACAAGAAAAATCCCCAATTCGTATTCAACGCCCTCTTGGACGGACATTTCCACGAGCACGGGGCTCTGGCAGGATTGCGCTATTTCGATAAAGATAACCGTATGGGTGTTAGGATTGGTGCAACAGCAAAGATGCAGGATGAGGGAATAAATATCAATCTGATGCCGGATCGTCCCACATTAGGATACAAGGAGTTTAACCTCAACAAAGACAACTTTATCTTCCTCAACAGAAGCGGTAAGGTACAGGCAAAAGTTGACCTTATAGCCGACGACAAGACAGGTTTGAAGATATACACAGAGAATCAGGACTCTACGATGCTCCAGGACCTTACGGTAAGTATAAACCGTCTGGATCTCGGAGAATTATCTGCCGTTATCCCATATATGCCTCGTATCACAGGTTATCTCAATGGTGACTATCATATCCTTCAGGATAAAAACGCAAATATCTCCGTTGCATCGGATATGGCTGTACAACAGATGACGTACGAAAACTCTCCTATAGGCAACATCAGTAGTGAGTTCGTATATCTTATGAAGGATGGTGAAGATGATGACACATCCAACGATACACACGTCATAGAAGCACGCCTGATGCTCGATGATGAAGAGTTCGGACTATTTTCAGGTACATATCAGAACAGGAATGAAGGCATTATCAATGCTACAATGAAGATGACGAAGTTCCCAATGTCAATAGCTAATGGATTCGTTCCAGACCAGATTGTAGGACTGGAAGGCCATTGTGAAGGAACACTTGATATTCACGGATCTACAAAACATCCTGACGTTGACGGAGAACTGTTCGTAGAGGATGCATATCTTATCAGTCATCCATACGGAGTGAAGATGCGATTTGATAATGACCCTGTACGAATTGTCGATTCCAGAATCCTGATAGAGAACTTCGGACTCTACTCATATAACGACGAGCCACTTGTGTTGATGGGAAGCGTTGATTTCAGCAATACCGACCGTATCATGATGGACATGCGCATGAGAGCCCAGAATTTCCAGCTGATAAACGCCAAGCAGACAGCCAAATCGATAGCCTACGGAAAAGCTTTCGTAAACTTCTTTGCACGTATGCAGGGTCCTATTGACGAACTTAACATTCGTGGACGTCTGGATGTGTTAGGCTCTACAGATATGACATATCTGCTTCTTGACTCACCACTATCTACAGACAACCGTCTGGACGAGCTCGTGAAGTTTACGGATTTCTCAGATACCACAGAGGTTGTTGTCACACGTCCTATGCCAACAGGACTTGTTGCCGACCTTAACATCAACGTATCAGAGGGTGCACATATCGTATGCGGTCTTAACCAGGAACAGACAAACTATGTCGATCTCACTGGCGGCGGTGACTTGAGAATGAAATATAACTCAGAGGGCATCGACCTGAAAGGCCGATATACTATTAACAGCGGTGTGATGAAATACTCGCTGCCGATAATACCTCTCAGGACGTTTAATATCAAAAACGGCAGTTATGTGGAGTTTACCGGTGACCCGATGAACCCAAGACTCAGTATCACAGCCACCGAACGTAATAAGAGTACTGTGAAAGACGAGTCAGGAGCTGTGCGTAGCGTAGTCTTCAATTGCGGAGTGGAGATAAGCAAGACACTCAACGATATGGGTCTTCAGTTTATTATTGAAGCCCCCGAAGATAATCTGATAAACGGAGAACTCAGTGCTATGTCTATTGAGGAGCGAGGAAAGATTGCTGTTGCGATGATCACTACGGGTATGTATCTCGACAGCAACAGCTCCGGCAACTTCTCTATGAACTCCGCCCTGAGCGCATTCCTCCAGAACGAGATCAACAATATCGCTGGTAATGCGTTGAAGACTATCGATATAAGCATCGGCGTAGAAAGTTCTGTAAACAGCGCAGGACAGGCAAAACAAGATTTCTCCTTCCAATTCTCAAAGCGATTCCTCGACAACCGTCTGAAGATACAAATTGGAGGTCTGCTGTCAGGAGGAGACAATACGAATATGGGACAGAAACAGTCGTTTTTCGATAATGTATCGATGGAGTATCGCTTGAATCAGGAAGGCACCCAGAACCTGAAGCTGTTCTATAAGCAGAATGTCTATGACTGGCTGGAAGGCTATACAAGCGAATATGGCGGAGGATTCATCTGGCGAAGAAAACTCGATAAGTTCTGGGATATATTCCGTCTACGATCCACTCAGCAGCAGCCAATGCCACCTGTCCATCAGACTCAAATGACGCCCGACAGCGTAAGGACTGACTCTTTAAAAGTAGAAAGTAAAAAGTAAAAGAGAGGAAATATAATGAGACAAGTGATTATAGAAGACATGTTTTCAAGTCAGAAGGCAACGACTATTTTACCTTTTTACCTTTTTACCCTTTTACTTTTTCTCTCATCCTGTTCGATGACAAAGAACATCCCTGAGGGTGACCAGCTCTTCGTGGGACTGAAGCCTATCGAATATGTTGGTGAGAAAGATGACCAATATGAAACACATCTTGAGAACACTAAACTCGAGGTTGAGGCAGCATTAGCCACAGAACCTAACGGTTCACTCTTCGGGAGCAGTTACTATACCGTACCCTGGTCTTGGCATCTGTGGGTATATGATCACTATTCAGGTAAAGACAGTAAGTTTGCAAAATGGATGGTCAAGAACTTCGGACGTCAGCCAGTACTTATGAGTAATGTGAATCCTGCCCTCCGGGCATCAGTAGCCCAGAGTGTGCTACGCAACAACGGATATTTCAGAAGCTCTGTCGATTACGAGACGATACCCACGAAAAACCCGAAGAAGAGCCGTATACGCTATACTGTCAACCTCGACACCCTCTTTACCCTCGACAGCGTAAGCTACATCAACTACCCCAAGGCGATGAAGCAGCTTATTGACTCTACCCACGAGGAAAGTCTCATAAAGAGAGACATGCCCTTCAGTGCTGCCAATCTCGAAAACGAGCGCACACGCATAAGCAATCTTTTCCGCAATAACGGATACTATTATTACGTCCCAGGCTACGCCACATATCTGGCAGACACCTTTGCTGTAGAGAGCAAGAGTCAACTCAGATTCCAACTTATCAACGAACTACCACAGGAAGTACTGAAGAAATGGTATATCGGCAATATAGACATACAGTTCAGGAAGTCATTCCGAGAGCAGCTGACAGACTCTCTTAAACGTCGTCATCTCACATTCCACTATAATGGCAAACGACTTCCCGTCATTCCGGGTGTAATATTGAGAAACCTGAGGCTAAGACCCCGTCAGGAATACAGTTATGATAACCATATGGAGTCGGCAAGCAAGATTAATGCTACAGGTGTATTCTCCAGCACAGACTTCCAGTTTACACCAAGACCGAATACCGACACTCTAGACCTCAGTATCAACTGCGTATTCGACAAGCCATACGACTTCTATATCGAAGGCAATGCCATAGGACGTACCAACGGACGAGTAGGACCTGAGGCAAAGATCGGTTTCACAAAACGTAATCTCTTCAGAGGTGCTGAGAAACTTGACTTGAACCTTCATGGATCCTACCAGTGGCAGACATCAGCCGACGATACTGGCGGAAGCTATCAGTATGGTGCAGATGTGTCTCTTGAGTTTCCGCGTATCATCGCCCCCTTCTACAACAGCGAGCGTATCCGCAGGAACAAGAATGGCACGATCAGACGCCGTCGCAGATTCTATGCTGCACCCACCACTTTAGCTAAAATATCTACCGACATCATACAGCGCCCGGAATATTACAAAATGCATGTAGTGTCAGGAGAATGGACATATCGCTGGCAGCCCACTGAAACAAGCCGACATGAGTTCTCTCCACTCACCCTGAAGTATCAGTTTAAGAACAGTACGACAGAAAAATACCAAGAAATAGTTGATAACAACATGTTCTTGGAAAGGACAATGCAAGACTACTTTGTACCGAAGATGCGCTATACATATACTTATACCAGTCCTTCGAGCAAGCTCAACCCCATCCGATGGGAGACAACTATCGAAGAGTCTGGAAATTTTGTTTCGCTACTCGATATGATCAGGGGAAATTCGTTTAATGAGAAGGACAAGAAACTCTTCAAGACTCCCTATTCACAATTTCTTCGGTTTGAGACAGATTTTACAAAGACGTGGTCATTAGGCAATCAAACCAAACTTGTAAGTCACATAAACACAGGTATTATCTGGTCATATGGCAACTCCGACGTTCCTCCTTTCAGTGAGCAGTTTTATGCCGGAGGAGCCAACAGTATAAGGGCATTCAGAGTCAGAGATGTAGGTCCTGGACGATTTAATTATTTAGCAGAGAGCGACCGCCAGTTTAACTATTTATTCCGTAACGGCGAGATGAAGCTTATAATGAACCTCGAATATCGCACACCACTTTGGGGAAATCTGCATGGAGCAGTATTCCTCGACGCAGGAAACGTATGGGATCTATGGGGAGAACCTCAGCTCACCGACGATGTCATCTCACAATATCCGGAGGAGGATAGACCATACGCAAGAATCTTACAAAGCTGGGAGGATCAGTCTATGTTCAAGCCCTCAGAGTTTTTTAATGACATTGCCCTCGGCACAGGAGTCGGACTCCGCTATGATCTGGGGTTCCTGGTTATCCGCCTTGACTGGGGTATAGCACTTCATTTCCCGTATACTACCTATAAGGATGACGGCACTCAAAAAGGAGGCTACTTCAACATTGCCCGTTTCAAGGATGCCCACACTTTGAACTTCGCCGTTGGTTACCCGTTCTAAAGGTTTTAAAAAATCCTAAAATCCAAACATCATTAGGATAAAAAGGTTCTATCCTTAGAAATATTTAGTACCTTTGCAGACAAGATTATTAACTCAAAGAAAAGTATAATTATGAAACCAACTCTTTTTCTGCTTGCAGCAGGTATGGGCAGCCGTTACGGAGGCCTGAAACAACTTGATGGTCTGGGTCCTAACGGTGAGACAATCATGGATTATAGTATCTACGATGCCATCCAGGCAGGATTCGGCAAAATCGTATGGGTAATCAGAAAAGATTT
>JAEEGL014413530.1_pt1 | contig 15217 bp, 20 predicted proteins | sample 9134231 | NCBI WGS metagenome assembly JAEEGL01 (sample SAMN16246548, study PRJNA631951) | gut metagenome | biome: gut microbiome; feature: rumen; material: fiber-attached | host: Bos | place: Iran: Karaj | collected 2018-10 | reverse complement strand
TTTTTTCGAGATACGGAATACAATTACAGTATCCAATGCCAGATAATGGTAGAGTTGCGGTTGAGATTAATATCCCAGAAGAAATAGCAAATGATTTTAAGTACGGAAACCGCCTTAGAGGAATTGCCACATACCTGTTAAAAGAATGTGACGGAAAATACAATGATCATATCATAGGAAACAGGCTCCTTATTTATACTGAGGTAGACAATCCAATACAACAAGCTGATGAACTAACAGGCGATGATAAAGTAAAAGCTATTGAAAAGTTTTCAAGACTACTTCTCAGAACTGATAATGTTGCTATAAATAGGATTGAAAGAATTATTGACATATTGGATGAGCAGGATTAGGAGGTAAACATATGACAAGTAATGGCCATAATAATGATGAGAGTCTGCAGTCTGTTACTATGCCGCTTAGAAATGAAATAGAGGCAACTGGATATAAAGAATTTAATAATGAGTTAGAAGCCAATAAGACTGCCGGTGAGCTTTTGATGTCAATTAAAGATGATAGAACAGTTACCAAGAAGGCTATAGCATCTAATATTGAGTCAAGGCGCTATGTACAGAAGCATAACAGTATATTGATAGAGGCGTATAGGAATGAGTTGAGAAAAAATGATTTAACACCTGAACGTCGCCATGAAATTCTAAATAAAATGGAAGAGTGCCTCAGATCTTCAGAATATGTAGATGAAGAAAGTCGACTATTTGAAAAAGAGCAGTTAGACCATATGCATAAACTTCCAAAGCTTGTATTTGGTTTAGGAGCTGCTTCAATTGGCATCTATATATTATGTAATATAGCGAGAAGAGTGGCATAAAGGAGGGTAATGATATATGAAAATTACAAATCAGCAGATGAGACGATGGCTAAGAAAGTATGTTGAGCATTATAACGGAAAAGACAGCAGATATGTCATAGATTTATTTCATAGAAAATTATCCTGTTCAAAGCAGCGAGTGTCCGGCAATATTTCATGGGCTATTGTGGGGCAAAAAAAGCTTAAGACAGAGACAAATGTAGTGGGAGTACAATCTGATTTGCTTAAGATATGACTTTGTTAAAATGAAGAGACAGTATCAGGCTGTCTCTTCTTCTTTCTCTGAGGTTTTCTTTTTCTTGGCGTAGAGCTTTTCCATCTTGATTACACCATTGGATTTTCTGCTGTTGTAGGCAAGTACCAGGGCTTCCGCATAACCAAGAGATCCAGCTCGTCTGTCTTTTGCATTGCGCGTCAGTTCTTTTATCGAGATCTGACTGAGCTTTTCCTTAAAGGCTTCATCCCTGACCTCATCACCATAGGCGGCAAGGAATCTTGATACTCCCTTTAGGATATTGGAACTTAAGGACATGGGGGCACCTTCCCAGGTGGCGATGATAAGACCGAGGATACGGCTGAGCATCTCATAGCCCTGTTTTTCAAATATCTCTTCAAGTGTAGATATGGCGCAGATGGTTCCAGGGGCTCCTGAAGATGAAAGTTCAAGGTCAAAAGACTCCACGAGGTCTTTTATCAGGATCTGTTCATCGCTGCCTGCTTCTATATTTGCCATGAATATCTCATATGGTAGAAGAGGCTTGTTGTACTTCATCTGGTTGGCAAATATCTTAGCTTCCTCAGCATATTCGAGATCTTCATAGATCATGCACCATACGGGTGTCTCACGGGAACCGGATACCAGTGCAACGATCTCTATGGTGTGCTGGCCATTGAAAACATAGTTTATCCCATCTCGTCTTGAGACTTTCACAGGATTTATCTGGTAAAGATTAAAGTTTGCAGCGGCTTTCTGCACGTGCTTAAGAGAAAGGTTGCGCTGGTAGTCCTGGTTTGAAACAAGGTTCTTTATCGGTATCTGCTCAAAATGTACATTCGGTACAAAAGCAGTTAAATCAGTTTGCATCTTCTGTTATTCCCTCCAACTCTGTTCGTATTATCTGGATATTTCTTTCTAAAATCCCCAATTGAAATATCAGTTTTTTTGCTGCGCCTGGAGATACATCTGACATATTGCTTCTGTCCCGGACGCGTCTTATGGTATCAGACCATGATGGAATGGTAAGGGCGAGGCTCGATACATATCCATCTGGATCGAATTTTGGCATCTGTTTTATCTCGGGTATTATTCTGTTGTCAAGGTTCGGTGGATCATCTATTTTAACAGGATCATGTCCTGGAAGCATTGAGGCAACTATCTTATTTGCTTTCTCTTTTTCAATGATCTTAAGACTTTTTCTGAATTCTTCATCAGTTATTTTACACAACTGTGATACAGCCTTTTTGGAGATCGTGATATTGCCTGACAGGATTGATATAACAAGTGAAGATGACCGTTCCCTGAGCTCATCTATGGATGAGGCAAACCTTGCGTAATCATGTATTGTAGCGGAAGCAATACCATACAGTTCCACCATATCGACAGTTGATGGGTGGATATCTTTACTGTATTTTTTCTTGAGTGCAGCGTAACTGATATGCTCCTTCTGGGATTCTATCTCGCCATTATCATATGCGGCTTTGTGGTAGTGATACTGTTTACCTATAAGATATATCTTGTATTGGGTCATATCTGAAATATCAGTCGCAATTAGCTGGCAGATACTTGCAAGCATCGCATTTTTTGACCTGAAAGAAAATGGCTGTGTTTTTATGATGAAGCCAGCATCATTGTATTCCCTGTATTCGTGGATTCTGTCCATAAGTATGTCATTCCATACCGGAAATGGAGCAGGGGGTATGCCAAGTCTTATATTTTCCCTTATTAAATTGATGCCCTTATTGTCAGGTGGCAGAAACAATACGGACACATCCGGATCAATCCTGAGTTTATTGTGCTGCTGCATATTCATCACTGTGGATCAGCTCTGAGTCCATGCCGTCAAACATGACCATATTCTCGGAACCGATAAGCACTCCTTCCATTCTATATATCTGTTCATCTTCCCAGTTTGAATTTATCTCCAGCAGTTCTCTTACAAGATCGGCGCTGTATAGCTGGATGCTTCGCTGCCGTAACAGGGATTCAAGATTAACTTTCTGGGATGTGATTGTCTGCTTGTCCAGGGCGCGTATGCCTATCTTTACCTGGCGTGGAGATACAAGAATCTCTATATATTTTGGGTTGCCAAGGGCATCAAGCGTGGACCTGTGTATGCGTATTATGTTGTATTTGAAATCAACTACTAACATTGGAGAATTCCATCTGCTCATATTGGGGCTCCTTATCATTGTTGGTGGATTCATCATCTTGTGCTGTGTCAGGTTCTGGTCCTTGTGTGTATTCCTCTGCCGAAGGAGGTGAGTTACTTATCATTGAATCAAGGACCACGGAAGATGGCGGCGGGGTAGAAGTCTTTTTTTCATCTGCAGGAGAGGGAGTTGTATCTGCATTATCTTTAGGTTGAGCAGTCTTTTTTTCGGATTTCTTCTTGGTATCATCGGTAATTGTTATCACTGTGTAGCCGTCAAAGACATTAAGTTTAGTCTGAATCGCATGCTGGCTTACCGGTATTCCGAACTGATTCTTCCACTGCTCAGGATAGGAAGGTTTACGGCTGTTCTTGACCTTGCCCTCATCAGATATTTCCCTTAGATAGATTTCAGGAGCTGAGAGATCAAATAGGAAGATGGATTCTCCTTTGGACCTTATCATTTTTCCAAGAAACTTATATCTGTAATTGGGATCCCATCCCATTTCATCACAGAGCATTGCGAAGAACGGACGACAAGTTACCTGCTTCGGGGTTCTCTTTGCAGTGGAAGAACACCATCTGAAAGAATCGCGTTCGTCCTCTGTACAGGGTCTTACTACAAGTTTCTGCTTTTCCTTGTTGATCAGGATCTGGATATACTCGGTCTCAGGGAGTTTCTTGACGCAGGCTGTGTTCACGTATACTTTCGAATCAGAAAAAGTTATCGAAGGCTCAAATACGTGGGCGAAGAATTCCCCTCTGACAACCTGAAAATCGTCATAGCTGAAACTGTTATCCTCAATGATATCTATCTGTCCCCTTACATTTTCACTGATCTGTGAGTTTTCACTCATCGCTTACCTCCTCCGGTATGTTAATGACTTCTTTTAATGCCTCCTTTATCGAATCCCTGCTGGTAACGTTTAGTGGTGCGAGATTACTGTACAGATATCCTGCGTTGTCAGGCTCAAGCTCCGACATATCGGAGAATAAAAGCGTACTGGTCTTGATGCGGTAAAAGCTGCTTCCAAAACTTGTTATCCAGGCTTCGGGATATGCAACTATACTACTGTCATGTCCCGTGATTGTATGATCGCTCTTGCCGGAATTTTCTTCTTCGTTTACCTGGATCGGCACACCTTTAGGAATTATCATTTCGGTTTCAGTCATATCAAATATGAGTACTGCACCATCATCCTTTTGTACAAAAGTCCCGGTGCCGCGGTACTTGCAGTCTTTGTTCCATCCAAAGATATCGAAAAGGGTCGGAATGAAAGCTTTGCCATAGATCAGTTTTTTCGTTTTCCCTTTATGTTCATCCTTGGACCATTTCAGGGCATGCTTTTCATCTTTCTTGACTGCGTGGACAACGAGCAGTTTTTCAATTGGATTGATGAGCAGTTCTATATGATCCGTATCCAGCTTCTTTATGGCTTCAAGTGAAAAGAAGAGGCTCTTTTCTGAAAAGGTTACGCTTATGCGCCTTGCTGTATTAAAGAACTGGCTTCTTGCAACTTCATAGCCTCTAAGGTCAAATTCACCGCTTGATGCTTTATGCGATTTCGTTGTGTCCGGTTCAGCGTTGTCATCGAAGACACTGAGTGATGCATCCATATAATCACTTGCCTTAAAGCCTGCCCAGACAGGATTTACATGTACAAAACCTTTCAAGGTTCCGCTGTCTATCACATGGAGCTCAGGCAGAAATCCTTTGCCACCATATCGGGAATTCCGTATCATTTCCTGTACTGCAAGAAAGTCATCACGGGAGATTATTGGTTCATGATGGTCGGTATGATAGTACTGGTTGCGGTTGTTTACATTTTTCTTGGACTTATGGTCAAGGTAATTGGGAGTGTAGGTTTTCCTTGCAAGTATGTCGCCGCAGTGTCGCTCATTTTGGAGTATCTCCATTATTGAACTCGCAGACCACTCCTTGTTTCCAAGCTTTGTTTCATAGCCAAGGGATGTCAGAATCTGTGCTATCTTTGTCGGAGTAAGACCATACAGATACATGAAGAAGATCATTTTTACTATCTTTGCTTCTGCTTCATTTATGATAAGATTCCCGTCCTCATCGTGGTCATATCCAAGGAGCTTCGGGGTAAGGAAGATCCCGTATTTGAAGCGCATCTCTATTGAGCTGTTCATAGCCGTGCTTTTGTTGTGGCTTTCTTCCTGTGCCATGGTGGCTATGAAGGAGAGTGCCATCTCGGAATCATCTTTTCTTGAATAGATGTTCTCTGTTTCAAAGAAGACACCTACTGGTGGATTCAGTGCTAGCAGTTCACGGACCTGTCCGATGCAGTCCACAATGTTCCTGGCAAATCTAGATACACTCTTTACAACTATCAGGTCTATAAGGCCTTTCTTACAGTCCGCTATCATCTGTTTGAACTGTTCGCGATGCTTGAGTGAAGTGCCACTGATACCTTCGTCTGCATAGATCTTTACAAGAGTCCAGTTGGGATGGTGCATTACAAAGTCTTCATAGTAGTTTTTCTGGAGCTCATAGGATGATGTCTGTCTCGGATCCCCGGTACTGACCCTGGCATATACTGCAACCCTGAGCTGGGCAGCGTCATCAAAGATGCTGGATTCTTCAGCTGCAGGGATGACCTTTATGAGCTCTGGGGCAACACCCTTGTATCTGTCCCTTATCTTGGACTTCTGTTGTTCGATTGTGCTTGAACGTTCTTCAGAAAGATTCATTATCTACCTCTTAGTCATGGATACTTTTTCTGATCCTATATATGAGCCACTGCTAAAACTTGAAGTGCTGGCATTGAATGTTTTTTGAAATAGTCGGGTATCTGTCCCTGATGCGAGACTCGTATGAGATATCAGTGCTATCGCCACCATTTATTCTGTCATAGATGGCAACATGCACTGTCTTTGAGTTGTGATCTGTATTTGAAAGATGAGAATTCATGACGTACCTCACTATAATTATTTCCTTTAGAAATAATTATAGACGGTAAAACGTCTGAAAAAATAAGCCGTAGGTTAAGTAGTTAACCCTGAGTTAAAGATTATATGCAGTAAGTAGAATTATTATTGTTTAAAAAAGCGGTTCTCTTTTAACAGACGTTTTGTCTCGGAAGCCAATCCGTATATAATTTTTTTCTCATATAAGTTGCAGTCACTGAGCAGATTGTAGATGTCACTCTGGTACTCTGTGCTGAGCTCCTTCTGATTTCCAATAAGAAGCGTATCGGCGGTAACATCCAAGGCATTGGCTATCTGAATGAATGATTCGAGACTCAGCTGCTTCTTGCCGCTTTCAACCTGACTCATGAAAGGGCCTGTGACCCCTACAGATTCGGCAAGGCCATATTGCTTGATATTTCTGGTCTTCCTTACCTCCTGAATACGTTCTCCCAACAATTTGTAATCGATTTCCATATGTGTCCTCCTGAAAAAATATTTTCATAAATCATAGTCAACAGGGCAATACTTGCCCTACGGCTTATTCCATAATATCTGCTATAGGCGATAGAATTTGTGTAAAGTTAACTGATAAACAATGGAGAAAAGATGAACGCAAAGATTAGCGGTATAGGTGATCGCATCAGAGCTAAGAGAAAAGAACATAAGCTTAGTCAGCGTGAACTGGCTGAAATGGTGCATGTTTCCCCTTCGCATTTAAGTGATATAGAAAATGGAAAAAAGACTATTGGTGTAGACATCCTCATGCGTATTACTGAGGCATTGCAGGTATCTTCTGACTGGCTGCTCAGGACTAATATCCCCAGTGTTGGAGTGATAGAGGAAAAGGAACTATCTGATATCCTTGAAGACTGCGACCCGGCTGAGAGACAGGCAATAGCCAAGATCGCCCGTGCTGCCAAAACTGCCATGAGAGAAAAGGACGAGGCAAATAGGCAGGGGTAGTTGGCTGCTCTGAAGAGGAAGTTGAAATGGATTCTTTTTTGTATCTGAGCATGTGACAATGTATATAGTTATGATTTCCAGGAGTCTGGTGCCAATATGGCCTGGGCTTCTTTTTTATGCGCTAAATATTCATCCGTTTCCGATATTTCTCGCTTTTTAAATAATAATTTATGTGATTTAAAGCTGCGTTTATTTAATGCGAACATTGGTAAAGATAAACTTTTATTTAAGGGATTTAATGTTTAGATAATGGAGAAAATATGAGCACAGAGTGTGAAGATATAGGCAAACGTATACTTGATTTACGAAAAAGGAAAAAGCTGACACAACAACAGCTTGCTGAGATCATAGGAGTTACATCCGTTCATCTGAGCAATATTGAAACAGGAAATGCTTTACCTGGGGTAGAGATAGTCATCAGGATGGCTGATTATTTTGGCGTTTCAACAGACTGGATATTACGAGAGAATAATCCGGGGCTTAATGACAAAGTGGGAGATGATATGGCAGTTTTGCTTTCTGACTGTTCACCTTCAGAAAGACAATTCTATGAAAAGGTACTGAAGAGTACCAAGGAAGCACTTAGAGATTATGAGGACAAGGGTAAATAAAACCGCTGCAAAGGAGTGATTTTATTAAACCAGTCAGTTTTGGTTTTCTGTATCAATTGCATAAGAATCGTATTAAGGAGTCTGGTGCCGGAATGGCCTGGGCTTCTTTTTTATGATCACTATTGCGCCAAACAATTTAAAAGAAACAGGTCTCCACCGTAAAAAGTACGGCAAGTAGAAACTTTGCACCGCTTACAAACGTGACTGTTTGTAATAGATTTATGGTATGGAGATTGAATATGAGTAGAGCATTTTACGGACTAACTGAAGAAGAACAGGACGACCTCAGGGCTGTCGCTAAAAATATGATCTTCCTTCAGAAATACCGGGGATATGATGATTTTAAAATGATGGAGCTCTGGGGAAACATTTCCCTGGATACATATGATGATTACAAGATATACGGACCTGGGAAGTCTGCACTGAGATTTATAAAAATAGCGAGGGCAGAAAACCTCAGCCTTGACAGGTTTTTGCTGAATGATCCGGAAGTGCCGTTTTTTAGAAAAGAGCCTTCCATTATAAAACCTTATGACTATGCGCTTAAAATGCTGGGAACAACAGTATCGCTTGAACCGCATATGTCGGGTGAGGAAAGAAACAAGATAGCGGTTGCTTATCTGAAGGTCATGACACCATGGCTTGGAAATGGTACTGATGACAGGAGGATTAATCTATAAACAATCATGGATCTTGTAAAGCACACAAGGGGAGCGATCCCCTTGTATGTTTTTATGGTCCATGAAGTTTGTGGATCGGAAATATCTTGAGGAGGGAACAGTATCATGGAAGTAATGAATGAAGAAAACAGAAATGAAAAAGGTAATGCTGGAGACGTAAAGCCTCGTAAGTACAGAAGCAAAGCCAGGAAGTATAAGCGTAAAGAGAACTATGAGCCTGATCGACAGTACATCGAGGATATGTGCTATAAAGAGGGACTTCTTGGAAAAAATGTGTTTGATGCCTGCTATTCTATGCTGAAAGAATTCAGGAAAAGAAGGTATAAAAAGCCAAACGATCCACCGGCAACACATACAAAGGAAGAGATCACAGCAAGTAAACTCAGTGTGAGGGCAGATTTCCTTGAAGCAGTCACGGTTCCCATGGAAGAAAGTGAGGGCGAACAGGACAGGATCACTAAAGAAGTTGTGGAACTTCCATGGATAGATGAGAAGCTTGAGATCATTATCATGAAGATGAAGGATTATCCTAAAGTCGGTAAACGTTATGCTGAAATTCTTGATGCATGCTACTTCCATCCTGTGGAAGAGCTTGATGAAGTCACAGGTGAGCCAAAGGATATTTGGGAAGTGATCGGAATGAGCAAGAGTAGATTTTATGCAAGACACCGCGAAGCTGTTATGCTGCTGGGGATAGAACTTTGGAGATATGCAAAGCGCAGAGAGATAGAAGACATGGAAAATGGGATAATCCCATGGCATGACATATATCCTGACAGACCGGGTGATGAGATCCCCGACAGAAGGAGAGAGCCTAGGGACGGGGAATAATACGTTACCATGTACATTATAATGTATTATCATGATCATATATTTTGATGAATTGTCATGATAATGAACAAATATTATCTGAATTGTCAGATTCCATGGGACAAATTCGGGACAGACTTTTCTTAAGATTGTGTTATTATATTCACATAATTTCTTCGAAGAAAAATCATTTTATGAGTGGAGGAATTTATTTGGAGAGAGAAGTTCATATTTTCGGCAGACACAGTATGCCGGATGCGCAGGAATGTAGCACATCACTTAGAGAGGTAAATCTCTGCTGCATGAAATGCAAGAAAAGCTACAGAATGACCTATACTGAAATAGGTGATCCTGGGATCATCGCATTCAGGAATGTGGGTTTTACCTGCAGCAGATGTAAGAGGAAAAAGCGCATTAAAACCATTACGGAAGGAGCGCTCCTCAGGAATGTTACAATGTGGAACTCAGTTTATATCTGAGGCAAATTAAATGAAGGCATCATGATACGGGCTATAGGCCTAAAGACGCATGAGTATGATCAGTAGAGTGGGGGGACTGGCATTACTCATGCCATATATCCGGAACATTTTGACATCCGCTTTTCTGATCAGAACAGGAAGAGAGGATGTTTTTTGATGTCTGGGGGAAAAGACTTTACAGTTGGGGAAAGAATTAGGCATAAGAGAAAAGCTCTTGGTTTATCGCAGGAAGAGCTGGCGGAGCGCATGAATGTCACTGCCGCTCTGATATCCAATTATGAAAACGACAAGGTGGATATCAGGAGTAGTGTTATGCGTGAGCTTGCCGGTATCCTGGGGACTACCGTTGCATATCTTATGGATGGGGATCCTGAGATTGATACTGACATCAGAAATCTCATACATATTTATCTGACACTTGGAAGGCCAAATGTTCAGAAGGTTGCCATGGAGCAGATGAAAATATTAAACGGGGTTTAAGTTTTGCCTGAAAATGTAAAGGATTTTTAAATAACTTGGTAAGGTGCTCAGGGACTGGTTTTTGTAGAATAGTCATTGTAAGAAAAACGAGCGCATACCGGTATCGCTCTGGTAGATCAGATTACTTTGGAGGTGTCAGATGAATACTGGAGCAGTTATTAGTGAGTATCAGGATTACAGCAACAAAAAACGTGTGGATTTTATCCTAAATAATTTCTACGGAATTGAGGAGTACATCAGGTGTTATGAGGAGATTCTCTGTGACAGCATAATGGTTGATAGGCTGGTCGACAGAAGAGATGAAAAAGGGAATCCGGGTGTCATGATACAGACATCATATATTGGAGATCCTACGGCCATGGCAGCCGTGGACAGGACATCAATCTTTGAAAAGTTGTCTGAGGATTCATCATCAAGACATATTTCAGATGACCTGGAACTGAATGATGACGCGCTGACCTTAAGGACAATGAAGAGGGATCTTGGCTTTGTGAAGCATGCGATCAGGATGCTTCCGGCACATGACAGCAGTGAACTTGGAAAGATCCTGAGTCATGAAAAGACTCTTTATGAAGTGGCTGAAGAAAAAGGGATCCAGTATGAATCAGCAAAAATGTATGTTTACAGGGCAAGGCTCAAGGTAAAAAAGCGAGCTTTGGAGTTTATGGAAAGGGCATGCGCCTAATAGGTGTTGTCCTGGGAAAATAATGATATAAGAGGAATTTGGAGGTAGAATAATGTTAGCTAATTTGAATCTTGAAGGACTTGAGGCTTTATGTGAGGGCAAGTTCAAAAAACTGCCACAGTGCATGAACCCAGCAAGGGAGCGTTATATAAGGAAGACAGATGCATCACTTGTATATCCTTTTGGCCGACATGTGATAGATGATATAGCTTCAAAGGCTGGAGCAGTAATACCGATAAAGGGATGTATCGCATATGACACGGAGCTCATAAACAGATATCTTGATAACATGAGGCTGCCTGCGGAAGGCTGATTCTGCCATGGTCATCAACTGCGGGTTAAGTGACAGGATAGCCATTGTAGCAGTACAATACATATGATTAGCGATTTTTGGGTAAAATAATGTCATTGGATGATTTAAATTACACTTACTATATAAAGGCATAGTAAATATAGTGGAATAGAGCTCTAAATATAAATGTGATATTATTCAATGGTGGAGACAACTAAAAAATACATCGTTATGCTCTAAGAGGTGTGTATGGAAATTAAGGATTATAAGCAGCAAAAACAGAAAGAAATGTTAGATTTGCTTTATGATCTTATCGAAAACTGGGAAGATGAGATAGTTGAGTTTAAAGAAGCTTCTAACAGTTTTAAGTTAAGTGATTTGGGTGAGTATTTTTCCGCAATAAGCAACGAAGCAAACCTTCATGGTCTTCAGCATGGATGGCTTGTGTTTGGCGTAAAGAATAAAACCCGTGAAATTGTGGGTAGCAATTATCGGGATACTGCCGGATTGCAATCATTAAAAAACGAGATAGCGCATGATACTACAGGAGGAATACCTTTTATTGATATATATGAGGTATACCCAGAGGTACACGGAGAAGTCAAAAGAGTTATCATGTTCCAGATACCTGCTGCACTTGCTGCTGTTCCCACTGCTTATAAGAATATTGAGTATGGCAGAGTTGGAGAGTCAATAGTGCCTTTGCCGCAGGAAAAAAGAGAGCGGATAAGAAGGCAGACGTTTCTGGATTGGTCAAAACAATATGTGCAAGGAGCGTCAGTTGATCATCTTGATGAACGTGCAATAAAGCTTGCACGTCAGAAATATAAAGAAAGAATGAATGATGGATACTTATCTGCTGAAGTGGACGATATGTCTGATGAGGCTTTTCTTACAAGGCTGAAACTTATAGTGAACGGCAAGGTGACTAACGCTGCTATGCTTTTGCTAGGAAATCCAGATTATGACTATCTAATGCAGAACATGCCTGAAGCATCATGGCGTGTTTACGGCTCAAAAGATGACATCATGGACTATAAAATATTCAAAATTCCATATATCATGTTGAGCGACAAGATACTTGAGAATATTCGAAATCTGACGTATCGCTATATGCCTGATCAAATGACACTCTTCCCTATGGAGACTAAACAGTATGATACATGGGTTCTGAGAGAGCTTTTAAACAACTGCATTGCCCATACGGATTATACTGTTGGAGGACGGATTTATATCAATGAATTTGAAGATAAGCTCATTTTGACAAATCCGGGTTCATTTATCCCTAAAAGCATTGAACCGATTCTAAGGCCTAGCTATACTTCGCCATTTTATCGAAACCAGTTACTTGCAGATGCTATGCAAAAATTCAAGATGATTGACACAGAAGCAACTGGGATAAGAAAAGTGTTCAATATTCAGCGTGAAAAATATTTTCCATTACCAGAGTATGATCTGGACGATCCTAATAAAGTTGTCGTTACAATATATGGACATGAAATCAATGAAAAATTCACGCATATTCTTCATGACAATGAAAATCTGGATTTGACTACAGTATACCTTTTAGATCAAGTTCAGAAAGGAAATAAAATATCAAAAGATGCCGTAGCGCATTTGAGGAAATACAAATTAATCGAGGGGCGTATAGGTAATCTATATTTGGCAGCTCCGTTGGCAAGAACTGCTGAGGAAAAAGCGGCTTATATTAAGAATAAGGGCTTTGATAATAAGTACTATCAAGATATGATTATTGACTATCTTGAAAAGTATGGGAAAGCCAATAAGGCTTCTTTAAGGATACTACTTGAGGATAAGCTTCCGGAATCATTATCAAAGGACCAGAAGGAGAGAAAAATACTTACACTACTAACTGGCTTGAAGAAAAAGGGGTTGATTTCGAGAGAGTCAGATAGTAGAAAGACATCTTGGTGGGTATTAACCAAAAAATAAATGGTTAATAAAAAACAGAAGTTGGTTAATAAAATGCCTTGAAAGTAACGTAAATATGCGTGATTTCTTATTATCCAATTACAATTTTGCAGAAAAAATGGATAATAAACGAATGCCTGCATGGGGGTGTTAAGAAGAGTTACAGGTAGGCAAAGTATAAACTTAATATGGCAGCATGATATGGGCTATAGGCCTACGGACGCATGATATTACAGGAGAAAAGTGTTGTTATGCGTCACATGACTGTCTGATGAGGATGGATTCCCTCTATTGATCAACATGGATCAGTAGGGGGATTTTTTTGTGATTTATGTGAAGAGCGTTTTTGTGTTGACACCTGAGAAAAACTGATAATATCATTTATATAGAAGCAATTCTGATATGCATATGCGTGTCAGATAGTTTGCATAATGTGCGAATGACAACAGTTTTAGCCATCATGGCAATAAGGAGGTTTAAAACAAGATCGTTCTTCACCGGAAAGAGGTGATAGAATGTCGAGACCAAGTAATGTAGGAAAGAGAAAAGACAAAAGCGGTTATGTGCTGCGTAAAGGTGAGAGTCAGAAGGCGGATGGCAGATATGTATATACTTATACTGATGGATATAAAAAGCGTAGGTATGTTTATGCCAGGACACTGTCAGAACTGCGGGAGAAAGAAAAGAAGATCAGAGATGATATGACCTTTGACCTTGATTATGCAAGGGCATCCCAGATGACTCTTAATCAGCTTTTTGACAGGTATATAAATCAGAAATATAACCTAAAGCCCGGAGTCAAACTGAATTATATCAATAATTACAAGAACCATGTCAGGGAGGGTTTTGGTAAGAAAAAGATTGTAGACATAAGGTACACTGATGTGAAGGTCTTTTATCATGAACTTCTTGTTGAAAAGAACCTTGCAGTATCTACTGTGCAGAATATCCATAATGCTCTTCATCCTGCTTTTAATATGGCAATCAGGGATCAGCTTCTTATAAGAAATCCTACAGAGGATATCATGACTGAGATTAAGAATGGTAAGGATTTCAAGCAGCCTGTAAAGAGGATAGCGTTATCAATTCCCCAGCAACAGTCATTTATGGATTTCCTTTATAATGATCCAGAGTATAAAGGTTGGTATCCGATCATTGCTGTATTGATAGGCACAGGAATGCGAATTTCTGAATGCCTCGGGCTTCGCTGGGAAGATGTTGACATGAAGGAGAGGCTTATCAGTGTTAATCATACACTTGAGTATGGACCTTTAGAAGAGGGCGGAAAGTGCGTGAAATACATTGAGACGCCAAAGACAGAAGCAGGAAGGCGTACGATTCCCATTTTTGATGAAGTATTTGAGGCAGTATTGCTTGAATATCAATACCAGAAGTGCCTTGGATTCTGTAAAGAGGTAGTTGATGGATACTCAGGATTCCTTTTCTCAACTGCTGATAACAAGACTTATCTTCAGACAGCTGTGAATAATGCCATTCATAGGGCAATAAAGGCGCATAATGAGCAGGAGATCATCAAGGCGCAAAAAGAAAGCCGTAATCCGATCATCGTTCCTGATATCAGTGCTCACAACCTCAGACATACATTTTGTACAAGATTGTGTGAGGTGGAGTCAAATCTAAAGGTTATCATGGAAGTCATGGGGCACCATGACATTAGGACAACCATGGAGATCTACGCTGAACTACAGAAAGAAAAGAAGCAGGAAGTCTTGTCTAACCTACAGGGAAAGCTTATAATTAGATAGTAAGTTTAATACATTGTGTGTATTTGATAAAAGTAGTGTCAATTGTTTTTATTTTATGACTGTTGGAACTAAAGACATGGCATTACCACCAATCCAAATAGTGTACAGGAAATAGCACCTGACACAGGATTGACACCCGTTCTTGGGAAATAAATCCATCTATGTACAAAATTCGGATTGGCGTAACACAGTGTTCATACATCTATTTACATCTATGTACAGAAAACGTACATCTGTTCGGGTAAAATCCCGACCTTGAAATCCAGTAAGTAACACACGGACTCATTAGGAATCACTGAAATCCATAGACGTACTATGTTATCCAAAAATGCAACATTTTTACAACGAATTCATTGGACAAGTACGGAGCTATTTGGACTTGTATGT
>JAEEGL014177390.1_pt1 | contig 15217 bp, 11 predicted proteins | sample 9134231 | NCBI WGS metagenome assembly JAEEGL01 (sample SAMN16246548, study PRJNA631951) | gut metagenome | biome: gut microbiome; feature: rumen; material: fiber-attached | host: Bos | place: Iran: Karaj | collected 2018-10 | reverse complement strand
GAGAAGAGAGTACTCGGCCTGCAGAATATGCAAACCGGGCAGCCTTCCGAACGGAGCGTACGTATGCCTTTATTCGGAAAGTTCGACGGTCTATCACAGGCGGAGCTGCGCCAGCATTACCAAGAGTTTCGAGACGATGACAAGATCCGAGGCGGAAAAACAGGGCTATACTCCCTGCCTCCTTTGCATAGGAGAGGAGCATAGCCCTTGAATTGAAAACGATGTTGCCGGGTAGCGTCTACAGCACCTTTGCCTTTATCTCCCTGCATATGCTTGCGGGGGTCTGGCCGTCGGTGTCTATGGTAACGTCCGCGTACTTTTCGTACAGGGGACAGCGTTCTTCGTAAAGGTCTTCGAAGGTCTGGCCGGGTTTAAGCGCAATGCCTCTGCTGTCCAGGTTCCTTATGTTTCTGAGCAGCCTGGGAACGGACGCCTTAAGGTACACAACGACGCAGCATTCGCGTAGCTTTTCCATGGCTTCAGTGTAGTATATGGCGCTGCCGCCGGTGCTGATGATGTAGCCCTTAAGCATGATCTCGGACAGGACGCGCGCTTCGGCTTCGTAGAAGTAGTCCAGGCCCTTGCCGTGTATTATCTCCTGCAGCTTAAGATGCTCCTTTTCTATCAGGAAATCGTCCGTGTCCACTACCGGCATTCCGGTCCTTTTGGATAGGATCCTGCCTATCGTGGATTTGCCGGAGCCCGGCATGCCTATCAGAAGAATGTTAGATTTGGTCTTGTCCATAGCAATAGTATAGCACAAAGGAGAGCTCTGAAAAATGTTAACTTTACCGGCCGCCTAATGTATAATATACTATTATACTTAATGCAGCGGAGGCTCAGATGGCAACCATAACGGTAGCGGAACACGCGGGGTTCTGCTTCGGAGTAAAGAACGCGATAAAACTGGCCGAGGAAGAACTGGAAAAGGCCGGACCCAACGGCAAGGTCTACTGCCTCGGTCCTCTGATCCACAACAAGGAAGTCCTTAAGGAACTCGGCGAAAAAGGCCTTGTGACGGCGGAATGCCCGGACGATGTTCCGGAAGGGTCGCGCGTCATAATAAGGGCTCACGGCGAGCCTGCTTCCACCTACGAAAAGGCGGAGAAAAGAGGTCTTACCGTAGTGGACGGGACCTGTCCTCTTGTGGAGAAGGTCCACAGGATAGCGGAAAAGGCCGGCAGAGAAGGGCGCGTTCTGATCCTTTTCGGAGACGCTTCCCACGCGGAGATAAAAGGCATAACGGGATGGACGGAAGGTCCGGTCTTCGCAGTTCAGAGCGCGGAGGAGGTCCGTGTTCTGGCAGATAAGATAAAGGCGGACATGGATCTAAAAGACAGGCCGGTAACGGCTGCGGCCCAGACCACGCTGACCGCGGACCTTTTCAACGAATGCGCCTCGGAACTCAAGGCGTTTTTTCCGGACGCGGTAATAGAAAACACCATTTGCAAAGCAACGTCCGAAAGGCAGCGGGCCGCGGAAAAACTGGCGCGCGAGTCGGACCTGATGGTCGTGATAGGGGACAGCAGTTCCTCTAACTCAAAAAAACTCCTGGACATTTGTGTAACAACCTGTAAAAATACGGTATTCGTTGAAAAATCAAACAATTTACCGTTGCACGACTTGAAAAAATATAATAGAATAGGCGTTGCGGCGAGTGCATCTGCACCCGAACGCATAATTAAGGAGGTTGTCACAAAAATGAGTGAAGTTTTCACAAAGGATCCGCAGAACGAAGAAGCTAACGATATGTCCATGTACATGGATCAGATCGAAAAATCGCTTAAGCTTCCCGCCCGCAACGAAATAGTGGACGGTACTGTTGTGCAGGTCACAAAAGACCATGTGGTCGTTAATCTTGGATGCAAAAAGGATGGAATCCTGTTCAAGAACGAGGTTAATCTCGAAGAAGGTCAGGAACTTACCGATGCGTTCGCAGAGGGCGACGCGGTTCAGGCAAAGGTCATCAAGACGGATGACGGCGACGGTAACATTCTTCTCTCCAAGAAGAGACTGCAGTCGAGCGAGAACTGGGACGAGATAATCGCCGCCTGCGATAACAAGGACGTCATCGAGGTCACTGTCATCAAGGAAGTCAACAAGGGCGTTATCGCAAACTACAAGGAGATATCCGGATTCATCCCGATGTCCCTGCTCGCGGATCACTATGTGGAGACCGCAGACGAGTTTATCGGAAAGACGCTTCCCGTCAAGGTCACCAAGGTGGATCCCAGACGCAACAAGGCAGTCTTCTCCCACAAGGAATTCCTTGCGGAGGAAAGAAGAAAGAAGATCGCGGACATCTGGAACACCCTCAACGTTGGCGATGTAGTAGAAGGAAAGGTAATGAGATTCACCGACTACGGCGCGTTCGTAGACATCGGCGGAATAGACGGACTTCTCCACATCTCCGAGATCTCCTGGGGCAAGCTTAAGCACCCGCAGGAAGTCCTCTCCATCGGACAGGTCATCAACGTCAAGATCCTGAACATGAACGCCGAGAAGGGCAAGATCTCCCTCGGACTCAAGCAGAACAATCCGGAACCCTGGAGCGTCATCGACGAGCAGTATCAGGTTGGTCAGGTCATCACCGGCAAGGTCGTTCAGATCAAGGAATACGGCGCGTTCATAGAGATCGCTCCCGGCCTCGACGGACTGGTACACATTTCCGAGATATCCCACAAGAGGATAGGCAAGGTCGCGGACGAGCTGTCCATCGGTCAGATGGTACAGGCTAAGATCCTGGAGATCGACAAGGATCGCAGAAGGATCTCGCTCAGCATCAAGGCTACTCTGGATCCGGAAGCTCCGGCAGAGGAAGCTCCGGCTGAACCGGCACCCGCAGAGGAAGCTCCGGCTGAAGCTGCACCGGCAGAAGAAGCAGCCGAATAAGCTGGTTGAAGGCACATTAAAGGGAGGACCGAAAAGTCCTCCCTTTTGTTATGCGTAATTATGTTCTGCGTGTTATGTGTCATAGTGTCCGGCGGTGATGCCGTGCCGCGGGACTTCGGGCCGGACTAGCCGGCAGGCAGCAAAGTCTACCAGTAACCCGTGATGCTGAGCGGATCCACGCCCTGCTTAAAGACCTTCGCGAACACGTCCAGCATGTCCGGAGTGTTCTGTCCGTAAGCCCAGCAGGCCGTACCGGCTGTGTTTGCGTTCTTTACATAGTTGAGTTTGAACGCCATGGACCTGGGGTCTTCCACCCAGATCTTTACGGTATTGCCCTCGGCGTTCGTGTAGGTGGCGATGTACTGGCTTTCCTCCTCGCTCCAGACCGGAGTGGTGCCGCTTGCGGCGATGTCATTCAGCGAAGTCTTTATGGTAACAGCGTCGAGCTTCGTGATGTTGCCGGCGGAGTCGAAGGTCCATTCCTGAGTAAAGAAGGGTACTCCCAGGAGCACCTTGCCCGGACCTACCAGGTTTATGAGGTCGTTCGTCGTGGAGGTGTACCAGGCCGGGGACATGGTGGAACCTGCGCCCGCTCCCTTGCTGTAATGCTCTTCGTAAGCCATCGGGCAGATGTAGTCCACTACGCTTCCCATGGCGGCGAAGTCGTAATAGCCCATCCAGTAGCTGTTGGCTACGGGCGTAGCCACGGATATCGTAAGCCCCAGCTTGTTGCAGTGCTTGGCCAGTTCCTGGATGAACGCAGTGTAGTACTGCCGTATGACAGATTTCTCCATGGCTTCGAAGTCCACGTTTATTCCGTCCGCGTCGTACAGGCAGGCGTACAGCAGGTACTGCGCTATGGCCTTGTTGCGCAGGGACGTATTCTTAAGGACCGTCGACGTGTAAGCCGAAGATCCGCTGCTGTCGAAGTTATTGTTTACGCATATCCAGACTTTGGCGCCGTAGGCGTGGCAGAGCTCCACGAAGCCGTATTCGCAGTTGTTCCTTACGTTTCCGCCGCCGTTTATCTCCAGTCTCATCCAGATCGGAGCCAGAACGTCCAGACCTGCGTTGGCTTCCGGAGCCAGTTCGGTCCTTGCGCCGGCCATGAGCCAGGCCAGGTTGATCTGCGTGGAGAACGTGTCTTTAGCGCGGCTGTTCTGTATGTATCTCTTAACGGATGCTCCGCTGGTCTTTTCGAAGTCCGCCTTGCTGACGTAATACTCGGCGCCCTGCAGATCCCTTACCCTGTAGAGCGATGTGGTCTCGGATACTATGGTAGCCTTGTTGCCGTAGGGCATGGTTATGGTCGAGCCGATGGCGTGCCCGTTCATGTTCACCGCGGACGAACCGGCAGTGGATACCAGAAGAGGCGATATGCCCTTGTACGGATACAGATAGACGGCGCCGTTCCTGTATTCGTAATGCAGTTTGCAGAGCTGGCTGATGCTGCCAAGCGATACGTGGTAGGCGCTCTTGAAATACTTGATGGGAAGGTAGACCCTGCCGGCGTTGCTCTTTATGAAGTCGGTAGTCTCCGCGTCTCCGAAGAACATGTCCATGTCGGACGAGTTGAAATAAGCCTTGTTTTCCGAGGTGTCGAAGGTTATGCCGGTGGTGTCTCCGTAATTTTTTATGGTGTTGATGTTAAGGTAGATGTTGCCCTTGATGGTGTAGGCGGCGTCGCCGGTCTTGGATCCGTTGACGTAAACGTCTATGCGGACTTCGTCGTTGTAGGCGGGGGGAGTTTCCGCAAAGCAAACAGCGCTTGCGGCGATCACAAGCACTACAAAAATAAAAGCAATGGAAAATAATTTTCTGATCTCTTTACCCCTCATAACGAATTCATTATAATTTATGGTATAATATGTTGTCAATTAGAAAATTTGACATAATATTTCTATATGTTATATATAAATAGTCTTATCGAGTCGTAAAACTGCGTGCCGTACAGCCTGCGGCAGACTCCGGAGGAGAGGAATTGAGCCATCTTTACGCGATAGCGGATCTTCATCTGTCGAACGATCCGTCCTGCGCAAATAAGAACATGGACGTTTTCGGAAGCGCGTGGGAAGGCCACGACAAGCGCCTCCGCGATGTTTGGCTGCGCCTCGTCGAACCGGAGGATACCGTGATCGTCGCGGGCGACATAAGCTGGGCCCTGCGCCTGCAGCAGGCTCTTGCGGATCTGGCGTGGCTGGACGCTCTTCCCGGAACGAAGCTTCTAGTAAGGGGCAATCACGACCTGTGGTGGTCTTCCATGAAGAAGATGCGCGGCCTTTTCGGAAGCGTAAAGTTCATACAGAACGATTCCTTCGAGTTGGACGACTGCGTTGTCTGCGGCACCAGAGGGTGGATCTGCCCCGGCGAGCCGGACTTCTCCGAGGAGACCGACAGGAAGATCTACGAAAGAGAGATCCTGAGGCTTGAGATGTCGCTTAAGAGCGCATCAGTCTGCGGCAAGGAGATTACAGCCGCAATGCATTTTCCGCCCATGAACAGGAAGCAGGAGCCTTCCGGCTTTACCGATCTGTTCAAAGCCTTCGGCGTAAAAAGGGTGGTCTACGGTCACCTTCACGGGGCGCCGGTCTTTAAGAACGGTCCGCAGGGAGAGATCGACGGCATAGAATACAGTCTGGTGTCTCTGGATAAGGTGCAGGCCGTCCCGCTGCTCATCCGTTAGTTTTCGCAGCCGGTTCCGGCAGGAAGGTCCGCAATGCTCACGAAAGACGATGTCAGATCGATAATAAACGAAGTGTACGAAAGCGTTCCCGGCAACGTCATAGCGCCGGAAGTCGCCATAGACGAAAGCATCGCCGGGCTTAAGCTGTTCGACGTTCCCAGCGTTGGCTTCGGGGCTGCGGACGACCCGCTGTTCGAGGAATACAAGGCTCCCAAAGCCATCGGTCCCTGGCACATGGCGCCCAGGGAATGGTTTCCGGAAGGCCGGACGGTAGTGTCGGTATTCTTCCCGTTTACGGAGGAGATACGGGCAGGGAACAGGGCGCAGACGGACGGACCGGCCCCGGGCTGGCTGCACGGCCGCATAGAGGGACAGAAGTGGCTGCTTGCGTTCCTTAAGGCACTCAGGGAAAGGCTCGCCGGCGAGGGCGAGGCCAATCTCGCTCCGTACATAGATCCCCGCTGGTTCGAGATCAGGGCAGGAAAAGGCGCGGAAAACTACGCCTGCGCCGGCGAAAAGACGTTCGGAAGCGCCTGGTCGGAAAGACACGCGGCTTTCGTATGCGGTCTGGGGACTTTCGGACTTTCAAAAGGCATAATAACGAAAAGGGGAATGGCAGGGCGCTTCGTAAGCGTCATAATAGCGGACGAACTGGAGCCGGACGCCCGCCCATACGAGGACATCTACGAATGGTGCGTAATGTGCGGCGCCTGCGCGGACCGCTGTCCTGCCGGCGCGATATCCGTCGAAACAGGTAAGGATCATAATCTCTGCAGGGATTTCCTGACGGAGACGGGAAAGCGGTTCAGCCCCAGATACGGCTGCGGACTCTGCCAGACCGGAGTTCCGTGCGAATCGCGCGCTCCCGGAGCCGGGAAATAACGCGCCACGGTCCATTCCGTTCTCAGATAACGCATTCGCAGCGCTTGAAAAACCACACGCGCCGTGTTAATATATCCAAGTTAGCGCGGAGCATATATCAGATGAAGCACATATTTATACTCAACCCCGTCGCGGGAAACGGATACGCCGAAAAGAATCTGCTTCCCAAGATAATAGCGTTTCTTAAGACCACGGACATGGATTACGAGATCCACAGGTCTTTGAATAAAGAAGAGATAGGCACATACGTCAGGCAGAGGGCCTCTGCCGGTGACGACGTAAGGTTCTACGCGATAGGCGGAGACGGGACCCTGTGCGACGTTGTGAACGGAGCCATAGGTTTTAAAAACGCCGAGGTCGCCGTGATCCCCTGCGGTACGGGCAACGATTTCGTAAGGAACTTCACCGGAAAGGAGAATTTCCTGGACGTCGCTAAGCAGCTGGCCGGCAAGGTGGTCCCGATAGACGTAATAAAATGCGGCGATAACTATTCGATAAACATGCTCAACATAGGCGCCGACTGCGAAGTAGTCGTAAGGGCGGGGCAGATAAAGAGCAAGAGCGGATCGTGGTCCTACATAAGGGGCGCGCTGGAGATACTTCCGAAAGGTCCCAGATACCGCATGGCATTTACGGACGAAAACGGCGAAGAACGCGAGGAAGACATCCTTCTGTGCGCCATCGCAAACGGGCATTTCTGCGGCGGCGGCTTCAAGAGCTCGCCCAAGGCAAGCCTTACCGACGGTAATCTGGACATACTTGTAGCCAAGCCCGTAAAAGGCCTTAAACTGATGAAGCTTCTGGCCAAGTACCACGCAGGAACTCATCTGGACGATCCGTCGGCGGCTGACGTCATAACGCACACCAAAGCCAAGAGCTTTAAGCTTAGGGCGATCGACAAGGTAAGCGTTTCCATAGACGGCGAAGTCTGGCCGTTTACGGAAGCGGAGATATCCGTAGTACCCGGGGCGATCAATTTCGTCATCCCCGAAGGCTCGGAGATGCTGTAATACTTGAAAATTTAAAGATATCTGAAATAATATATAGTACCGGACGTTTTGTGGTCCGGACGCACGGAGAGCTATCGAAGTGGTCATAACGGGGCGGTCTCGAAAACCGTTGGGCGGCAACGCCACGTGGGTTCGAATCCCACGCTCTCCGCCACGCAAAGGGGCGCAGAAGCGCCCCTTTTAGCGTGGCGGGAGCGGGATTCGAACCCGTGGGTTCACGAGAAGGCGAGTCCGAAGGACGAAGCCTGAAAGATCCCACGTTCTTACCACACGGTCAAAATATAATTCACCCCACGTACAGATCTGCGGATCCATGCATGGGGTGTTTTTTCAGATGTTCTATGCTGTTGTTTCAGTATCCTCGCTTGCTTTGGCAATATACCGGCGGATCACGTTCACCATCTTTTCGTTCCGGAAGTCCGCCTCGATCTCGTCCATGTCTACGGTACGCCCGGAAAGTATTCCCTGGATAAGCACCTCAGAATACATTACCTCGCGGGTCTTGGGATCCTTCAGATAGGTCAGAAGGTCGATGTTCATTTTTTTGTTGATCCCCTCGATCATGCCCGTGAAAAAGGTGCAGTCTTCACCGAAAAGTCTTCCTATGCTTTCGATATACTGAAAGCCTGTTTTTACGTCCTCCAGCTTCATAAGTCTGCGATCTACGGTCGCAAGAGTTCCTCCGTTGAGCAGTTTGTCTGCCGTTGTGTCCAGTATGTCGCACAGATCGAGTAGAATGCCGGTGTCCGGAAGCGTATCCCCGTTCTCCCATTTCGAGACGGCCTGAAATGAAATGTTCAGTTTATCCGCCAGGTCTTTCTGTGTCATGCCGGCAGACTTCCTTAAGTGTTGTATATACTGTCCGATCTTTAATGTATCCATAGTTTTTCTCCTTGCTTGTTAAATGTCATTGCGATCTTGCGGTCCGCGATTAAATGATACTGAAATTAAAGCAATTCGTAAATAACTAGAAAATTGAGAATATTCTACTTTTGGTAGAATATTCTTTAAGGCAGCTCTGTTTTTGTTTGCCAAATCACAAACCGGTTGTTTATTTATCCGGCGCGATTTGTTACAATAATATTTAAGAAATATTTAAGTCTGTTCCCGTTTGGAGAAGGACATAATTACAGTACAGAAAGAAAAGAGGAGACTCGCATGTGCGAATGTAAACTCAAGAAAAGCGATCTGTCGCTGCTTTCCGGCGTGCTGGATGAGTACGCCAAGGTCGAAGGCAGCCTGATCACCATCCTGCAGAAAGCGCAGGAGATCTACGGCTATCTGCCGATAGACGTGATCTATCACATTGCGGAAGCGACCGGCAATTCCCCGGCTAAGGTCCTGGGAGTAGCAACGTTCTACACACAGTTCCGCCTGCAGCCGATCGGCAAGTACCTGATCATGCAGTGTCAGGGCACCGCTTGCCACGTTAACGGTTCGGAGCGCATAGCCGCGGCCATTACGGAAGAGCTGGGCATAAAGGACGGAGAGACCACGGAGGACGGGCTGTTCACGCTCTCCAACGTAGCCTGCCTGGGCTGCTGCTCGCTGTCTCCGGTCATGATGATCAACGGCGAGACCTACGGAACACTTACCCCCGAAAAGACGATCAACATCCTTCGCGAGCTTCGCGAAAAGGCTGAAAAGGAGGGACAGGCATGAGAAAGATAGTAGTAGGCGAGGGCAGCTGCGGCATAGCCGCCGGCGCTGCCAAGGTCTATTCCGCTCTGGAACCTCTGGCGGCCGGAAGCGGCGTAGAGCTTAAGATAACCGGATGCATAGGAATGTGCTATCTGGAGCCTATCGTCGACGTATACGAAGACGATACGCTCCTGCAGAGGCTGGTCCTGGTCACCGAGAAAGACGCGCAGAGAGTAATGGACGCCGTTAAGACAGCGGACTTCTCCGGCGTTGAAGATCTTAAGATAAAGGACGAGGACAAGGAATTCCTGAGCAAGCAGACCAGAATAGCGCTCAGGAACTGCGGAATCGTAGATCCCACGGACATCAAGGATTACCAGAGACGCGGCGGTTACGAGGCCTTAAGGAAGGTCCTCACCACAATGTCCCAGGACGACGTGATCGACGTCATCAAGACCTCCGGTCTTGCGGGCAGAGGCGGCGCGGGATTCCCCACCTGGTTCAAGTGGAACGCAGCAAAGAGCTCCGTAAGCGCAAACGGCAGGAAGTACCTCATCTGCAACGCGGACGAGGGCGATCCGGGCGCTTTCATGGACCGCGCGGTAATAGAGAGCGATCCTCACAATCTTATAGAAGGCATGATGATAGGCGCTTACGCGATAGGCGCTACGGAAGCAGTCGTTTACGTACGTGCTGAGTATCCTCTGGCAATAGTCCGTCTGGAGAACGCCATGAAGGAAGCCCGCGCAAACGGAATGCTCGGAAAGAACATTATGGGCACGGATTTCTCCTGCGACATGCGCATAAAGGCAGGCGCCGGCGCGTTCGTATGCGGCGAAGAGACAGCTCTTATAGAGTCCCTGGAAGGCAAGCGCGGAATGCCGCGTCTCAAGCCTCCGTTCCCGGCTCAGGCAGGATATAACCTGGAGCCCTCCAACATCAACAACGTAGAGACATTTGCCAACGTTCCCTGGATACTCGCCAACGGCGGAGAGAAGTTCGCCGCGATGGGCACCGAGGGCAGCAAGGGCACCAAGGTATTCGCAGTAACAGGTAAGGTAAAGAAGGGCGGCCTCGTAGAGGTACCCATGGGCATGACTCTGCGCGACGTCATCTTCGGCATAGCCGGCGGAATTAAGGACGACAAGCAGTGCAAGGCCGTCCAGATGGGCGGTCCTTCCGGCGGATGCATTCCTTATTCCATGTTCGATACCGTAATAGATTACAAGGCCCTGGGCGCTACCGGCGCCATCATGGGTTCCGGCGGTATGGTAGTAATGGACGAGAGCACCTGCATGGTAGGCATGGCCAAGTTCTTCCTGGACTTCACGACCAAGGAATCCTGCGGCAAGTGCGTTCCCTGCAGAATAGGAACCAAACGTCTCAACGAGATACTCACCAGGATAGTCAACGGAAATGGAAAGGAAGGCGACATAGAGCTGCTCGAGGAACTCTGCCTTGCCGTTAAGGACGGCTCCCTGTGCGGACTCGGCCAGTCGGCTCCCAACCCGGCGCTCACCACCATCAGGTATTTCCGCGACGAATACGAGGCTCACATCAAGGATAAGAAGTGCCCGGCTCACGAGTGCAGAGCGCTGATCAAATACGTGATAGACCCCGCGAAATGCAAGGGCTGCACAATGTGCGCCAAGAAGTGCCCCGGCGGCGGCATTACGGGCGAGCCCAAGAAGCCCCATGTCATCGATCAGGACAAGTGCGTAAAGTGCGGCGGATGCTACGAAGTATGCCGCTTCGGCGCGATATCGATAGAGTAAGGGGGTGCCGAGATGAAAGAGATCACAATTACGATAGACGGAAAGAAGTGCAAAGGTTTTGAAGGTCTTACCGTACTCAGCATAGCCCGCAACAACGGCATAGACATACCGTCCCTGTGCTACAACGGCAGGGTAAAGGTATACGGAGCCTGCGGAGTCTGCGTGGTGGAGATGGAGGGAAGCCCCAAGCTCCAGCGCTCCTGCGCTACGGTAGCGACGGACGGAGCGGTATATCACACCGATACGCCTCGCGTAAAGCAGGCCAGAAAAGTTGCGTTCGAGCTCATAATGTCCGACCACGAAGGCGACTGCCTGCCCCCGTGCATGCTCAGATGCCCGGCGAACACCAACTGCCAGGCTTACATAAAGCAGATAGCGCTAGGCAACGACAAGGAAGCGGTAAAGATCGTCAAGGAGACCAACCCGCTGCCCGCAAGCATAGGCCGCGTATGCCCGCATCCCTGCGAGAAGGACTGCAGGCGCCAGTACGTGGAGGAGCCGCTGTCGATAGCGTTCCTTAAGTACTTCGCTGCAGACAACGACCTGTTCTCCGGCGACACCTACGTACCGGAAGTCGCTCCTGATACCGGCAAGAGAGTAGGCATCATAGGCGGCGGCCCGGCAGGCCTTACCGCAGCTTACTTCCTGCGTCTTGCCGGCCACGACGTAACCGTAGTCGACCAGATGCCGCACATGGGCGGAATGCTCCGCTACGGCATCCCCGAGTACCGTCTTCCTAAGGAAGGCATACTCCAGAAGGAGATAGACCAGATCGAGAAGCTGGGCGTCACCTTCATCAACGATTACAAGATAGGCCGCGACACCACTTTCGACGATTTCAGAAAGTATTACGACGCAACGCTCGTAGCCATAGGCGCGTGGACTCCCAGCAGCATTGGCTGCCCCGGTGAGGACGCTGAGGGCGTATACGGAGGCATAGACTTCCTGCGCGGCGTAATAGAAGGCAACGCTCCCGACATCGGAAAGAACGTTGCAATAGTAGGCGGCGGAAACACCGCCATGGACGCCTGCAGAACGTCCGTACGTCTGGGCGCGGAGAACGTATACGTCATCTACCGCCGTACCGAGGCCGAGATGCCCGCGGAGAAGGTGGAGATAAAGGAAGCCAAGGAAGAGGGCGTACAGTTCAAGTTCCTTACCAACCCCGCGGAGATCATAGCCGGACCGGACGGACGCGTAAAGCAGATGAAGCTTCAGGTGATGGAGCTCGGCGAGCCGGACGAGAGCGGCAGAAGAAAGCCTGTTCCCGTAGAAGGCAAGTTCGAGATACTGGAGCTGGATTCCGTAATATCCGCCATCGGCCAGAGAGTGGATCCCAAGGGAATGGACGGCGTTGCTCTCAATAAGCGCGGAATAATCGCCGCGGATGAGTGCACGTTCCGCACCAACATTCCGGACGTATTCGCAGTAGGCGACGCCACCAACAAGGGCGCCAGCATAGCGATTGAAGCCATAGGCGAAGGCCAGAAGGCAGCCAAGGTGATCGATTCCTTCCTTAAGGGTAACGAGATCCCGTTCAGCATGCCGTTCCTGTCAAAGAAGGATCCGAAGGACATCGACTTTACGCAGTATAAGACCGAAAAACGCGCCGAGATGCCCGTCAGAGAGGCTGCGGTCCGCAGGAGAGATTTCAAGGAAGTCAACAAGGGCTTCGACCGCGACGACGCGGTAAAGGAGGCTCTCAGATGTCTCGAGTGCGGCTGCCACGACTACGGCGAGTGCGAGCTGATCAAGTTCGCTCAGAGAGAGCCGGAGCTTGATCCGTCGCGTTTCGCGGGTGAAAAGCATCCTCGCTTCAAAGAACAGAAGCTGGTATGCATAGAGCGCGATCAGGGCAAGTGCATGAGCTGTAACCTGTGCGTACGCGTCTGTGACGAGGAAGTTGGAGCCGGGATCCTTGGTCTTGTTGGCCGCGGATTCAACACTGTCATCAAGCCGGAGTTCAACGATCCGAAGACGATAGAAAAGTGCCTTACCTGCAAAGCCTGCGCCGAGGTCTGCCCGACCGGCGCTCTGAAGATAATAGGCTGAACGTCTGCCGATATGGAAAAGTTCAGGGACATCGAGTACGAAAGACCTTTTCTGAATACCGTCAGGAAGCAGGCTGCCGCCTGGCTGAACGAGTTCAAGAAAGCCGAAAGCTTCGAGGAAGCGGACGGACTGTTCCTTAAAGTACAGAAAAAACTGGAAGAGGTGATGACGCAGAACACCATTGCATACATCCGGAACACCATGGACATGTCGAACCCGTTCTACGACGACGAGATCAGCTTCTTCAACCGCTTGATGCCCAAGATGATGCTTCCCATAAAGAAGACCGGCGAGGCGCTGCTGAAGAGTCCGTTCCGTCCGCAGTTCGAGGAGAAATACGGCAGACAGATGCTTAAGGACACCGAGGAGCAGCAGAAACTGGTCAAGCTGTCCATCGTGTTTCCGTCCATAAGGGAGAACGAGCTTTGCGCCGATTATTCCAGGACCGCCGCGTCGTGTTCCACGGAGTTCATGGGCGAGACCTGTAATTTCTACGGTCTGCTGCGCCACATGCAGTCTCCGGACAGGGCGGAGCGCAAGGCCGCGTTCGAAGCCTGGGCCGGATTATACGAGGGCATAGCGCCAGAACTGGAGACCCAGTACGGCAGGCTTGTGGAGCTTCGCTGCATCATCGCCAACAGGCTCGGGTTTAAAAGCTACATAGACTACGTGTATCCTTCCAGGGGCCGTTACGACTACGGCCCGGATAAGGTGGCGGAGTTCCGCGAAGCGGTAAGAAAGTACGTCACTCCTGTCTGCGAAAAGATGTACCGCGAGCAGGCGGATCGCCTGGGGATAGATCAGCTTCAGTGGTACGACGAGGCCCTCGTGTTCCCGGACGGAAACGCTAAACCGATGGGCACTCCGGAGGAGCTGACAGAAAAAGCCAGACAGATGTACGAGGAGATGTCGCCGGAGACCGGAGAGTTCTTCGACTTCATGACCAGGTACGAGCTGTACGATTTCGTGACCAGAGAGAACAAGCATCTGGGCGGTTACTGCACTTTCCTGCAGGATCTTAAGGCTCCGTTCATTTTTTCCAACTTCAACGGAACGTCCGCTGACATAAACGTGCTTACGCACGAGGCGGGACACGCGTTCCAGGCATATTACGCGTCGCGCAGGATGCCGTTGCATTCGATGACAGGCTCCACCAGCGAGGTCAACGAGATCCACTCCATGGCCATGGAGCTGTTCGCGTATCCGTACATGGAGCGTTTCTTCGGGGCCGACACGGACAAGTACCGCTACGCGCACTTCATCGACGCGTTCAGAAGCATTCCTTATCTTGTGAGCGTTGACGAGTTCCAGCACCGTGTGTTTGCCGAGCCCGGCTCCGGTCCGTCCGACTGGCGCAGGTTCTGGAAGGAAACGGAGCAGAAATACATGCCGTGGCGCAGCTACGACGGAAACGAGTTCCTGGAGAGCGGCGGATTCTGGATGCAGAAGCAGCACGTGTTCCTGTATCCGTTCTACTACGTGGATTACGCTCTTGCGCAGATAGACGCGTTCGCGCTGTACCGTAAGCAGCTTGCCGGCGAAGACGCCTGGGGCAGCTACCTGAAACTGTGCGGAATGGGAGGGAAATACGGATACTTCGAGACCCTGGAGCGCGCCGGAATACCCATGCCGCTGGACGCGGATACGGTAAAGCAGACCGCGGGATTCGCCGAAAAGCAGGCGGAGGTCCTGAAGGCAAAAGTGCCCGGACTTTGAGAGAAAAAAGTTTAAAAGCATAAAAAAAGATCCGGGGGATCAGTTCTCCCGGATCTCTTCTTTTTTGCGTTTTTTGTTCTTTACTATGAACACTACGACGCAGAAGAATATCTGCACCACCGTGGAACAGGGCGTCGCCAGACCTATGCGGAACAGCGACACGGGCTGTATCGACTTCATCAGGAACGATACCGGTATCCTTATGCAGAACGCTCCGATGATTCCCTGGAGCATCGTGAACATCGTGTACCCGCAGCCGTTGAAATAACCGATGAAGTTGAACAGGAACGATGTGAATATGCAGTCGATGGCGTAGGCCTTAAGGTAGTCCGCCGCGGCCTTCATTACGCTTACGTCCTTCGTGAATATGCTTGCCAGCATTTCCCCGTGGAAGAACGCCAGGTAGCCTATGAAAACGCTGATCGTCAGGGCCGATGTGATACCTATGAACAGCGCCTTGTTGGCTCTTTCCGGCTTTTTCGCGCCTATGTTCTGCGATACCACAGCGGACATGGACTGCGCGAACGCGGACGGCAGCAGCATTATGAAAGCGCAGAGCTTTTCGG
>JAEEGL011982779.1_pt1 | contig 15217 bp, 9 predicted proteins | sample 9134231 | NCBI WGS metagenome assembly JAEEGL01 (sample SAMN16246548, study PRJNA631951) | gut metagenome | biome: gut microbiome; feature: rumen; material: fiber-attached | host: Bos | place: Iran: Karaj | collected 2018-10 | reverse complement strand
TTAGTTTTTTGGTTCCGTTTTTCATAGTCTCAATTATATGTTTAGTATGTGCAAAAAACCACCTAATTTTTGCTTTATCACAGTTGATTTTATGCAAAACCACGGCATATTGTCAAATGGTTTCAACCTTTTTGTGCAAAAAGCATACAATCAGGTCAATTATTTGTATTGTTATCGGGTTTCTTTAGTCTAATTTGACCATTTTCGTATGAAACTATCAGTCGGCCGGGGCCGTTACCCATCTTTTCAATGACATCCGCAGGCAGCTGGAGACGACCTGCTTTGTCAACAACCACGTACTCTTCCTGGGTTTCCTCATTCCTCCAGTCAACGCCGGACTCTTTAAGTCTTTCTGCAAAGCTTTCTTTGAGGATCCTTTCGGAACTTATGCGTCCATCCCTTATTGCCACTACTCTTCGGACTTTTCGTGAAAGTGCTATATCATGTGTTACAACAAGGATGGTCTGCCCGGCTTCATTCAGCTTTGTGAAGATCTCAAATATCTGATCCGCAGTCTTCTCATCCACAGAACCGGTGGGTTCATCCGCCAGCAGCAGTCCCGGCGAATTAGCCAGGGCAATGGCTATTGCCACTCTTTGCTGTTCGCCTCCCGAAAGGGTCTGCAGCATGGAGTTTCTGCGGTGTATCATTCCCACGGATTCCAGCAGTTCCTCAGCTCTCCTCTTCCGGTTCTTCTGTCCGCTGATCCTCATGGGAATGCAGACATTGTCGAATGCGGAAAGGTAGGGGAACAGGTTTCTTGCATTGTTCTGCCAGACAAATCCTACAGTATCCCGCTTGTACCTGACTCTCTCCCGTTCCGTCATTCGGAAGAGATTCTTTCCTCCCACAAACAGTTTTCCCGCACTGGGAATATCCAGGCCTCCGATCATGTTCAGGAATGTGGATTTACCGGATCCGGAATTACCGATAAGAGCCGTAAACTCGCCTTTTTCAATCTTAAGGTCTAGTCCCGAGAGTGCCAGCACCTCGGTTTCCTTGGTCTTGTATATTTTGACGAGACCCTCGGCATCTATCATGTATTCCGGTGTTTTTACACCCTTTTCTTCTGTATTAAGTTCTTCGGTCTTTACTTCTTCAGTCGTCATCGTTTCCCTCAATACGTCCGTTCTTAAGTTCTATAAGCTGATCTCCGGCGCCCATAAGTCCCACATCATGGGTTGTCATGATTATGGTTACATGCTCCTCTTCGGAGATCTGCTTGAATAATCTGGTTACCTCTGTAGCCATTCCGGAATCAAGTTCTGCAGTAGGCTCGTCCGCAAGTATCAGTCTGGGGCGGTGGGCAATGGCTCTGGCTATTGCCACTCTCTGCTGCTCTCCTCCCGACATTTCCTGAGGCATATGTGTCATTCTGTTTGACAGTCCGACGAGAGACAAAACCTCCTGTGCCCTCTTTTCCATATCCTCACTTACTCCCGCCATACGCATGGAGAACTGGACATTCTGTATAGCGTTCATGGAAGGAATAAGGCTTACGGACTGGAATACAAATCCGAGATCACGTCTTCTCATGTTTTCTCTGGATCTTCCCATAAGAGAGGAAGGATTCTTACCATCGATCAGTATCTGCCCGGAGGTAGGATCATCCAGCGCACCAATGATATTCAGTAGCGTGGTCTTTCCGGATCCTGACCTTCCTCTGAGGATACACATGGTGTCTTTTTCAATTGTACAGGTTATGCCCTTCAGGACGGATACTTTTCCGCCCGGGGTCTGAAAGTCCCTTGTTACCTCTTTAACCTCAACAACAGATCCCATATCATTCCTCTCCAAGTTTAAGCGCTTTGATCATATTCTGCTTCTTGATGATCACGGTAAGCAAAAAGATGCTGACAACAAGCATCAAAGCTATTGCCGCAAACAGTCTTATCATATCCGCAGGTTCTCTTATCATGACAAGAGGAAGAACCTGGGCAGTGGATGAATATGCAGTCTGAAGCATGGGGACAAACAATCTGTAAGCTATGTATCCGGAAACAGCTCCGGCCGCAACGGAATACAATCCGCATATAGCCTGTTCAATGGACAGCATTCCGATCATTTCGGATGAGTGAAGGCCCATGGCACGTAATACGCCGAGCATCATCTCCCTGGATTTGATCGAAAGAACCCAGTAGATCAGATAGCCTGCAGCGCAGAGAATGAGCATTACTATAAAGCTCATGGTAAGGATTCCGTTCATACCCTGTAAAAGAGGATCCTCAACGGTTTTGGTAAGATCTTCATTCCTGTCGGACAGATAGGTCAATGACGTCTGAGACTCCTCGATCCAGTCATAGAACTGTGAAATGTTGTCGGTATCGGAAACACCCATCCAGATATAATACGGCTGAAGTCCCAGCTTCTTTCTCAAGAAAGAATAGTTGGCAACGATCATATAATTTGCCTTTTCATTAAGATCTCCGTTGGCCCCGACAGTTCTGGATACAGGCTCATATCCCGGCCAGTATTCGAAGAAGCCCACTATCTCGGCAGTTATGGATACATTATTCTTGTCGTAAAATGTAACCTTGTCTCCTTCTTTGAGTCCACGGGTATCTCTGAAATCCGCAGAGCAAAGTACTCCTTTGGGAGAAAGCGCAAGATCGTTTAAGAGCTGTCTGTAAGGCTTATTCAGCAGTGAACTGTCAATATTTGTAATGGTTCCGAATTCTTTGGTATGGATACCCATTATGCTGACGGCCTCTCTTGCAGAGCCATCCTTGGTATAACCATCCTCAAGATAAACTCTGGTATATCCGTCACTGAACTTGGTGAATCCCGCATAATCGCTGTAATCCGGTTCATAATAGGTAAATTCTACCGAAGGGTCGAATTCCCTCGATGCGGAATTGTCATACCAGACTTCCTTAAATCTGATATCGGTTGCATCCAGATAGGAAGTGTTGGCAAGGGAGTTTTCCAGAATGGTTCTTGCAGATACGGCATCAAACATTCCCAGTGCAACAGTAAGGATAACAAAAAGAGAAATATACTGCTGGGAATGGGCACTTCTGATGCTCTCAAGCATGGCTGCAAATGTGGCAGGAGAAAATCTCTTTTTTCCCACAAAGAAGATTGCCTTTACGATAAGCGGCCTGAGTCTGATAAACAGCATCCCGGCTCCGAGAATAAACAGCGAAGACGAGAAATATAAAAGCGGATCAAGGGATTCGCCCTTAAGGGCACTTTCCATAAGATCTCCGGTATGATGCGAGAAATTGTAGTAACCATACATTGAAACTCCCAGGAAAAGAACATCAAGGAAAAACTTTTCCCAAAGAGGTTTCTTGTTTTTTCCGCCTCCGCGCTTTGCACCGACAATGGAAAGTCTGGATGCGGGAATGGAAGGAAGAGTCATTATCATGATACATGCGACAGCGGACACAACAGCATACATCATCACTTCATCCGTGAAGCGGATCACAAGTTCCCTCCTTATTCCAAACTCAAGGAACGAGCTTGCACTGCCCAGTCCCCTGCAGACAAAAGTTCCGACGGGAACACCTATGGCGCATGCAATTGCCGATATGATCACGCTCTGTATCAGATAAAGAAGAAAGATCTGACCGGAGGATGCACCGCGGCTCTTATACATGGAAATCTCGTTTTCTTCCATGGAATAGAGCTGGCCCGAGATCATAAGAATGAATGCTGCAAGCAGCAGAAGAAGCGGGATTTCCAGCAGCATAAGCGATACGGATATCCTTCTTCTGGAACTCTCGTAGTTTTCAAGCACTTTCATAAAAGCAGGTCTTTCGGTAAGACCGCCATAGCTTCCGTTCAGGTATGTATTGGTTCTTTCGAAAATATCAGCTGCCTGTGATGCATTGATATCACTCATATCAAACTGGGCATAGATATTACAGTTTATGGAAAACTTGGGTCTCCCCGGATCGTTGACCAGTTTTTCCATAAAGACATCTTCTTTTATAAAAAGAACATTGCTGAAAAATCTGGTATCGTCCTGCCAGAAATTATCAGTGGTATCCGTGGGCACAAACACGCCCACCACTCTAAGCTTGATGGGATCCTTAACATCAGGTGAAATAGCTGAAAATTCAAACACATCACCCATTACCATCTGTGAAGCGAGAAAAGTCTGTTCACTTACGATACAGTCAACCACATTTCCATTTGTTTCATCCGCCCACATCTGACCATCGGTGATGGTGACATGATCTTCAAGAGAAGTGATGGTTGCCACCCTGAGCGAAAGCTTGACGTCCTCACCTCTTGAAAGTTCAGGCTCCGCATCGGTACTGATGGTGGAGTAGTATTTAATGGTCCTGTATTCGGGGACACCTACGGAATCGTATACGGAAGTAATACCCGCTTCCTTGGAAAACAGCGCATCCATACTGGAAGATTTTCCCGCCTGGAAATAAAACTTCATCTGCATGGGCCACTTGCCGGTTTCTTTGTAGTACTCCTCAAACCGGTCCTCAAGCATTCTGTCCAGTACGGCAGTCCTGTAAAGAGGAAAACTTACGGCAGACGCAAACAGAAGCACTGCACCGAGAAGGAGGCAGGCAAACATCCACTTCTTATTTCTTATTTTCTGAAGTTCGAGAAAAAGCATCAGTAAACTACCACCATTCCCTCTTCCAGTCCCTCTATGGCCCAGATATAAGCTACGCCGTCAATGGTAACGCTCTTCAGGGGATTTGGTCCTCCGGCGATAAAACTTATCTTGATATATTTTCCGTCTTTAAGAACGGTTACATAGTTCTGATCTCCCACAGTCGTCACAGCTTTTGCGGGGACAAGAACAACTCCGGTTTCATACTGTAAATAGCCTGTGATCTTATAGGACTGACCCTTGGGAGCATTTTCCGCTTCCTGCCGCATCAGATACTCTTCCCAGGGATTTTCCGCAGTCTGGGTCTGTCCGGAAGGAATCTGTGCGGAAAACTCCGAATTGGTATCATGGGCTCCGCCGGGAATGACCGTACCTGCTGCAGGCTTGATATAAACCTTATTCAATGCAAGATCTTTGCTTACAGCTCCGAAAGAAACACTCGATACAGTCAGGGGGAATTCCGTAACGGTTCCGGTGACGGGATCTTTGTACTCTCCCGTAAGTCCCATTCCATAGCACAGAGTACCGGCATCATTTGCAGCATAAAGATATTCCGATGAATCGGAAGCAACCGTAGCGATACGTTCAGCACTCTTTAAAACGGCGCCGTCACTGAGGTCTGTGATATAACCCACAACCCCGTCCACGGGAGAATAGAATGCTGTTATATTGTAAGCATTTTGAATCTCCGTGATCTGATCAGTCGTGCTCTTAATCTGTCTGTCCAAAGTGCTGACGGCATTTTTGAGTTTTTCCTGATCATCCTCATCAAGATATATGGTGGAAGGATCATCCACAGCTTCCTGAGCCTGTTCCCTTTTTTCGTTCAGTCTCAGGAGTTTTACCGTAAGCTCTTCGAGTTTTATGGAATCCGGTGTAACGGACACATAAGCGATGACATCGCCCCTCTTAACTCTCTGTCCCTGGACCACACTTTTCTCCACAAGAGTTACAGTTCCGTACTTTACATTATTTGTAATATTGGTAATGTCGGGATAACTGAGGAAACCGGTGCCCTCATATTTGACATAGTAATCGCCTCTGGCAAGTGTTGCGACGTTCTCCGGAACCTCATTGTATCCGTTAAGCAGGACTTCATCCCCTTCTGAAAGGCCGTCAAGGATCTCGGTAAACATTCCGTCGGTGATGCCTCTTGTAATGTAGATCTTATCTCCGGACAAAAGTTTCACGTAATAGCCGCCTTCATCCCTGTGAACAGCCTCGGAGGAAACCGACAGTACATCATCGCGCTTGTCATAAATGATCACGATGGAAACTTTGTCACCGGCCTTCACAACTCCTTCCGGATCATCAATATCGAATATCGAATAATAGGTGCTGCCTGATGCCTTAAGTGCGCTGAGTTCACTGGCTGAATAAGGACGGTAAGTAACACCTACTCTTGAACCGCCGATAACTGCATAGTACTCTTTGGCACCGGACATTTCCTTTGCGGAACGATAAGTTGCAAGAATCATCAGACTCTTTCCGTCCGTAACCGCTGCCACGTTTGTTCCCTCAGATATCCAGGTTCCCGGAGTAGCTTCAGAAACCGCAACAACAGTTCCGTACATATGGGAGGTCACACGTCTCTTTGCCTCGTTGGCCTGAAGTCTGTTTAGAAGATCATAATTATGTGCAAGATCAAGCTCGTGGATCAGTTCTTCATCATCCATGGTCTGAAGCAGAAAATCTCTGGCCATTATGGCACCCTGAACATTTATGGCCAGGTCCACATCAATATCAAGAAGATCATCCCTGTCGATTATGTACTTCTTGTATTCCCGGAGCATCGCTTCCTGAACTCTGCGGTTTTCCGCATAAGTTATGATGAGGTTATCAATGGTATCCTGAAGCTTTTTTTCCTGATCGTAATAATCCTGCATATCACCGGTCAGGATCACACTTCCGTTTCCTACTGTCTGACCGGGAAAATACGAGATGTCATATGACTTCATTCTGACGGAAGTTGAATACTCGGTAACCTCCGGAAAAACATTGCCCTCAATAACTTCACTGTCATAAATGGTACGTCTGCAGACTGTTTCGGTCAGGACTGAACTTGACACGGGATCGATAAGTTCTATTTCAGGTTCTGCCGCAGTTTCTTTTCCGCAGCCTGTTAAAAGCATGCTTAAAGAAAGCCCCAGGCAGACCAGACTTTTCTTCATTCTTTTTATTGCTTTGCGATCAGGTAATCTCATCAAAAATTCACCGCAACTATATCACCGGCATTTAATCCCGAAACGATCTCCGTTCTGGAATCTCCTATCAGTCCTACGGTAACCTCTCTGTATTTTCTGTGGCCGTCATCATCCACCACATAAACATATGCTATATCACCGGCATAATGCACCGCACCCTTGGGCACGCTGAGCACGCCTTCTTTTCTTCCGATCTCAAGATTGATGAATCCGTTGGTACCCTCTGCAACGGTCATTGCCGCACTGTCCCCCGTGAGGATAAAACGGAGAGCACTTCCGTCTTCGGAAAGTTCCGGAACAGCCTCGTAGGATCCGCCGTTTGATCCGGCAACATCAATGGTCACGGCATCTCCTTCGGAAAAATAGGAAAAATCCGCAGGATCGGACGCATAGAAATACATGTCACTGGGATCCTTAAGGGTTATGACAGTCTTTCCGATTACGGTCTGGGATCCTTCAAGTCCGTCTCTGACATACTCAACTATGCCATCCATGGTGGCATAGATATTATGATCAACATTGCTCTGCTCAAGGAAATCCAGCCTCAGGTAATTAAGTGCTATATCGTCGTCGTATCCCTGCAATGTGTAATGGTATTTATCGTCCAGATTTTTGGCCGCTTCTCTCTCTGCTTCCTCGCGCTCGTCACCGCCCAAAGGACTCATGGCAATCTCAAACAGGGCGACGGAAAGTTCATACTCTTTTTTATGAAGAGCCTGTTCTTTAAGCAGCTCAAGTCTCTCAATCTGGTAAAGAATATTGGCTCTTTCGGCATCGAGATCCGTATTGTTTTCAACGGATATGAGAAGCTGGCCGCGTTTCACCTCTTCACCGGCGGTAACCAGAACCGAATCAATCTTTGCTCTTTCAACATCGAATGAAAGGTCCTGTGTAACAGCCGCCCTGTATCTGCAGCTGACGCTCACAGTGGATACAACATCCGAATATTCGACGGGAAGATTTCCCGCAACCTCCTCGACGGTATCATCTTCATTCTGGAGGATGACAATATTATCTTCATCAGTTATCGAAGCACAGCCGGAAAGTGTTGAAAGGACGGTTGTATCCAACGCAAAAAAGAGCGCGCCAAACAAGCATGCTCTTTTTAGATTATTGTTTTTGTTTTTACCCCTAAGGGACATAGTACCCAAGACAAATTACCTCGGTGAGTGATTATACAATGCAAAAAGCGAAAAACTCAACACTCATCGGCCTTTAAAGCAATTTCCGAACAAAAAAAAGCAAATATTTTTAAAACGGTTTCTCAATGGCAAAAATATACTGTCAAAGTTTATTTTTTATTAATTTACTCTTTATTCTTTTCTTCTATTTTCAGCTTTACAAGCTTATAAATAAAGATCTCGGTAGGTATTACAACAGCCACTACCCCAAAGACGATTATGGCCGCTTTTAACACTCCGGCCATGTCACCGGATGAAGTATTTGAGTTATATGAGGGAGTGCTGGAAGCAGTGCCCGTATCAGCTGCTGTGTTTGCAGTTACCGGTGTCTGCTGGGGAGTGACGGTGGTCTGGGTAACGACTGTCTGGCTCGCGGTACCGGGATCCGCCACCGCAGGCTGAGCCGAGCCACCTCCGTGAGAACCTGCAATTATTCCCTCGCTGTTGCCGGCAATAAATGCGGTCATCCACGCAAGAGATGCATTCCAGTTAATTGCACACTCATTGGCGGAATATGCTTCAATGTGATCAAGATAACATTTAGCGGGAGCGATCTCTCCCTTCTTCCATCCCATGCCTCTCACCCAGGGATCCTCCATTCCGCTGTTGGGACCGCCCACCAGCACACCGGCAGGAGCCACGGGGAATGAATTATCTATAAGGTTTGCCCAGTAACGGTGATGAGGATATTTTGCTGCATGGGCTCCGTAGCCCGTTACATATGAGTAATCATTTGCATTTCTGCCGAGAATGTAATCCATTGCAGAGACTGCTCCGTTCAGATACTTCTCATCTCCGGACTCAAGGTAAGCATATGCCATTATTATTCCGTTATCGAGGACAAAGGAGTTGGATCCCCACTGATAGCCTATGAATGAATCCTTGTTGGAAAGGGTGCTCTGTTTATAGGGTAGACCGTAACCCTGTTTGTCTTCCATTGAAAGAAAAGCATCTGCCGCAGAGTACAATCCTTTTTTGGCATTTTCAAGTTCGGAAGCAGACAGTAAATTTCCCGAGATCAGAAGTGAAAGGGTTCCGAGACTTGCCGTATGGCCCCAGTCAAAACTTCCTGCAGAGTCAACGCTCTCTCCGCCGCTCATCTCGGTGGACACTCCGCAAAAATAATCCGAATTCTTAATATCGTTCAGATATTTGCTGTCTCCGGTAGTGATAAAAAGCTCACATGCCGCCCAGTAGAATTCATCCTTCACATTGTCATCACCATATGCGCCGCTGCCCTCGGTATTTTCCATGGGAGCATACATATCGGGATGGGACATAGCTGCATCGTAGGCCTTTATGGCAGCCTCTCTGCATATTGACGAAAAGTCATCATCTATCCCCGCCCACAGTCTTGCACTCTGTGCCGCACAGGCGGCAAGGTTTAGGGTTGCTGCAGTGGTAGGCGGATAGAGAACTCTTTCCTGTGGATCGTCTGCGGGAGCAAGGGCAAGACCGGTCCATTTAATGTCCGCCACCTTATGATATGCCATTCCGGCACAGTTACCGTTTTCGACCTGCATCTTAAGCATCCACTCCATCTCCCATCTTGCTTCATCGAGAAGATCGGGATATGAATTGGAATTCTCGGGGATCAGCATGGTCCCATCCGCATAGACACTTTCCATTCCGGTATGAAGGGCAAGCTCATACATATTCTGCATAAGCCAAAGGGAGATTCCGCCGTTAACCACATATTTGCCATGGTCTCCGGCATCATACCAGCCGCCGGTAACATTGGCACCTTCCGAACCGGAATACCCCCATACGTTCAATACATTTGCGTTATCATTAGTATGACCCGCTGCTCTTGACAAAGAGTCAACATCTCCCGAGGAGATGTATTCGCTCCTTATCTCAATGCCGGATCTGTTCTGGTAGAAATAATTAAGTGAGTCATAAAGAAGGGATGAAAGATCGGAGGTGATACTTATGGAAAAATCCCTGGACTTTCCTCCGTCATCGGACACTATGGAATATATTCCCGGTGTATCCAGTGATGAAAAATCAAGAATGTGAACATTATCTCCCGAATCCTTATCTTCACCGAAGGGTTCCGATTTTCCGGAAAAAACTTCATTACCCGACTGATCCAGAACCGAAAATCCCACTGAGGATTTTGAATCGGAAAGCAGGGTAGCTTTCTTGGCAAGGCCCGGAATATAACCTATCTGGTTGGTAAGGATCGTGGCTCTTTCCCAGGGAATCTCCTGAACATAATCATTCTCATCGGAAGTTTTATCTACAAGGGACATATTGTCGAATTCGATGACGGTTCCTGCAGGGAAACACACTCCGTTGGTGTACTGGCCGTCTCCGCCGAGGTGGAAGGCCCACTCGGCAACATCAATGGACTGGTTAGCCGTAAATTCAAGATCCACGATCTTCCACTGATTTGCATCGATATAGAGAGGATCCCATGTGGCATCAAGATCCCAACCGTTGGACATATTATGCCAAACCTCCACATCACCGGCCAGATTTCCTATCTTGGTATAATACTTACCGGAATTGGAAGCCTTGATCTCGTAGTGAACATGATAAGTATGACCGGACACTATGGTCAGTCCTCTGTGACGGAACTGGCAGTCCCATCTGTCATCTCCGCCATTTGATGCTCCGCCGGGATTTACGATGGTGATACGATAAACGCCATCCTCTATCTCAAACTCCATCTTTCCGGTGGCAGACTCCATGATATGCCAGGGCAGGCCCTTGCCGGAATCAAAATCCGTTTCTCCAAGCTGCTCACCGGCACTGACATGTATGGGCATCAAAAGTGAAAAAACTGCAGTGAACACCTGCAGCATTACCAGTAGACAGGCCGCAAAAAGCGGCCTTTTTCTTGTTCTTTTCATAGAAGCTCCCTGGCGGCGAAATGAACGGCTTCAACCATAGGTCTGTAGGCAGGGCCGTTCTTGCCGTAATTGATCCTCCAGTCCATTCTCCGGAGGCTGATATTTTGAACTGTAGAAAAATAGATCATAAGATCCTGAAGTTTTTTCCTGTTTTCATCGGAAATATCAGGGCACGAAATAAGAAGGAGCGCACCGGCCTTAACTATCCTGTTGAGGGGACAGTTCTCGGTGTATTCCTCATATATACAGACCATCTGTCTCTTGTAAATGGTTCTGTCACGCAGGGAAGCAGATACATCCATCCTGCCCTTGATGGCGGTTTCCGTATCCACACCCTGCACATAATCTTTGACAAGTCCGCGCTTGACCTGAAGGGTCAGTCCGTCGACCAGTATTTTTGCACATTCGTCAAGTGTCATGCTATTGAATTCCTCAGTTTCTCAGTCCACAGTGCAACAGTTTCGGGTGAATCGAACCAGTACTCCTGAAGAAGGGGAACCATCTCATATTCGACGATGTTGGAAAGTGTTTCGTCATCTGCCGACTTGAGATTTGAGAAATATGAGTGTCCTACGCAGAAGCCTGCGCCCAGTGCCGCATCATCGGTAATAGCCTGATTGAGTTCCTTGACACAATTGATCAGGCTCATGAACTTAGGAGCACCGAAGGATTCCATGTACTTGATGAAGCCTTCGGATTCGAAGCCGGGCTGCATGTCGAAGAATACAAATCTTCTGCGGAGTGCGTAGTCGATCATTGCAATGCTTCGGTCAGCGGTATTCATGAGTCCCACGATATAGATATTTCTGGGAACGTTGAATTTTTCTCCGGAATACAGGAGCTGTAATTCATTTCCTCTCTTATCGGGCTCTATGAGCATGAAGAGCTCACCGAATATTCTCGAAACATTACCACGGTTGATCTCGTCGATGATGAAGAAATACTTGTTATCCGGATCTTCCTGTGCCTTACGGCAGAATTTATAGAATGCGCCTCTCTTGATATCAAAGCCCATTCCTTTTTCCGAAGGTCTGAAGCCCTCGATGAAGTCTTCGTAGTTATAGCTCTGGTGGAACTGGATCATCTCAACACGCTCGGGATCCTTCTCACCTAAGATTGAATATGCAAGACGCTTGGCAGTGAAAGTTTTACCTACACCGGGAGCACCTTCCATGATGATGTTCATCTTGTTCTTAACAAGTCTTACAAGCCTGTCGTACTGTTCGGGCTGCATGTACACATCCTTGAGGAAATCTTCTTTTCCGTAAGGAGGATAGTTAAGAGCAACACCGTCCTCGTTGCCTTCCTTCTCAAATCCGAAGAGTGAGTTGAGCTTATCAACATAGTCGGTATAGGGTGTAATATCTGCAAGAACCTTTACAGCGGACTGAAGAGGAATCTCCCAGCTTCCTGCCTGTCCCCAGTTGACAAGTCTGAAGTGCTTGTAATCATCATCCGGTGAATCATCGTAGATATAGTCGGATGTTACAACACCACGTCCGAGGATCTCATTATCACCTTTTCTTACAAAGATGACATCGCCCTTCTTAATGCCGTTGGCAAACTGGAATGCGGAATAGGAAGAGAATTTGAAAGGCTTGGTGGGATCGATCTTCGCCATCATGGCCTGTCTTACTTCTTCCTGGGAATCGTATGCTCTGAGGTCGCCGGTGGCACCCCATCTGATAGCCATGATGCCCTTCTTGTAGAACATATCCCATCTCTCAGAGAACTGGCCGGGTGCAAAGAGCCAGTATCTGATGGTATTAACATCATCATCGGGAAGACCAGTTCCCTTGGAATATTTCTCACCAACTCTGGACTGTCTGCTCTGTGCTTCGGAAGCCTTCCATGCCTCATATACCAGTTCGGGAATACTTCTGAAAGGAACTCTGCCCTCATTGATAAGAGCATAGACCTTATCAAGGATTTGGAAATAAGATGCTGAAGGAATATCGTCAACGATCTCGGGGAAGGTTGCAGCTTCCTCGGGAGGAATGACTCCGGATTTAAGAAGATACCAGATGATGGAATAATCAAGAGGCATGAACACTGTGGGTGCGATCCAGTAAAGACCCTTGGTGATCTTAATGTTACCGTTACCCTTAACCTTGAGACAAATATCAAAAGACTCGCCAAGAGCCTGACGGTTCAAAGGTGTCAGGGCTGCGGCGTAATTCATGGCATTCTCATACAGAGTCCAGAGACGATCTATATCATTCATGTCTCTCTGGTCATTGAATCTGTAGAAAGTTGTATCCAGTTCATTGAGAACGGGGATTGCGGTAAAGACCGTAGGCACATTGGCATCCTGAGTAAAACCGATGCTCATTGCCAGGTTGGACATAATCTTGGTTCTGGTCGCATCATCCATGTTGAGACGGTTGAAAAGACCGAACACTGTAAAAGGATCAAGGTCAAAGAGCTCGTTGTAAAGCTCAAGAATGGGCATTGTTACATTTGCCTTTACGTAGGCTTTCTTGAGTCTGTCTACCAGTTCTCTTCTGTCAGTCTTATATCTGCCGAGAGATCTGGCCATTTCCTGGTAAAAGGGTATCCAATCAAGATTAAGTGCGTCCATAAATGACCTCCAAATAAGAAATTTTCAGACTCAAAAATTATAGCATTTATGGTGTCGGAAATAAACGAAATATAACAAAAGAACGGACGATTTTTCGCCCGTTCTTTCAGGATTTACAACATATTGTGGTTCACTTTAGGGATACTACAAAATTGCCCCGGAAAGGGTCCCCTATCATTTGGTGCAATGCCAGAAAAGACTTCCGATTTCTAAGGTAACTTCACCGTCTTTTTCAATCCTATCGGAATAATATTTCAGGATCTTCTTTTTGTTTTCGGAAAGAAATTTCTGCTGGTCCGGATACAGTTCCGACATTTTTATGAATATCTCTTCGGCGTCCGTATAATGCCAGATATTCGTAAGGATCACAGGCTCAGCTTTCCCAAAATACTTCAAAAGCATTGCTTCTGTAGCCGCCTGAGCAGCCTCTCCCTCCTTTATCTTCTCATCGATAAAAGGAGCTTTTATTCCGGCAGCTTTCATATCATCTCTGAATACCGGATGACGTCTGTTCAGAGATTCACCGTTATAGGAAAATACTCCGCCCTTTGCCAAAACTCCCGCAGCACGCTTTACAAGTTCCTCCGGACTTTTAAGCTGTAAACAGAGGTAATGAGCGATGATAAGATCATAGTCTTTGTTCTTTTTGATCTTCTTCCAGGAACTGTCCTGCTCAAGATCATCGAATTCCAGGGATATCTCCACGCCCCCCGGAAGATCCTTCTTATTCTCTTCCAGAAATTCTGCAAAATTATCGGCCCAGCTTCCATGCAGATCGTAACCGAAGATCTTTGTATCCTTAGGAATATCGCTCCAGTTGTTTCTCCAGAGTTTTGCAAAGCCGCATCCAAGATCCAGGATCTTTTCTTTTCCTGGAATGGGAAGAGACTTGAAGATCTTCACATACCAGTCTTCTTCCTGAGAGGTATGTTTAAGAGCATCCCAGTGACGCTCATCCGCTTTCTGGTCAAGGCTTACATTCCGGACGATCTCCGCAACGTCATCCCAGTCAAGACTTCCCGACTTTCTATCGAAGGTCCTGTTGATGGCGGCAATAACCTTCTCGATGCAGTATTTCTTCTCCTCCATAACCTTAAGCTGCATCCTGAGGGCTTCCTCTACATCGGATGCCTCACCGGCAACCAGATTGTCCCTGATCTCTTCGAGCGAAAACCCGATCTGCTTTAAAGCAACGATCTTCTCAAGAATCTGAAGTGATGCCTTGTCATAGAGCCTGTAATTCCCTTCGGAATAATCCGAGGGCTTTAAAAGACCTTTCTCGTCATAAAGCCTTACAGCTTTTTGTGACACACCTGCTTTTTTTGCTATCTCACCCGAAGTCATTTTCTTTTCCATAGTGGAACCTCCTTTTTGTTTGATAAGACCACCTTAACGGGTTCCCCAAGGGAAGGGTCAATAGCAGTTTAAAAAATTTTTTAAGCAGAAAAAACGATCTTACCCTTTGCTTCAGGGTCATCCATTATGATCTCGTCAACTTCGGGAACATTTATGGTTCCGGATAGGGGATTTTTAATACTGATCATAGGAGTGGTAACTTCTGCTTCCACATCGGATTTTTCAAAAGCAAGGTCAGCTTCCAACATCTTACAGTTAACAAGTTTTAATCCCTTACAATAGCAAAGAGGCTGGGTGCCGCTGATGGTACAGTTTTCAAATGTCACGTTCTCACAGTACCAGGCAAGGTACTCTCCCTTTATCACGCTGTTTTTCACCACCACATTCCTGGCATGCCAGAATGCATCCTTGGTGTTGAACTCACAGTTTTCAAACACGGAATCCGTGATGTA
>JAEEGL011700558.1_pt1 | contig 15217 bp, 9 predicted proteins | sample 9134231 | NCBI WGS metagenome assembly JAEEGL01 (sample SAMN16246548, study PRJNA631951) | gut metagenome | biome: gut microbiome; feature: rumen; material: fiber-attached | host: Bos | place: Iran: Karaj | collected 2018-10 | reverse complement strand
TCGGACCCGAACAGGAATATTTCCTTATTACAAGAGAAATGTACGAGAAGCGTCCCGATCTTCGTTTCACCAGCAGAACCCTTTTCGGAGCAAAGCCTCCCAAGGGACAGGAACTTGACGACCACTACTTCGGAGTTATCAAACCGGGTGTACAGGCCTTCATGGAGGACCTGAACGACGAACTCTGGAAACTGGGCATTCTTGCAAAAACAGAGCATAACGAGGTGGCTCCCGCTCAGCATGAGCTGGCTCCCATCTATTCAACCACAAACATAGCTACCGATCACAACCAGCTGACTATGGAGATCATGCAGAAGGTGGCAGCCCGTCACGGACTTGTATGTCTCCTTCACGAGAAGCCTTTTGCAGGCGTGAACGGCAGCGGTAAGCACAACAACTGGTCCATTGCCACAGACAAGGGACAGAACCTTCTTTCTCCCGGTGAGACACCTTACGAGAACGCACAGTTCCTGCTCTTCCTTTGCGCAGTGATCAAAGCGGTGGATGATTATCAGGATCTTCTGAGAATTTCCGTTGCAACCGCAGGAAACGATCACAGACTTGGCGCCAACGAGGCACCTCCGGCTGTAATCTCCATGTTTCTGGGGGATGAGTTGAACGCAGTCCTTGAAGCCATCGAGAGTGACAAGCCCTATGCGGGAACGGCGAAAACACAGATGAAGCTTGGTGTTGATGTTCTTCCCAAGTTCAACCGTGATACCACCGACCGTAACAGAACTTCACCTTTTGCTTTCACAGGCAACAAGTTCGAGTTCCGTATGCTGGGTTCATCAAATTCCATCGCCTGCGCAAACATCATGTTGAACGCAGCAGTGGCAGAAAGCCTTAGGATCTATGCCGACAGACTTGAAAAGGCGGATGATTTCGAAACAGCCCTTCACGAGATGATCAGAAAGACAATAAAGGATCACAGGAGGATCATCTTCAACGGCAACGGCTATGACGATGCATGGATCAAGGAAGCCACCGAGAAGAGAGGCCTTTCCAACTACAGGACCACAGCAGACTGCATGCCTCATCTCCTTGACGAGAAGAACGTCAAGATGCTCACAAGCCTTGGCATATTCACCGAGGACGAGCTGAGATCCAGACGTGACATCATGCTGGAGAACTACTGCAAGACAGTTGCCATCGAAGCAAACACCATGGTAGACATGGCAAGAACGGACATTGTTCCCGCCATCGAAGCATATACGGCAGATCTGGCAGAAGCAGCATCCGCAAAGAAGGTGCTTTCACCCGCACTTAAGTGCAGATATGAGACGGAACTTGTGGAGAAACTTTCGGGTCTCATCGATGAGATCACCGACAAGACCGCAGCTCTTGAAGCAGCTCTGGCAAAGGTACGTACCGCAGAGGACATCATTGAAGAGGCCGGCCTCATCCGTGACAGACTGATCCCCGCCATGACGGAACTCAGAGTTCCCTGCGACGAGGCAGAAACACTGACAGCCAAGAAGTATTGGCCTTTCCCTACCTATGCGGATCTTCTTTTCGGAGTAAAGTAGAAAAATGTTTGGGGTGAACAGATTAATATAAACAGTACAGGAAAGTAGGTGACTTATTATGAGCGTTGAGTTTTGGTTTTTGATCGGAGCTGCATTGGTGTTCTGGATGCAGGCAGGTTTCGCCATGGTGGAGACAGGTTTCACCCGTGCAAAGAATGCGGGAAACATCATCATGAAGAACCTCATGGACTTTTGTATAGGAACTGTGGTATTCTCTGTCCTCGGTTACACATTGATGATGGGAGAAGATACGCTTTTCGGACTTATCGGAAAGCCCAATCTTAAGCTTTTTACCCATTTTAAAGATTTCATAGCATCCCCTGCGGATGGTTTCACGGATGCAAGTTATTTCGTATTCAACCTTGTATTCTGTGCCACAACGGCCACCATCGTTTCCGGTGCCATGGCTGAAAGAACGAAGTTCTCGGCATATTGTGTTTATTCGGGAGTGATCTCCCTTCTCATCTATCCCATCGAAGCCCACTGGATCTGGGGCGGCGGCTGGCTCAGCGAACTTGGCTTCCATGACTATGCGGGATCCGCAGCCATTCATATGGTGGGCGGTATCGCAGCATTGATCGGAGCCATCGCCCTGGGACCTCGTATCGGTAAATATGTAAGGGACGAAAAGGGCAAGGTCGTAAAGGTCAATGCTATTCCCGGGCACTCCATTCCTCTGGGCGCTCTGGGCGTTTTCATCCTCTGGCTCGGCTGGTACGGCTTTAACGGAGCGGCAGCTACATCGGTTTCGGAACTTTCCTCCATTTTCCTTACAACCACCATCGCTCCTTCCGTTGCTACCGTGACAACCTTGATCTACACCTGGATCAAGAACGGAAAGCCTGATGTTTCCATGTGCTTAAACGCTTCTCTTGCAGGTCTTGTGGCAGTTACCGCGGGCTGTGATGCATTCAATGCCATAGGTGCTGCTGTTGTGGGCATTGTTGCCGGCATATTGGTAGTTGTCGTCGTCGAAGTCCTGGATCTCAAGCTTCACATCGACGATCCCGTAGGTGCTGTGGGCGTTCATTGCGCTAACGGTATTTGGGGCACCATCGCTGTGGGACTTCTGGCAGATCCCGATGCTCCCGCCGGACTTGAAGGCCTTTTCTACACGGGAAAGTTCGGTCAGCTGGGCATACAGTGTCTCGGTTTCGTAACAGTTGCAGCCTGGGCTGCGGTGACCATGGGCTTGTTCTTCTTCGTATTAAAGAAGATCGATTTCCTTCGCGCAGAGGCAGCAGACGAACTTGCGGGTCTTGACATCAGCGAGCACGGACTCCCCAGCGCATATGCGGATTTTATGCCTGCAGTTGATAAGTACTCCGATTTCGGAAACGGAGGAACACCCGTTGCGGTTACGGGAACAACACCCGTTGCGGAAGCGGTTCCCGTGAAGAAGGAGCCCGTATTCTCATCCGACGGACACAAGTTCACCAAGGTTGAGATCGTATTTAAAGAGGAGAAGCTCTACGCTTTGAAAGCAGCTATGAACAAGCTGGGTATTACCGGTATGACCGTTTCCCACGTAATGGGTTACGGAATGCAGAAAGGTCACACGGAATTCTACCGTGGAGTTGCGGTTGAAACTGATCTCAGACCCAAGGTACAGGTGGACATTGTGGTTTCGGCAATCCCCGTAAGAGATGTTATCGAGACAGCGAAGAAGGTTCTTTATACAGGTCACATCGGAGACGGTAAGATCTTCGTTTATGACGTTGAAAACGTTGTGAAGGTGCGTACAGGCGAAGAGGGCTATGATGCGCTTCAGGACGTGGAGTAAAAAATAAACAACAGAGGTTTTTGGTATGTGTTCTATAATGGGCTATTGCGGCGATGACGCAAATAGAGTAAAATTCGAAGATGGTTTTGAGAAAACCGTTTCCAGAGGACCGGATGATTGCCGTGTGATAGATACGGGTCATGGACTTCTGGGCTTCAGAAGACTATCCATCATGGGGCTGACTCCCGAGGGGATGCAGCCCTTCGGACTTAACGGAAGTTATGTGGTGTGCAACGGCGAACTGTACGGCTTTGAAGCTGAAAGGGAGAACCTTAAGAAGAAAGGTTACAGTTTCAAGAGTGACAGCGACTGCGAGATCATACTTCCCATGTATCGCGAATACGGAACGGAGATGTTTGGGAGACTGGATGCCGAGTTCGCGATGATCATCTATGACGGAGACTCGGGCGAGTTCATCGCTGCAAGAGATCCCATCGGCATCAGGCCGCTTTATTACGGCTTTGACGAAAAGGGCACACTTGTACTGGCCAGCGAGCCCAAGAACCTTGTAGGCATCACAAAGAGGATCATGCCTTTCCCTCCCGGACATTATTACAAAAACGGACAGTTCGTCTGCTATTCGGATGTGTCTTCAGTGGAAAAAGTCTGTGATGACGATGTGGAGACAGCCTGCGGGAAGATCCGGGAAAAACTGATCCGGGGTATAGATAAACGTCTTGTTTCGGACTCAAAGGTGGGCTTTCTTCTTTCCGGCGGACTTGATTCTTCCCTTGTGTGCGCTGTGGCCGCAAGAAGGAGCAAAAAGCCCATCAGGACTTTTGCCACCGGAATGAGCGAAGACGCCATCGATCTTAAATATGCCCGTCAGGTGGCAGATTTCATCGGAGCGGATCACACGGAAGTGTACATGACCCCCGACGAAGTCATCGATTCCCTTGAAAAGGTCATCGAACTACTGGGAACCTGGGACATCACCACCATCAGAGCCAGCATGGGCATGTACCTTGTATGTAAGGCAATACATGAAAAGACCGATATCCGCGTCATCCTTACGGGTGAGATATCGGACGAACTTTTCGGATATAAATATACGGATTTTGCTCCTTCAGCCGCAGATTTCCAAAAGGAAGCGGAGAAGAGAGTGAGGGAACTGCATATGTATGACGTCCTTCGTGCGGACAGATGCATATCCGTAAACTCACTGGAAGCAAGAGTTCCCTTCGGCGATCTGGATTTCGTGAAATATGTCATGAGTCTGGATCCCGAAATAAAGATGAACAGATACCACAAAGGAAAGTACCTGCTGCGTCATGCTTTCGAAGGCGGAGACTATCTGCCGGACAGCATCCTCTGGAGAGAGAAAGCAGCTTTCTCCGATGCAGTGGGACATTCCATGGTGGATTATCTTAAAGAGTACGCCGAGAAGACCTACTCGGACGAAGGATATGAAAAGAGAAAGGAGGCATATGGTTTTGCAAAACCTTTCACCAAGGAATCGCTTCTGTACAGAGAGATCTTTGAGAAGTACTACCCCGGACAGGCGGAGATGATCAGGGATTTCTGGATGCCCAATAAACATTGGGAAGGATGTAACGTGAACGATCCTTCGGCGAGAGTGCTTTCCAACTACGGCGAAAGCGGAAAGTGATCTAAAAAACAACAATATTCACAGGTATAAAAAAGATCGTGTCAGATCGATCTACAGGAGGGCGAAATGACAAAGTATATTTTTGTAACCGGTGGTGTCGTATCGGGGCTGGGTAAAGGAATTACCGCAGCCTCTTTGGGACGCTTACTGAAAGCAAGAGGTTTAAAGGTGGCAGCTCAGAAGCTGGATCCCTACATCAACGTGGATCCGGGAACCATGAGCCCTTACCAGCACGGTGAGGTTTATGTTACCGAAGACGGAGCGGAGACGGATCTGGATCTCGGACATTATGAGAGATTCATAGACGAGGACCTGAACAAGTTCTCGAATCTTACCACAGGTAAGGTTTACTGGAACGTTCTGAACAAAGAAAGACGGGGTGAGTATCTGGGATCCACTGTACAGGTCATCCCTCACATCACCAACGAGATCAAGGAATTTGTCTACAGCGTGGGCAAAAAGACCAACGCAGACGTTGTTATCACAGAGATCGGAGGAACCATCGGAGACATCGAGTCTCAGCCTTTCCTTGAGGCAGTCCGCCAGATCTCGCTTGAAGTGGGAAGAGAGAACAGCCTTTTCATCCATGTGACCCTGGTACCTTACTTAAGAGGTTCCGACGAGCACAAATCCAAACCCACCCAGCACTCCGTAAAGGAACTGCAGGGAATGGGTATTAATCCGAACATTATCGTCCTTAGATGCGACGAACATCTTGAGGATTCCATTTTTCAGAAGATAGCGCTTTTCTGTAACGTTAAATCCGATTGCGTTATCGAGAACATTACACTGCCGGATCTTTATGAAGCACCTCTCATGCTGGAGAGATCCAACTTCTCCGAAGTTGTCTGCCGTGAACTGGGTTTGGTGACCCGTGAGCCGGATCTTACGGAATGGCAGGATATGGTGAACAGCATCAAGAAAGCCCGCACCCACTGTGTGGAGATCGGACTTGTGGGAAAATATGTGGGACTTCACGATGCCTATCTTTCCGTGGCAGAGGCCCTTCATCACGCAGGCTTCTTCCACAACGTACATGTTAACATCCACTGGATCGATTCCGAAGAGATCAGACCCGAGACCGTGGGCGAGATCCTTCAGGGCCTCGACGGTATCATCGTTCCCGGCGGTTTCGGTTACCGCGGTATTGAAGGTATGATCCTGGCTACAAAATATGCCAGAGAGAATCATCTGCCATTCTTCGGAATCTGCCTGGGAATGCAGATCTCCGTCATCGAATATGCAAGAGACGTTGCGGGCATAAAGGACGCTGACTCCGGCGAGTTCAACGAACAGTGCGCTCACAAGGTCATCGACTACATGCCGGGCCAGAGTGACGACATCGATAAGGGCGGTACTCTCCGTCTGGGAGCCTACCCTTGCGTCATCGCCGACGGAACCAAGATGGCAGAGTGCTACGGCGCAAAAGAGATCGCCGAGCGTCATCGCCATCGTTATGAATTCAATAATGACTATCGCGAGATCCTTACACAATATGGCCTGACTTTGAGCGGCCTTTCACCTGACGGAAGACTGGTGGAGACGGTGGAACTCACAGACAGACCTTTCTATGTGGGAGTTCAGTATCATCCGGAATTCAAGAGCCGTCCCAACAAGCCCCATCCTTTGTTCAAAGGTTTTGTGGGAGCAGCGCTTGAGATCAGAAAAGGAAAGTCCGAGGAAAAATAACAGTCATGAAGAAGTTCGATAAAAAACTGGTCTTCGAAGATGGCTGTGAATACTACGGCTACTCATTCGGAGCAGATGACGAGCGTGTGCTCGAGATCGTTTTTAACACGTCGATGGCGGGATATCAGGAGATCTTGTCTGACCCCTCTTACACATATCAGGCAGTTGTAATGACCTATCCCTTAATCGGAAACTACGGCATGGCAGGCGCAGACTATGAATCGCTTTCGCCCTCCATCGGAGCATTGGTAGTGCACGAATACAACGATGCTCCCTCCAATTTCAGAAGCGAGGAAAGCCTGGGCCAAGCCATGGCAAGGTTCAATATACCCGGCATATACGGGCCCGACACCCGTAAGTTAAACCGTTCCATAAGAGACCACGGAAGCAGAAAAGTGCTGCTGACAAATGCAGACACTCCTTTGGACAAGGCTCTTGAAAAGCTTAAGACCACAGACATCCCCAAGGATGCTGTTTCAAGAGTCAGCACAAAGCAGATCAGGGAAGTGAATCCGGGCGGAAAGCGCCACATCGTTGCCATCGACTGCGGCATGAAGGAAAACATCGTACGTTCTTTTATTGAACGTGACTGCCGTGTCAGCATCGTTCCCTGGAATACAACCGCGGAAGCCATCAGAGCCCTTCGCCCCGACGGAGTGTTCATCTCCAACGGTCCCGGAGATCCGGAAGATGTTCCCGAGACCATTGCCACCGTCAAGGAACTTCTGGGCACTGTCCCCATTTTTGGCATATGCCTGGGACACCAGCTCATTTCCCTTGCTTCGGGGGCAAAAACCTATAAACTCAAATTCGGTCACAGAGGCGGAAATCATCCCGTTAAGAACCTGCTGACCGGTAAGATAGAGATCACATCCCAGAACCATTCCTATGCCGTCAGGGAAGAAAGCCTTCCCGGCACGGGGCTCACGGTGACTCATGTGAACCTTCTCGACAAGACAATAGAGGGCGTGGAGAACAGAGAAAAGAAAGTCTTCAGCGTCCAGTACCATCCCGAGAGTGCGCCCGGTCCACAGGACAGCGCCTATCTGTTTGACAGATTCATGGATATTATCAGGGAGGGTTGAGTAATGCCGAAAAGAACAGATCTAAAGAAAATACTTGTGATCGGCTCCGGTCCCATCGTAATCGGACAGGCAGCCGAGTTTGACTATGCGGGGACCCAGGCGTGTCTTGCACTTAAAGAGGAAGGCTATCAGGTCATCCTTTGCAATTCCAACCCCGCCACCATCATGACCGACACCACCATTGCGGACAAGGTCTACATGGAACCCCTGACTCTGGAGTTCATCGCCAAGATCATCCGTTATGAACGTCCGGATGCCATCCTGCCGGGCATAGGCGGACAGACAGGACTGAACCTAGCTATGCAGCTTGAAAAGAAGGGCATATTAAAAGAGTGTCGCACGGAACTTCTGGGAACCTGCGGCGAATCCATAGACACTGCGGAAGACAGAGAGAAATTCAAGGCTCTCTGCATGAGCCTGGGTGAGCCCGTTCTTCCTTCGGAGACTGCGGAAACTGTGGAAGACGGCCTCAAGATCGCCGAAGAGATCGGCTATCCCGTGGTCCTTCGTCCTGCCTTTACCCTTGGGGGTACCGGCGGCGGATTTGCCGAAAACCGCGAAGAGTTTTTGAGCCTCATGAGAAATGCGCTGGAGCTTTCTCCCGTACATCAGGTGCTGGTGGAAAAGAGTGTTAAAGGCTTTAAAGAGATCGAATATGAGGTGATGAGAGACAAGAACGACACTGCCATCACCATCTGTAACATGGAAAACCTGGATCCTGTGGGCGTTCACACGGGAGACTCGGTGGTGGTCTGCCCCTCCCAGACCCTCACCAACAAAGAGTATCATATGCTGAGAGACAGTGCTCTTAAGATCATCCGCGCCCTGAAGATCGAAGGTGGATGTAATGTACAGTTTGCACTGGATCCCAACTCCTTTGATTACTATCTCATCGAAGTGAATCCCAGAGTTTCCCGTTCATCGGCTCTGGCTTCCAAGGCTTCCGGTTACCCTATCGCCAGGGTTTCCGCGAAGATCGGCGTTGGAATGACTCTTGATGAGATCCCCATTGCCAATACCCCCGCAGCCTTTGAACCTTCGCTGGACTATGTGGTTACCAAGCTTCCCAGATTCCCCTTCGACAAGTTCACGGATGCGGACAATTCCCTTTCCACCCAGATGAAAGCCACGGGTGAAGTCATGAGCGTGGGACGAACCTTTGAAGAAAGCCTCTTAAAGGGTATACGTTCCCTGGAGAACGGAGCCTTCCATCTTCATATGCCCAAGTTTGACGGCATGACGGATGATGAACTTAAGAAGTACATCGTTTTGGGAAGGGACGACAGATTATATGCTCTGGCGGAACTTTTAAGACGTGGCGTTACCGTGGACGAGATCGCCGAGATCACAGCCATTGACCGCTTCTTCCTGAGGAAACTCCGTAACATCACCGAGGAAGAAAAGCGCCTTAAGGAAAACAGAGACGATCTTGAAATCCTTAAGGAAGCCAAGAAGATGGGCTTTTCCGACAGGGAGATCGCGGTGCTCCGGGGCGAAAAAGAACTTGATGTTTTTGATTTAAGAGTTAAGAACAACATCTTCCCCGTGTACAAGATGATCGACACCTGCGCATCGGAGTTTGAGAGCTACATCCCCTACTTCTACTCCTCCGACGAGGAAGAGAACGAGACCAGAGTATCCGACAATAAGAAGATCCTGAAGCGTGTCTCCGGACCCATCCGTATCGGACAGGGCGTGGAATTTGACTATTCCGCCGTTCATGCGGTCCAGACCATCCGTAAGGCAGGCTATGAAGCTATCATCATAAACAACAACCCCGAGACGGTCTCCACGGATTACACCTGCTCCGATAAGCTCTACTTCGAGCCTCTCTGCGCAGAGGACGTGATGAACGTCATCCTTTTGGAAAAACCCGAGGGAGTGGTGGCCACCTTCGGCGGTCAGACTGCCATCAACCTGGCAGAGCCTCTCAAGGAACGCGGCGTGAAGCTCATCGGTACCGATTGCGATGCCATTGACAAGGCGGAGAACAGGGATTCCTTCGAGAAACTCCTGCTTTCCCTGAACATCCCCCAGCCTACGGGTCAGGCTGTCACCAGCATAGAAGAGGGTGTTGAGGCGGCGGCAAGGATCGGGTATCCCGTTCTTGTGCGCCCCAGTTTCGTTCTGGGCGGTCGTGCAATGCAGATCGTGGCAAAAGAAGAAGCCATGTGGAACTATCTGAGAACAGCGGTTGAAGTGGACAAAGACAAGCCGGTTCTCGTGGACAAATACATTAAGGGTAAAGAAGTGGAAGTGGACGCTGTCTGCGACGGAGAGAAGGTCTTCGTTCCGGGCATCATGGAACTGGTTGAGAGGACCGGTGTCCATTCAGGAGATTCCATCAGTGTCTATCCTTCCTATTCCCTTTCGGACAAGGTGAAGGAGACCATCCTTGACTACACGGAGAAACTGGGACTGGGCATTGGTATCAAGGGCCTTTTCAACATCCAGTTCATTGTGGATCCTGATGATAGGGTCTACATCATTGAAGTGAACCCCCGTTCCTCCAGAACCGTTCCCTTCCTGTCAAAGGCTACGGGTTACTTCCTGGCGGACATCGGAACACTTGTAATGCTCGGTCATTCCCTCCACGACCAGGGCATCGACATACGTTACCCCAAGGAAAAGGATCGCTTCTATGTAAAAGTACCTGCTTTCTCCTTCTCGAAGCTACGGGGAATGGACGCTTACCTCTCTCCCGAGATGAAGTCCACGGGTGAAGCCATTGGATATGACAAGAAGCTTCATCGTGCAGCCTACAAGGCTCTCATCGCTTCGGGCTTCAAGCTTAAGAACTACGGAACTGTTCTTGTGAGCGTTGCGGACGAGGACAAGGAAGAGACCATCCCTTTGGTGCGCAGGTTCTACAACATGGGCTTCAACATCGAAGCCACCACCCTCACGGGCAAGACTTTGAAGGAGAACGGCATCCGCACCCACATCCTGGGCAAGCCCAGCGAGGGCAGCAATGAAGTGCTGAACTCCATCAGAGCGGGCTACGTAAGCTATGTGATCAACACCAGAGCAGTGCTTTCGGGAGTGCATTACGGTGACGGAACCGCCATCCGCCGCGAATCCGCCCTCAACAACATCCCCATGCTCACATCCCTGGACACCGTGCGCATGGTACTGGATGTGCTGGAAGAACTGACACTGGGCGTGTCGACCATAGATGAGAAATAGAAGATAAACACATGAGAAAGTGCTTCGGCCCCGGTTTTCCCGGGGCCGAGTTTGTTATGTGGCGGTGTTTTGAAACTTTTGCTGCGAAATTTGGCTATCGATGCTTTTTGTTTTTTCAAAATTGACAGCCTTGCTATAATATGCTATATAAAAACTGTTTGGGACTTTTGTACCACACTATGAAAGTGAGGCGGAGAAAATGAAGAAGGAAGACTTGAGCTTGTTTTTTAAAATGCTGACCGTGTTATTTGCTATCAGCGCGATCTGTTTCTTTATTGTTTTTCTGGTTGTCGGTCAGATTCCATGGCCTGATGTCATATGTGATGCTGTCGTGAGTGTTTGCTTGGCGGCTGTAATTACCGATATGAGCAAACAAAAAAGATGTAATGAATAAAATGTGTTTTATCCAACGATCGAATTATTCGGTTAGACCGGATAACAACCATGGATGTCTCACCGAAAAACCAACCGAAACTTATCCAATAATCTATTGACATGGTATGATTTAAGGGGTATACTACACAACGTTGAAGGCAAAGATGTCTTTCGCACAAGAAGCGGAAGTCATCTTTGCCTTTTTTATGACACCGGGGAGGACCGCTGCAAAGCAGGGGAGGGACCCCGGGGTATGTTGTTAAGAAAGACGAGGAAAAGAATATGCACTTTACAAAAATGCACGGGCTTGGGAACGACTATCTCTACGTCTACGGAGAAGTTCCCGAAAACATAAAAGAATTGTCACAGAAACTCTCGGAGCGCCATTTTGGAGCGGGATCCGACGGAATGATCTACATTTCGCCTTCTCATATCGCGGATTTTAAGATGCGCATATTTAATGCCGACGGCAGTGAAGCGAAGATGTGCGGAAACGGCATCAGATGCGTGGGGAAGTACGTATATGACAAAGGCTACACGGACAAGACCATGCTGAAGGTGGAGACTTTATCCGGAATTAAGACTCTGGGGCTGGACGTGAGAAACGGGAAAGTCAAGGAAGTCACTGTGGGAATGGGCATTGCGGAAGTGTCGGAAGATATGAAGCTGGACATTGACGGCCGGGAATACACGGTAACCCCCGTATCCATGGGAAATCCCCACATAGTCACCTTCGTGGATGACATGTCTGAAGTACCTCTTGAAACCATAGGTTCGAAGTTCGAGCATCATCCTGTGTTCCCCGACGGAGTCAACACGGAATTCGTTCAGGTGCTTTCCGACAGCAGGGTGAGGATGAGAGTCTGGGAACGCGGCAGCGGGATCACCATGGCATGCGGTACGGGAGCCTGCGCAACTGCAGCGGCAGCCATCGCAAAGAAGTTCTGTAAGTTCAACACCCCCATCTCTGTGGACTTGGACGGAGGAACTCTCACCATCTTTATCGAAGAGAATTACGCAGTCACCATGAAGGGACCTGCCGAGTTTATTTATGAAGGAGAAACGGAAATATGTTAACCCCCAATATGCATTATGCGGACCTTAAGAGTTCGTACCTTTTTTACAACATTTCACAGAAGATCAAGGCCTATCTTGAAAAGAATCCCGACAAAAAGCTGTATCGCATGGGCATAGGCGATGTGACCCTTCCCCTTTGCGACAGCGTCATCAAGGCTCTTCATGAGGCTGTGGACGATCAGGGCGTGAAGGAGAGGTTTCACGGATATATGCCTGAACCCGGCGCTCCTTTCTTAAGAAGCACCATCGGAGAGTACTACCGCTCAAGAGGCGTGGACATCACGGATGAGGAAGTTTTCGTGTCCGGTGGCGCCAGCGACGAGCTGGGAGACATCCTGGATCTTTTTGACAGGAGTTCCGATGCCCTTGTCATCGAACCTGCCTATCCTGCCTATGTGGACGCCAACGTGATGGCTGGCAGGAAGATCATACATTTTGCATCCGGCAAGGAGAACGGGTTTGTTCCGGAGCCCACCGAAGATCTTCATGCGGATATACTTTACATATGCTCACCCAACAATCCCACAGGTGCGGTGTTCACCAAGGACAAACTTAAGAAATGGGTGGATTTTGCCAACGCAAGAGGCTCCGTCATTCTTTTTGACGCAGCATATGAAGCCTTTATAGAGGATGAGGACATTCCCAGAAGTATATTTGAGATCGAGGGCGCAAAGACCTGCGCCATAGAGATCTGCTCACTTTCAAAGACTGCGGGCTTCACGGGTACAAGACTGGGATACACTGTGATCCCCAAGGCTCTTGTGAGACAGGGCATGTGCTTTAACGATATGTGGGTGAGAAACCGTACAACCAAGACCAACGGTGTTTCCTACATCATCCAGAAGGGCGGCGCTGCGGTCTTCACTCCCGAAGGACAGAAGGAGATAAAAGAGAACATAGAGTATTACAAAGATAATGCCCGTATCATAATGAAGGCACTGGATGAACTGGGCATATGGTATTGCGGTGGAAAGAATTCGCCTTACATCTGGCTCAAGTGTCCCAATGGCATGGGCAGCTGGGAGTTTTTCGACCTTCTCCTGAACGAGATCCAGGTGGTGGGAACTCCCGGAGCCGGCTTTGGAGCCTGCGGAGAAGGATATTTCCGTTTTTCAATGTTCGGAAGCAGGGAAGACACTGCAGAGGCAGCGGAGAGACTGAAGAAGTTGTTAAAATAAAGAGAAGAAATGGGCCCGTTCCCCGGGCCCATTTCGGTTTGACAGGTTTGTAAGAATATGGTATAAAAATATAGTTGGGACTTTTATACTATATCAAAGGGGATTATTTGAAATGATTTTTATTGGGATTTGTGACGATGATGGTTCCTGCAGGCAAGAGGTAAAACAAAAATGTGAAAAGTACTGTGAGGAGATAGGTGTTACGTGCACCTGTCTCCTTTTTGAATCTCCCGAACAGTTGCTTGAATATGACGGGGAAAAGATGCTTCTCCTATTTCTGGACATTGAAATGCCAAAAATCAATGGCGTTGAGCTGCTTCAGATACCTGAGGCGATCGAAAAAGTGTGGCGAATAGTTTTTTCTACAAGTCATGAGGAATATAAGATCGACACGATAAGCATCAAAACACTGGGATTTGAGAAAAAACCGGTTTCGTATGAGATCATTACCAGGTATATAGAAATTGCAATAAAGGAAAGCAAACAAAACATTAATGTGCTTGTGAAGACGCTTGATGGAGAAGAGTATCTGGCAACAGAGGATATTGTATATGCCGAGGCTGAAAGAAACTATTCTTTTGTGGCGGTGGGAAAAAGAAAGATCCTTGTTGAAGAGAGTCTTAAGGAGATTGAAAACAGACTCAATGTTACTGACATCGTCAGGTGCCACAAATCATATCTGGTTAATCTGCCCAAAGTGAGAGAAATCAGAGGAAATTCGGTAATTACGACCGAAGGGGATGCAGTTCCGATAGGGCGGGCATATAAAAAGAAACTTACAGAAGAAAGAAAAAGGTATTTGGTAAATCTTGCTATAGAGAGGATGAGATCATGATCTTGAGAGTGATCATCAGTATAATGGATTTTTGGATTGCTATCATTGTATATTCGTTTTTACTTGATGCAAAATTCAACAGTGTGAAAAAAATCATAGCTGTAAATCTTACATATATTATCGGAGGGCTGATCTGCCTATTTGCGGAGATCAGATACGCATGGATATTACTACCCATTGAAGGCTTTAGCTTTTTATGCTTTTTTTTGATCCCGGTAATCTGTATTGATGGAAAAAAACAAAGATGGAAATATAGCATTGCATGGCCCATCGTCTACTGTGAAATGGCGACGATAGTTACTCTTTTTGCACACTTGATCGCGTCAATTTTAGATATTCCTCAAAGCAGTATAAATAACAGTACATGGATGGTATGTGTTGCGGAGATCCTTACACTCGCAGTGGTGTTCCTGATCATATTTTTAAAAAAGACGATCCATATTAAAGAAAAATACAATCGCGTTATTGATCTGATACGTGTCAGTGTGATTTTTACCGGGGTTGTTTGCAGCTATTTGTTTGCGGGGCTTGTCAGTTATGTAAGAAAGACAAATGACTACACTTTTAACGAGGTATTTGCTTATTTACTTCATTTTCTGGCTTTATATTTTTTTATAATCTCCCTTTGGCTATGGTTTTCAGGTAAAAAGAATAAGGAGTATCGTGAGGAGATCAACAGATACAATGATTATTTAAAGGAACAGGAGCGATTTATTCGTTTGCAGATCGACAGTGATGAGAAGAGACGCCGGATAAAACATGATATGAATGCAAACATCGATGCGATGGCCGCGTTAGCAGCTTCAGAAGATATGGATGAACTGAAAAAGTTCATTGTCAACCTGAAGGGAATAAAAGACTCTGCAGCAAT
>JAEEGL011642605.1_pt1 | contig 15217 bp, 15 predicted proteins | sample 9134231 | NCBI WGS metagenome assembly JAEEGL01 (sample SAMN16246548, study PRJNA631951) | gut metagenome | biome: gut microbiome; feature: rumen; material: fiber-attached | host: Bos | place: Iran: Karaj | collected 2018-10 | reverse complement strand
AGCCAGTTAGCATTGCTAGTATATACAATACCGTCTGTAATCTTATTAAATTCATTAATAGAATTTATATAAGAACTATAATTAGTATTACTCGGGATTTCTGGGTTAGCTTGCGGATTAGGGTAATATTCTTTATCATTTAAAATAAGCGGGCCGTAAGATGTAACTTTTGTAGCCCAATTTGATATATCACATTCACAAGTTCCAATAAATGGATTAGCTATAATTGTACCTGCTGCGCTAAGATTAGAAGTAGAAGGTAATTCAAAATCATTAACACCTGCCGGAGTTCCAGAAGGGATTCGGAGAATCATAGAAGCTCCAGAACCTATCATAGACGAGATCCATTCACGTTCATTAGGTATCTCATTCTCTGGAACACCATTACCTAACGCTTGTCTTTTAAATATTTCCCAAGCAGATAAACCTACAACTCTTCCTTCGTTATAAATTTCTTGTGGCATTTATCTAATCTCCTATTATGTATTAGCAATTATCCATTTAATTGCAGCAATTATATTTGTTTCAGTCCATTTAGTTGAATCAAAATCTTCGGGATTAGCCGAAGTTCCTGATGTTGCATTAATACATCTATATAGTTTAGCATAAGCATCATTAGTATCTTGGAATATACAGAAATCACCAATTACATAACTGCGTGTTGTATCATAATCTTCTTCAATTACTCGTGTATCTAATTTATCTGCAACAGAGTCTGCGACACTAGATACCCTATCATTAACATAGCCGTTTACTGCTGCTGCGGTAGGTAGGGCTGTCGGATTGTAATCTGGATTATCTGTAATATATGTGACTTCAATATTATCCGTTCCAGATGTAGGAGCAGAAGAAAAAGTAATAGTATTCGGATCTACAGTGTTATCTAAAGTATATGCCGTACTAGGTAAATCTGTGCCAGCTACCGTAACAGAAACAATACTATCTACTGTAATTCCACTATCAAAGTCGAATACGGTAGTAGTTCCATCTCCAGAAAATACAATATTATCTTGAATATCAACAGCAATAGTATCAGTTGCATCAGACCCGCAAGCGGTTCCAAACGCGTATTGAGTACCTCCGATATTTACTTTCTTATTAGATATAACCTGGGTTGATGAAATATCTACTACTTGGTTAGAAGTAACTGGAATAGAATATGTAACTGCAATTTCTTCATCTACGCCAGGAGCAGTTGTAAATACAATACTATTAGTAGATGTATCTAAACTATATCCAGAAGATACAGGTGTACCATCTATAGCAACTGCAGTTATTGAAATAGCACCGGCAACGCTGAGCTCAAAAGTAGTTTCAGTACCATCGCCTGTAAATATATCATCGGCAGAAGTATCTCCGCCTTGATATAACTTGCCAGCCTGAGTATATACTAAGGAATTCGAATATGTTACAGTAGCGCCAGTACCTACGGTTTGTACTTTAGCACCTACAAGATATAATTGAGCGTTATCTTGAGTAGCACCGGCTGTATTCTGGGCACCTTCAGACCAAGTACCATCGCCTTTTAAGAACTTATTAGTATCACCACTAGCCGGAGCAGGTACTAATCCTGCAGGTGTACCACTTCCAGCAAATACACCACCCCAAGAACCATTTCCTTTGAGGTACCCGTTAGCGTTTATTCCGATTACAGGAACTATACCGGCATTTGTACCGTCGAATACAGGTAAAGCATGCCATGCATGATCTCCCATAAGATATTTTCCAGTATCTCCACTACCAGAAGCTTTCGGCACTAATCCATCATTTGTTGTATCAAATACTGAATATTTCGTATTAGTAGTTTGAACAGTGCTTTGAATACCGGCGCCATTTGTAAATGTAATTAATGTTCCAGTAGCATTATCACTTCCAGTAGCTCCAGCTAAATAGGTCGTAATATCCTTATTGTTCTTATCTCCAACAGCCTTGGTCGCCGTACCTATCGTAATATTATCTTTATTAACCCAGCCAGAACCTGTAAGTATCTTATTCGTATTATCAGAAGGCTGAGTATGAGCATCTGTAGGGCTAGCTACAAGACCATCGGTGGAAGCAGTAAATACTTGGTATGTAGTATCTTTAATATTAAATGTTTCAGGATTACCGCTACCTGATGTAACAGTTAAAATGGAACTATTGATAGAACTACTATATGTAACATCCTTTACATAAGATGTAATAGGTTGACCATTAGTATCATTAGTAGCGCTGTCAGCAGAAGTAGCCTTATTTGCATTAGTAGCTGTTTTAGCATTACCATCTAAATCACCATGGAGCTTACCATCAGCAGTAATATATGCAGAGCTCTTAAATAATATTCCGATATCGGAAGAAGCTGAAATACTGCCTACTAAATACGCTTGGGCAGCTCCAGATAATACATCTGACTTAACTTTAAAATCTCTAAGGTTATTAAATACTTCTTCAAAAGCAGGTGTAGCTAGATCTGCATTCCATCTGTAACCAGAATATGTATTAATAGTATTGCCATTTTCATCTGTAGTTGTACCAGTCTTGACAACGAAAATAGTAGTAGGTTCTTGTCTAGCGTCAGACATATTACCTACGAATTCAATGCCATTAGCTTTTCGTCTAATAACTTCTCCGCCTATGCCATTAGGTACATCATAATAGAATGCATCTGTATCGTATGCAGCAATTACATTACCGGCCCTAAGAGGAATAGTGTTAGGCGTTACAATTTCATCGTTAGATGCGAAATAATATTTTCTTGGGTAGCTTGCACTAGATGCCATAATTCACCTCATATAAATATAGAAGTCATAATTCTAAATTTATAAAAGGTTAGACTAGTTAATTTCTACCTAGATTTGTATTCACTATGTAGCAATTGATAAGCTTTAGTATCATAATATTTGCCATATATACAAGCATCGTCTTTATAGATACCTACAATTCGACCGCCATAATGTTTAATAAATTTATCATATAAAGCTTCTGCCGGGTTCCCTATAATCACCTGCCATACCATAGAATGACAATTCCACTCATTATATAAAGTATTTACATGTCTTAAAATATCTCGCCCGAACAGTGCTTTATATTTAGGATCGAATAGAATCATACCGAAATTACAAGCATTTCTGGATTCATAATCAAATCTGTACGAAAAATGCCCTATAATCTCACCTTTAGAATTTATAGATACAAAATGGCGTCTGTTTTCGTCGCTACTGTCTAACTCTAATTCCCAATGGGCACTGCCACTAAACCACCATTTATAATGTGGATCGTACCAGCGTTCGGTGTACAGTTTAGCTAAGGATTCTTTATATAAATACCCATTTTTAATCATGTATATCACCTGCTATAGGATATTTAACGATTCTAACTCATAGTTTGCTTACACCATGCGCATTTGCATCTAGTATCTTTGACAAAATAGTTATTGTAGTGCTTGTACTTCTTAAATCTCTGTGTATCACTATATCTAAAGGATATGGCATTGTAATTTTTGACATTATGCGGGATTTGATTCGTTTTTACCATCCGATAAGCCAAAAGAATAGCTAATTGAGCTTTTTTGTCATTAGCATCCCCGTGAATTTTAGTTTTCTTTTGACCTCTCATAGTAAACTGCCCACCTTGATACATTACTTTCTTGACAGTATTCGGATAATCCTTGCAGAATTTACGATTCCATACAACAGCAGCTACCAATATCTTATCCTGCATATTTGAGCCTGCTTCACGATTAACCAACTTCACAAATGTTTTAAAGGTATTTTTATTCATATGAAGCAACTTGGCTTTCTTAGAGAGCGATAAAGCATTTAACTCGCTCTCCGTCATGGTATAGATAGTTTTCTTTTCTGGCTGATCGTCTTCTTCAGATTCGAGTTCCGTGATATTATCTAGAGCATCAATATGGGGTCTTTGATTTTCTCCCAGCTTTTTATTAGTAAGCTGATGTTTTGTATCACTATCATAACTAACAATAGGATACGGTAAAATGAAATGATCTAATCTTTCTGGTGGCTGAGGTGTTTTAATAAAATTTATAAGCATAGGAAATGCCACCAATAATTCTAAAATAGTATTCATAAATAGACTTCTCTCCTTCACATGAATAGAACTTAAATTGTGGGTGGGTAGCAGGATATAAAAATAAGTTGGTCATTTATTCGACAGGGGGATAAAGAATAAATGACCTAAAGACTTTATCCGAAAGTTTGCTTAATAATGTTTCACGGAAGCCATAGCCTAAGCATGTCAGAAATTAGCTATGAAGGGAGCAAGCTTACAAAGACCCTTTATTTGTAAAATAGTCCTCGGGACAGGATTTTCACCTGTAACACGCTAGCCTAAAGCATTATGAAAAAGCTAACTGCTCTAAATGTTGAGCTACCCGAGGATGTTAATTGATTTTCAAGGTTCTAATATCATATATATTATAACGATTCGTATTTTGATGAAATCGATTTGATTGCTAATTCTCGATAATGTGCCTGAATTAATTGCTTAAAAGGTACAATTTCGTATTTGATAGAACACCAAGTTACTTTGCGTTTACGAATATATTGTAATTTAAAGTCTGTCATAATAGGTCCTCCTCCTACTATAACGATTATAGGAAACAGCTCTCGCAGGCTTTTCTGTCCACGAGAGCCGTATGGTGCGTGTTATATGTGAGATACTACTGGAGACGCACCTGTATATTTACATAAGGTTAATTAATAAAATCGTCTATTGTCATTTGTTCGGGATCTGGTAGATCGTCTATTGTCATTTGTTCGGGAGTTTGAATAATGTCTTGATCTTCCATAATCTTATACCTCAGTTATTTAAAATTATGATTCTCCATGAGTAAAGCATTCATTCTTGATAAAGCATCCAGTATCTGCCATAAGAATGGCTGCGTGAGTATCAACATTGCTTACTGCAGCTGATGAGCAGACCAGATAAAACTTCTGCTCCGCTTCAGGCAGGTTATTATACTGGGTTACGATGTTTGCCGTTGTTCCTGCTGTTGTTTGAAGTTCAATTACCAAATAGTTCATAGTGATCCTCCTTTATGTTTCGGGTTCTGGCGTCGGTTCGGGCGTAGCATGAGTATAGAACTCATTCTTTGCAATGCAGCCATACTCATTCAGCATAGATACTGCATGAAGAGGAACATTGCTTACTGCAGCTGATGATAAAATTTCATGATACTTCTGCTCGGCTAAATTACTTTCTGTATAGGAATAGGTGAGAATAGCTGTTGAATCTCCTGATGTTTGAAATTCTGCTACAATATACATTTTAGTTATACCTCCTCTGATATATTTCTTCTGTCAAATGTTTCTCGATATTCGACTATACCGATTTCATTTACAATCATAGCGGTATGGACTTCTACCTGACTAACTGCGGCGGATGCAAGAATTGTATGATATTGCTGTAAAGCGATATTCTTATCCGTATAAGTATAATTGAGAATAGCAGTCGTTTCTCCATTTGTTTGTAATTCGGTTACGATATACATTTTATTAGTTCTCCTTTAATTGTTATTTTATGATGGTAATGTTCCAGTATATATCCAAGTAGATGTAACTGATACACCTGTATCAGCAGAGATATTACTTGATGAAGCATTACGAACAGTTATCTTTCCACCTGTACTTATTTCCATCCCAACAGCACGAGCACCAATAAAGCTCCCGCTTCTTATAACTTTATTCTCCGGTGTATATAAACTAGCAACTGAGCCTAAATCTCCTACCCAAATGTCACCACCACCGCCACAAGTTACTTTTCTTATCATATAAATACTTAATTGGCATACTCTTCCAAATCTCGAAAACATAGCACTCGAAACAGTAGTTGTTGATGCTGCCGTTTGTGAAGTAACACACTCACTTGTGACAGTTGTATAAACAGGAGTAGTGGTTTCAACATCTCCAAAAGTTCCCATGCCTGTACTTTTCATAGTACCATCGACGTAAATCTGATTATTGGCATCGGGGTAGCCGTTTACACCAATTGAGTTCATATCTGCGTCAATGAACATAATCGGTATTCCCTTACCTACTGTTGCGTCATAAGTAGTTGTTGTATATTCATCAGTAACTAAAATTCGTACTTCCCAACCAGAACTATTAGCAAGTTCTAATGTTGTGTTAGTTTTATTTTGAACCGTAGATGCAGTTGACCACGTAGATGTACCAGCCTCTCTATGCTGTTCCTGTATCGTTAAAGCGTTTGTATTGCTTACAGATGATATTGAGGCATCGACATACAATATTGTATTTGTATAGAAGCCATTTACTCGTGCTAATGTAAACAATGCTGTCGGAGGTTCCCAAGGTTGAACAATTACATTAGTAGTAGCGGTTGCCGTATTACCACGACTGTCTGTGGTAATCATAGTAGCGGTGAAAGTTCCTGATAAACTTGGATTTACAAAGTCCACATAAACATATCCACCGCTTATTGTTGGCGTATAATCTGTGTTATTGATATTCAAAGTATAAGAAGCTATGGTTGCACTCTTTTTAGCCGTTGATGGAGTAGTTCTAATTCGGAGTGTACTCTGACTTTGAACAATAATACTACTGTTATGGGTCTTGTAGTCAACGACATTAGAATTGACGTCTAAATATGACAAGCTCTGCGAAGTAGGGTTTGCATTTACAATTGTCATTGTAGCGTCTTTATAATTATGATAATCTGTACCGCCCAAAGTCGATTGTAAATCGAATTGAATAGGCAGAGTATTCGAAGTAGTACAAGAACTTAACATACTTGATATATTTGCTGAAGTTAGTGTTGAAGAAGTAAATGTATAAGTCCCGCCTTCATTATCAAGTGTTACCCAGTCAGTATAATTTGCACCACTATTCCAAGTAATACGCCCCTTCAAGCCAGTTACTAACGAAGAACCTGCAGGGTTGGTATAAACAAGCGTAGGATAACCGTTTGTGCCGACTTCATCAGTAAAATTATCTGCTGAACTAATAAGAGCATATCTAGGGATAGCAGTAGGAGTTCCAGAACCATCAGCTTTGCAGTTTACAGAAGAAGAGTATATAGCAGCTCTAATTGACATCGAAAAGGTTTTAGTACCGTCTGTGTTATGTGCAACAACAATGGTACCGGTTGTCTTATAACCACCATTACCCTTCATTTCAAATCGTGAAGTTTTGTTTACTAGGTTAGACCCGTTTAGTTTAACAACTAAGGAATAGCAGTAAATCCAGGAATCTTTTGGATATGTACCATAAGATTGTACTGTCCACGAAATAGTAGATGTATTATTTTCAATACTTTGAGATTTTAATGACCACGATAGCTTTACGCCCATCGTTCCATTATTAGCAGTATATACTCCAGTTTTTATACTTCCGCTTGTCGCCATTTATATACCTCACGTCGATGGCACTGCTACAAATGCAATACCATTATTCGTAGATGTAGTCTGAGGAACAATTTTAATCTTGTTACCGATATTAAGTTCCTCACCAACGTATGCTTTACTCATTCTAAATTCATCAAATGCGACTTTAACAGTCGGTGTCCATGTATTATTTATTTTAGTATAACCAACAAAACCGCTTGCATTAATAAGATAATAAGGTCTGTCGTTACCAGCACCTTGGCCATATATCTTAAGACCTAAATTACTTACTTCTGCAATAATAGTACCATTTGCATCGTATACTTCAATTGTACCGTCTTGATTATTTGTTCTACCTCTTGTTAGAACTCCGCCATGTACCATAGTAGCAGTAAAGTTTTGAATAGCGACAAGACTAGCATTAAGATTACCTGTAAGATATTGTGCAGGTATTTGACCACTAGAATTTATCAATGTCGAATAAGTACCATTATAGCCTGTTTCAGAAAAACGGAGTCCACTCCCGTCCCATCTATAAATCTTTGCATTGGAAGCTGTAATATCTGTCGGAGTATCAGTTACAAGCAATTCATAAGGAGCATTAGTAGTGTCATTTAATCGTAATATTATATTACCACCATTTGGTCCTGCACCAGTAACTACATTAATTGAATTAGAAATCGCAGATGATATATTAGTCTGAACAGATTCACTATCAATAGCGTCTACAGCTGAGCCCCAGTCGTCAGAATTAAAGCTACCCGAAGCTCTTGCTGTACCACAAACAGAGATATTATTGTCATCAACAATCCATAAATCACCGACAGAATAAGGCGGAGTAGGTTCTACAATAAATATCTTATTACCTCCACTTGAAGTTCCAGGAGGGACTGCCCAACTTCCGTCATTTCGTAAAAACTTAGTTGTGTCAGAACCTAAGGCTGGACCATTAGTAATTGTGTTGGCTCCATTGAACTTAGTCAGATAGCCACTTGTTCCTGACCCAGTTACATTATTTGAAATACTCGGAGTTACGGTAACTGTTTGAGCCGAACCACCGGACGGAGTTACAGTGAACCCGTTAGTACCATTAGCAAATGTATATGTAGTATTTGAGAAGTTGGCATTTGAAGGAACATCTTTTGCTACTGTATGACCTCCGACAGTCGCTGACTCCTGATGGTATTCTCTTAAATGCCCGTTAGTATAGACATAGGCTTGCATATTGCCAGTGCCGTAGAAAGTAGCACGATACCAATCATATACATCTCCGATATAGATGTATATCTTACCATCGGCTGAAGAAGGTAATGTTTGTGTCCACCAGTTAGCATCAAGATAGAAAAGTCCATCAGAACTAATACTGCCTACAAGATATACTCGACTGTTAGCTGTAAGTCCGGCACTACTCGTAATATTGATAAAATATCTGTAATCGACGAGATTGGTATATCTTGACCACAAGTGATAAGTACCGATAACATCATTTTCATTATAGGTATCATTATAATTCATATATGTAAGCTGACCGAATAAAAATCCGTGAGTATTTCGGGCTTTCCCAGTACCGGTAGATGAACTCGTTACGATACTCTCCCATCTGCCATCGGGAAGTCGCATAAGTAGGGTATAAGGAAATACTTTATTAGATCCAGCTTTAGCACCGACATAAACCATTCGGTCATAATAGGATGTATCATTACCATCAGTATAATTGGCACTTACGATCCATCTATTATCAGTAGTAGCAGTTCCGTTTATCTTAATAGATCCTGCCGAATGATATGTCATGACAACATTATTACCACTTCGATAGTGAGTAGTAAGTCTATCGTTCTGGTTGTAATAACAGTTTATAGCACCTGTGGTAGTGCCATCAGAGAGTGTAAGATTGAGTGTGGCATTACCACTTCCGTTGTAGGGAAGATAATACATAATGGTAAGACCGTCATAGAGAGCAGGGACTGGAATATTGCCTGTCCATGCACCTGTAGAGGCGGTCTGTGTACCAATAACTTGATAAATGCCGTTTTGAGCGTTGCCGTGTATGGGATTAAGAAATCTGGATGATCCTGTAACTAAAAGATCATTAAGTTGTGCCACTATCGATTACCTCCACTCATATAATTATATAAGGTAATAATGAGTTATAGTTCATAAAACTGCGTTGCCGACATATATTCTTTTGCTATGCTTGCGGATGTCTTATCAATTTCGGTAAATCCACAACAATCTCCTACATATATTGGATCAGTATTGGCAGGAACCCAGGGAGTCGCAATACTCCCCTCTTCAATCTTGAAATGAGATAAAGTTATAGCCCCTTGCCCTGAAGATAAGTTTCTGCCTGAGTCATCCATAAAGCAAATATAAACTGTTTCATCTCCGACAGTTACCGCAGTTTGTGTACTATAAGTCATAGTAAATGTCAGCGAACATAAGCCATTATGATCAATGACTAATAGCCCCATTGAGGTATTGTTTTGTGCAAATAACGGGAAATTATAAACTGTACCTGTCAATAATCCCTCGGCATTACAACTTATTGTATAGATAGCATTATTAGTCAAGGTCTGTTTTAAGAATAACCTAAAATAAGTATCAGCATTTTCCGTTGCGGGTATAATTATCCCATAATCCCCATAATATTGTGTTCGCCCAGCCGTACTATGGTTTGTTGGTCCGTTTTGTCCGGGAACTGTATAACGGCTTAAAAGATTAGGATTAACATTACCGCTCGCAGAAGCCACACCCTGTTTACTTATATTCGTTGCCATTATAATTCCCTCAATTCATACGAATACATATTGCCTCGATTATCTATGCTTGTACCTGTTTGGTAAAGCTCTTTTACATCATCAGCGGATAGGGCTGTTGCATATAAGCGGAAGTCTGATATTCTTCCATTGAAGGGAGTTCCACTCCAACTTGTCCCCGTATAACTGTTTCCAATAGTGGCATAATTAGCATTAGGTATATATGTTTTTCCCGTATAAGTTACAGAAGCGCCTAAAGGTTCTCCATTAAGATACCATTGTGATACACCATTATTCCAAGTAAATACAAAATGATACCAAGTATTTGTTACAAGATTTCCCGTGCCTACTTTATTATAATGTGGAGAATTTCCACCAAAATATGCCCAAAGAGATGTGCTTTCAGTATTCGCTGAAAACCATATAGTATCCCCACCTGCTGGGCTTCCTTTTGGTATATGAATAGCACCATAAGCAACAAACGAATCGAAATTTACCCAAAATGAGTATGTCGCATAATACATATTTGCAGGAGCTTTATATTGAATATAATTCTGGTTAGCAAACTTCATACTAGCTGAATATCTTGGAGTATCACTACTAACCGATAAAGTACCTATAGCTGTTCCATGATAATTATATCCGCTACTGTCATATACAGTCCTATCTATATCAGTATTATCAACTAATTTAATCCCAGCATTGTAGGCATTCCAGTATGTACTGTATTTTAGATATTTTGCGTAGCGTAAGCGATGTATGTTATTTGGTACAAGTACCGCAGATTTATAAACCCAGTCAGACAAAGACGATAGAGCAATACCCCCAAACGGATAATAATATGTTGATCCTTCTGTTGCCTGACAAATAGTTGTACCTGCTGGGCGAGATTTACCTGTAAACGGAGCATTTAATGTAATGGTATTATTTGTCTTATTTATATGACTTTTATCTGTCTTTGTACCAAATGCAGGAGAATCTTGAGTATATTGCATATCAGCATATATAGTTCCGAAAGAATCTTTATACCCAAATATCGCAACATGAAAATAATAATTATCAGATGCGGTCGTCCAATTACTTAAATCAGTGGCATATATGACAGTATCTCCAGTATTAAGGGGCTGGGCTAATGTGGTTTTATATGTAGCTGAAAAACCTTCTGCACACTTATAACAGTCGATAAAATTCTTATCGGCGTCATAAGCATATATTGAGGGATATGTAGTTCCTGTTGTAGCCCCTGTCGACTTAAAATACCCACTAATTGTATAAGTGTGATATCTATTTAATAATATAAACTCCTTTATCATATTGCCGTCATAAAAACTTTCTTTTATAGAAGCGTCGGCTGAAGGCACTTCGGTGGTAGATATTTTAGTAGAACTTTCCCAATTTTCAGAACCTAACTCGCCGAAACCATTTATAATCAAATTTTCCGCAACATACCTATCTCCCAAAGTATAATGAGCAACTAATCCTTGTGACAGTAGTTTTACTTCTTTTTGGGAGAGTGCATGGTCATAGATACGGACATCATTCAGATAACCTGTCAATTTTTCAGCACCATTAGAGGCACTTCCAATACCTAAATGTTGAGAGGAATTTAATACAGGTACTATTGTAGTAGTATATGTTTTATCCAATACCCCATTTATATACATTGACATTAAACCATTTTTATAAGTACAAGCAATATGATTCCAAATATCTAAAGTAAATGAAGTAGCGGTAAAACTATACTGAATCGCACTTGTTCCATCAGATATGCTAAACATAGGATAACCATTTGAAGTTCTGCGTAATAAACCTATTCGAATATTATTCCAACCACTATTTGTACCAATGCAAATCATTTGAGAGTTTCCACTTGCAACAGGAGATGGCTCTTTATACCAACAACATAAGGAAAATTCAGAGATGTTGAAATTAGACCAATCATAACTGTTCTCATATAAATATGACGAGCCATTAAAATAACAACATTTACCTAACTTACCACTACTATCCATAGTAGTATTACTGTTATTAAAACTAACAGCACATAACCCTTGATTACTCAAATCCTCTGTAAGCGGAAGCCATATCTGCAAAGACATAAGTCACCTCAGGTAAAGACAAAATCTATTGCTTGAGTTGTTGCATTGTATTGCATGGTTGCAGATCCACCGCCTACCTGAACGCTTTTCGTGGTTAATACACCACTCGTAGCATAAACCTCATTATCAGAATAAGTTTGGGGATTAGCAGCCTGTGATGTCGCACCTATCAGATAAATCTTTGAAGATGTGTCAGTTGAACCAGCAGTGTTTTTGGTATCGTTGTCCTGCTGTGTAAATGTAAAAGTAGTACCATTTCTTCTAGTAGCAGTAAATGTAGTACCGCTACGTGTAATATTAGATACTGCTAGTGTATCTTGTAAGTCATATGTACTACCATTTGGCAATTCAATTTGAGTTAAATCAGCCATCTATAAGTCCCCCGTTCATAACTAAGTTAATTATGAAACAGTTACTGTCTTGCTTTCTGTCGTGTTCGTTGTCGTAGTTGTCGATGCAGAATATGTTGCAGGAACGGATACAGATCCGGTTGATGTCATGCTTGTGCCGGTAAATGACGCTGCGGTTCCGACTTCACTTGCGGTCTTGAAGTATGTATCGGTACCAGTGAAAGTCTGCGCTGCTGCGGTTCCGCTAATAGTACCCGAGCTTGCAGAACCTGTAAATTTAAGCTCCTTACCTGTGCCAGTGAATGTCTGAGCTGCAGCGGTGCCTGAAATTGTACCGGAACTTGCAGAACCTGTAAACTTTAGCTGAGCTCCTGTTCCGCTAAATGAATAAGAAGCATCTCCTGTCTTTACTGTTGTATTAGATGTAGTTATAGAATCTCCTGTAGATTCTACGAACTTCTTCAGTGTTAATTTAGTACCGCTTACTGAGCAATAAACTAACTCACCTGATGCAGTAGTAGAAGAAGGATCGGCAACCGCCATATCCGTAACAACTGTTTTTGCTGTAGGATTCTTAATAGTTGTTGTACTTCCCGCCGTACCTACTGAAATGCTGCCTGCCGGTGTATAGTTAGCTGTTCCAGTTCCAACTGAGATACTACCGGAAGGTGTAACCGAACAAGTACCACTAACAGAAGATGAAGCATTTGTTCCGGCAGGTGTATAATTTGCTGTACCCGTACCAACCGAAATACTGCCTGAGGGAGTTACTGAACAGGTACCGCTTACTGACGAAGAAGCATTTGTACCAGCAGGTCTATATTTGTTCGCCGCTGTTCCTGTAGATGCAGGAGTAATTTCAACCGCACTCTTTGTTAATGAAACTGAACCAGTTGTAGTACCGGTTACACTGACTGATTTACTCTCGGTTGTAGCAGTACTAACTGTCGTCGATGATGTATATGTTTTAGGAACAGTTACTGAACCAGAAGCGCTATCCTTATAAGCTAAATCTCCAGCTGTCCCGCCAGAATGTCCAGTTTTATTTTTGACATACTGAGTCATATCAGGAAGTTTAGTATTACCAAACATTTCCCATTGATATGTAGAACCGCTCGGATTAACTGTAATATATTCATCAAATGTATCGTTTGTACCATTTGAATCAGGAACGAGATATATTTTGTACATTGTACTTGAAGAAGCAACAAGTGTACCTGTAATTGTAGTTGAACCACTTTGCCAAGTAACATCTTTAGGGGTATTTCCAGCATTTGTACATACAACATACTCCCAATTATTGAGACTATCAACTCTACTATCGTGAATGTCATAAACGCTTCCACTTGGTAATTCGATTTGAGTTAAAATAGGATTTGCCATTTATCTGTTCCTCCTGATGTTAATCTTTTGAAAAGACTAGCCTTGTTGCATTATTCGGATCTACAAAACAAGTTACTTTATTGTTCCAAGATAATCTTTCAGCCGCAGTTATATGACATATCTGATCAGCTAAATGCTCATCTAGTATTTTTGTAACAAAAGGTCTATCTATTAAATAAGCTGTCCCATCTCCGACTTTTATACCAGGGACAGGGTTCCCGCTGCCATCAGTATAGTAATCCGTATAGACATATATTCTATCTACTTGAGATACTAGTGTAGCCTGGCTATTCCACTCTGATGTTGTTCCATATAAAACTTTACAATAGGCTTCTGCGCTAATGTATTGCTTTATTAAAGTATCATATTGGCTTAGACCTGGCTTATCCAGATAGAAGAACTTATTTTGGGCCATAAATAAATAACCTCTTATACTTGACGTACCCATCAGCTGAAGCTAATGGGATTCCTGCTTCTTCGTATAGTTGCGGTTTGGTGAAAATTTCCAACTCGACTTACATACACTCTGCAGGCGTGACTTCCCGAACGTCCTTCGGTAGTTTCTTAATTATATTAATGATTAAGATACTAATTTCTCATATTTTATCTCCAATGCTTTATTCAAGATATTTGTAGCCGCATTTATATCCCTATCGTGAGTTATACCGCAGTTAGAACAAGTCCAAAGTCTTATAGATAAGTCCTTAATTTTAGTATTTTTGTAACCGCAACAAGAACATAACTGGCTACTCGCATAGAATTTCGGGACTTTGATAATTTCAGTCCCATATATCTCGGCTTTGTATTCCAACATAGATACGAATTTCGACCAAGATACGTCAGAAATAGATTTTGCTAATTTACGGTTGCGAACCATATTCTTTACAGAAAGATCTTCAATCCCTATCACTTGGTTTTCGCTGACAAGTTTTGTAGATACTTTCTGCAAAAAGTCATTTCGCTGATTAGCAATATGCTCGTGAACCCTTGCTACTTTTATCTTCTGTTTTTGTATATTTTTACATCCTGATAATGGTCTATCATATATCGGATGTCTATGCCCATTTATTATTCTATATTTAACAATATGACTTTCGATCATAAGCGAAAGTTTACGTTGTTCTTTAGTAAGTTTTTTACTTGATCTCTTTAAAAACCTACTATTAGAGCACTTAATACCATTACTATCTATATAAAAATCCTTGATGCCCAGATCTATACCGATAATACCTCCGGCATTGTCTTTCTTGATATCAGGAAGTTCTAAATTAAGTACCACAAAGTATT
>JAEEGL011064350.1_pt1 | contig 15217 bp, 15 predicted proteins | sample 9134231 | NCBI WGS metagenome assembly JAEEGL01 (sample SAMN16246548, study PRJNA631951) | gut metagenome | biome: gut microbiome; feature: rumen; material: fiber-attached | host: Bos | place: Iran: Karaj | collected 2018-10 | reverse complement strand
CGTAATGCCGACGGACAGTTCGACCTGCATCGCGAGGGCGGTCATTCGGAGTTCCGCATCCTGCACCATGCCGACGACACGGGCGCAGAAATCCAGCGAGGACTGATGGCTGCCGTCCGTGCATGCCCCGACATTGATGTGAAGGAAGGCCATTTCGCCGTGGAAATCATTACCCAACACCATCTGGGCGTGCGTGTTACGCGTCGTACTCCTAACATCACGTGCTACGGTGCCTATGTGCTGAACCCTGAAACCGAGAAGGTCGACACCTATCTGGCCCGTGTCACCGTGATGTGTACCGGTGGTGTGGGGGCCGTCTATCAGACCACTACCAATCCAGTCATTGCAACGGGCGACGGCGAAGCTATGGTCTATCGTGCCAAAGGCACTGTGAAGGACATGGAATTCGTTCAGTTCCACCCCACAGCCCTCTATCATGCCGGCGAAACCCACCCCGCCTACCTCATCACTGAGGCCATGCGTGGCTATGGCGGCATCCTGAAGTTGCCCAATGGCGAGACTTTCATGGAGAAATACGACGAGCGGCTGTCGCTGGCGCCACGCGATATCGTGGCTCGTGCCATCGATAAGGAGATGAAAATCCACGGTCTGGACCACGTCTGCCTGGACGTGACGCATAAAGATGCCGAAGAGACTCGCCATCACTTCCCTAACATCTACCAGAAGTGCCTCTCCATAGGCATAGACATCACGAAGGACTTCATTCCCGTACGCCCTGCTGCCCACTATATGTGTGGTGGAATCAAGGTAGACCTGAACGGTTGCTCCAGCATCGACCGGCTCTATGCCCTTGGCGAATGTTCATGCACGGGACTTCATGGCGGTAACCGACTGGCTTCGAACTCACTTATCGAGGCAGTGGTCTATGCCGAAGCCGCAGCACGCCACTCGCTGGAGCATGTCGACCTCTATGACTACCATGACCACATACCTGAGTGGAACGATGAGGGAACGATGACCAACGAAGAGCAGGTGCTCATCACGCAAAGTGTGAAGGAAGTGGGCGAAATCATGTCGAACTACGTGGGCATCGTGCGCTCCGACCTGCGCCTGCACCGTGCCTGGAATCGGCTCGACATCCTCTACGAGGAGACGGAGCAACTCTTCAAGCGCGTCAGGGCTACACGCGACATCTGCGAACTGCGCAACATGATCAATGTGGGCTACCTCATTACGCGTCAGGCACTGGAGCGTAAGGAGTGCCGAGGCTTGCACTTCACGCTCGACTACCCGCAGCATGCCTATGATAAGCAGTAGCTATTGAGAATTGAAAAACGACAATTGATAATAGAAAACGAACCCTATGAGAAAGATTTTGATGACAATGGTGCTGGCAGTGGCCCTCGGTGGCATGGCAATGGCACAAACAACCGATGGCGGTATCACGCCGCAAATGCTTCAGCAGATGGAGAAAGTGCAGGCACAGCAGCCTATGAGCCGTGGCCTCTTCAACGCTATCGCTCAGAACTCTATCGATGACCTGGCCAAGAACTTCAAGAATCAGGGCGACATCGACACGCATTTCAGCATCGAAACGCCAAGTCAGTCCATCCATGACCAGAAGTCCAGCGGACGTTGCTGGATGTTTTCTGGACTCAATGTGTTGCGTGCCAACTTCGCAAAGCAGCACAATGACACGCTCGCCGTGGAGTTTTCGCACGACTATCTGTTCTTCTACGACCAGCTGGAGAAGGCCAATCTGATGCTGCAAGGCGTCATCGACCATGCCTCGAAGCCTATGGACGACACGCGGGTGCAGTTCTTCTTCCACCATCCCATCAACGATGGAGGTACGTTCTGCGGCGTTTCCGACCTGGCATATAAGTACGGTCTTGTGCCGAAGGGTGTGCAACCGGAGACCTATTCGGCTGACAACACCTCGCGCATGGCACGCATCATCTCGTCGAAACTACGTGAGTACGGACTGGAACTGCGCGACATGGTGGCCTCGAAGACCTCGAAGAAGGCCGTCATGAACCGCAAGACCGAGATGCTCAGCGACATTTATCGCATGTTGTGCATGACGCTTGGCGAGCCAGTGAAGGAGTTTACCTATGCCCATAAGGACAAGAGTGGTCGCCAGGTGGGCGAACCGCGCAAGTATACGCCTCGCGAGTTCTACGAGGAGACGGTCGGCCGCGAGCTGAACGGCTCGTTCATCATGGTGATGAACGACCCTCGCCGTCCCTATTACAAGACCTATGAGGTGGAGTACGACCGCCATACTTACGACGGAACTAACTGGAAATACCTGAATCTGCCAATGAGCGACATCGAAAAGCTGGCCATTACAGCACTGAAAGATGGCCGAAAGATGTACTCAAGCTATGATGTAGGCAAGCAGTTGGACCGCAAGCGTGGTTATCTGGATACCGAAAACTACGACTATGGCGCACTTTTCGGCACCGAGTTCAAGATGGACAAGGCACAGCGCATCATGACTTTCGATAGCGGTTCGACGCATGCCATGACGCTGACAGCCGTCGATCTGGACAAGGACGGCAATCCCGTGAAGTGGAAGGTTGAGAATTCGTGGGGCTCAAGCAATGGCGTGGGTGGCTGTCTCATCATGACCAACCGCTGGTTCGAGGAGTATATGTTCCGCCTGGTGGTCGACAAGCAGTATGTTCCTGCCACTATGCTTGAACAATACAATCAGAAGCCAATCATGGTGATGCCCGAGGATCCCCTGTTCCAGGTGGATGAGTAAATAAATCTTCATTCTGCGAAGTGTTGGCACGGAATGCAGTAATGCGTTCCGTGCTATTTTTTTTGCGAAAGGTTGCAATGTTTTCTCTTTTTGCGTGTATATAATAGTGTAAGATCATTAAAATGGAACAAACGACAGAACTGTTCATAGACCAACTTCGAAAGCGAAATCGTGCTGCTTGCCAACGGCTCGTCGGCGATTACGGTCCTGCCGTGTTCCAAATGGTACGGCGCATCGTGCAGCGGCAGGAGGATGCTGAGGAGGTCTATCAGGATGTGTTTGTCAAAGCATTGCGAGGCATCGACAATTATGACTGGCGGAAAGCCTCGCTCGCCACATGGCTTAGTCGCATCGCCTACCATGAGTCGTTGAACTTCCTCCGTGCCCGTCGTCCCGACATCGTCTATATGGATGACCGTGACCTTGGGGCAGACCATGTTGATGATTTGTCCGAAGAGGGGCAAAGCGACAGTCAGTCCATCCAAATGCTGGAGCATGCTCTGGCGATGCTTCCCAGGAATGAACAGGCCGTCATCACGATGTTCTACTACGACAACATGAGTCTTGCCGACATTGCATACGTCACTGATTCCATTCCCTCTACCGTCGGCTCACAACTCTGCCGAATCCGCAAGAAACTCTACAAAATGATTAAAGCTGTGCATTCATGAACGAGAACGATATCTACACCATGCTACAAGGCGACGATAACCTGCGCGAAGCCATTCGACGCCACGAGCAGAAGCAGCCACCCATGCCAGCCGACCTAAACGAGCGGTTGATGAAGCGCTTGGAAGAGCCCGCCCCCAACCTCTCCCAAAAGGAGGGGAGAACAAGGTACCTGCGCTGGATGGCTGCTGCCGCTTGTCTGCTCGTCATTATAGGTGTGGGCGTGAAGCTGATACACAAGGAAGAAACTGCAAAACCAGTGCAGATGATTGTTCAGCAGACAAAGCCTGTGCCAGTTCTAAAGTCGGAAACGCCCAGTTCCAAAGTCAGAAACGCCCAGTTCCAAAGTCGGAAGCCTTCAGTTTCAAAGACAGAAACAGCACAGAAACAGGTTCCGATGAAACGGCAAGAAACCAAGACAGCACCAGAGCCAGCGCAGGAAACGTTTGCAGAACATGCTGTTGACGACCTCAATGTGCACTATGCCGCACATGTTCCCGAGGAAGAAACTGTGCCTTATCAGGATCCAGCCCGCGTAGATGAGTTCATCGAAAAGATGGCTGCCTATCATAATGTAAAGGAAGGCGAACTGACATGCTCTTCGACAAACGATAGTAATGTCGTTTCAAGGGTTTATGTGTTCCCCGACAAAAAAGAAGTTGACGTTTTCGGACGGTTACTTCAAGTCGCCTGCTGGTATAGTGACGAGACACCCGGCTATCATCTGAATTTCTCGCACCAGCAATTCTTCTTTGAACTAAAGGACAAGCGCAAGCAGTTGCAGTACCGCTGGATAGCTGAGCGCATGAACGGTAAGATATTGCTTTACGGTACGAATGCTCCCATAGGAGCCAATACCTCTTCCGCCTGCTATATGGAATATCGCGATAAACTTATGCATACACAGAGTATTAACACAAAAACAAGAGAAATATGATGAAACGTATCGTTACCCTTAGCCTCATGGCTATTGCTTGCCTAACGATGTTGGCGCAAGCAAAGAAAGATGTGGTAGTCTTGGCAAAAAGCAGTGGTTATTGGGTGCCGAAGCCTTCGGTCGCCATTGACAAAAAGTCCAAGAAGTCGGTTTGCCGTTGGGAAAGGACAGAGAAGGACGACTGGTTTGAACTTTCTGACTTGGTGGTAGATAAAGTCCCTACCATCGATTATCAAAACGACGAGCTGTTTACTGGTTATGTCAATGCTTCAGAAGATGTTCCCTACCTGCCTATGCCTTGGAAGTTGACTGAAGAGAATGGCGAGACCGTGCTGCATTGCTATTTGCCGATGCCTGCCGACATCGTGAGTAACTTTTGGCTCACCGATGAAGAGGGATGTATTCTCGACAAAGAGACTGGCATCAGCTATAGAGCCCGTCGCACTGAGCCCGATTGCTACTATAAACGATTCGGAATAAAGGGAAAGAAAGGAACGGTGCTCGACTTCAAGATCTTCTTTCCCAAACTGCCCGAGACCACTACGGACATTGCCATCTATGGCGTGCCCAACTGGCAGTTGAGAGGCTTTAACGTGAAACTGAACCGGCAGCCAGCAGATCACTTGTTTATAGGAACGGCTTACTACTACGACCAGATTCCTGAATTCCATCATCCTACTCTCGTCGCTGAGGCCAAGAACTACGACAAGGACAACTTCTATACGTGGTCTGAATACAAGGATGCTCATCTCATCAAGCCCATTCCAGAGGGTACGATGGCTATGTGGCTGACTCCAGAAGCTACCTACGTTGCCATTTCCACCGAGATGAACTGGCGCAGGGAATATTTCGGCCGTGGAGGCAACACCATTCTGATTGACAAGTTGGGCCATCAGTACAAGTGCAAGGATGTGTTAGACTATCCAGACGACACGTTGTTCTGGGTGCAAGGCTATTCGGGTGATTACTTTGCCATTGTACTCGTCTTTGAACCGCTACCGCTAGAACTCGAAACCATCACCTATATCGTTCCTGAAGGTGAGCCCTTCATTGCTAATTTTGCCAACTGGAGTGGTGAAGTAAAGGCCGATCTCAGCGTCAAGGAACTCCGCGACAACCAGAGGTTGTTCAAATATTTTCCGAGGATAATGGTTGAATAACTGATTTGTTACCAACTGAAAACTATATCATAACCCCTGGGGATATTCACAATGGTTAATATTATTTGAATCTTTGTTCAACAAAGAATTGGCACGGACTGCAGTGATGCACTCCGTGCCATTTTTTTAGTTCCATCTTCTGCTCCGCCTTTTTATTAAATGTAGATGCCAACGCTAAGCGACTGGAACTTCGGTGCGTAGTCAGTCTTCAGCACGTTGCAAGGCGAGTATTTCACGTAGATGTCGAAGACTGGTGTGCACACAATGCCCATCAAGTCGACAGTCACGGGGTTCGCATGAACGTCGTTGGCGGTGTCTTTGTACTTCTGTCCGTCCAGCTTGTAGCGTGTCTTCAGGCTGCTGTGCATGTTTAGGTTGAGCACGGGACCGGCACTCAGCGCAAATCCGTGGCCGATACGATAGCGATAGAGCAGAGGAACCTGCAGGGAGAACACCTTGATGCGCGAGAACTGCTTGCGAATGCTCTCCGAGGGATAGGGCGTAATAGCGACATTGTCGTCGGAAAGTTTCTCGAATCGCCAGTGATTGCTGTTCATCCGGTAGTTGCGCCAGTCAACGCCGATACCCGTAGAGAACGTATGGCGGCTGCCCTTGTGTGTGTAGTCCCATTGGGCGATGGTCCAGAAGATTTCGAACGATGAGTTCATCGAAACGTCCATTGGTTCCTGTGCGTTCAGTGCGGTGCATCCACCCACACCGATGTGTGTGGTGATTTCGTTTTCGTTCCATTTGCCGTCGCTCTTCTTGCCTATTGGCAGCGAGAACTCCCAGCGATCGGGGTTCAAGGAGAGTGTGCTTACGTAGTTGGAGTCCACGAGTTGCAATGTGTTCTCATAATGGAAGTCATAGTCGTCGTGCCGTCCTTCGATGCGCACGGTCTGCAGTGAGTCGCCCGTGATGACGGTTACTTTGCGCGGATAGTTCACGATAAGGGTGTCGTTGTCGCCCCTTTCGGTGGCGAAAGGATTGCTTTCAGTGGCTTGCCCGTTAGAGGCAGCGCATCTGAACGGCACGGTGCTGATAGCCACGATCAGCATGAAGAGTAGTTTCTTGTTCATATACAATAGGTATTAAGTGTTTTTTTGATTGGTCATGTGGGGCGCTATGTTGTGTAACGCGTTCCTATTGGAAGATTTTCATGAGTTCTTCGAGCGACGAAACCGATCCTTCCAGATAGATGACGGTCATCACATCGTTGTGGACTTTATAGCACAGGTAGCGGTTCGTACTGCCGCGTGGCGCCAGCTCATACATCTGCGTGAACGTGGTGTTCCCTTTCTCACGTTGTCCCCTGCCCATGTCGGATGGCTGGCGGTCCTTTATCTTCTCCGAATCGGAGATGAAGTCCTGTGCAGTCAGTCGGTCGACCTTCTTCACCAGTGCCTCGTCGGCTTTGAAGCGTACGCTGTGGAAGAACGATAGCTTATACTTGCTGATGGATTTTCCGCGGATGCGCGTCTCCACCATTTGTTTTGCCGGCACAATCTTGCCTTCGAAGAGGGCGCTGATGTGCATGCCAGTTTGGGCATGACAGGGTAACAAGGCAACAAAGCAACAAAGTAACGTTGTTGCCAAATGCCTGCGCCAACTGCATCCTATGTTCATGTTTGTTTTCATTATCATTTGTCTTTTAACTTCTTACTTCCTTGACTTCCCTTAACTCCCCCAAAACTATTCCGAAAAGAGTTCTTTCATTTGCGACTCCATTGTTTCAGTGGCGTCATCGTCAGACAGCGATGCCATGGCGGTATGCATCTCGTTCATCACCAGGTCGCGATCGGTGACGCGTTCGCCATAGACGTAGGCCACACACTCATTCTGCCGCTCGTGTTGGTAGTACCATGCCGTGCCAATGCCAAAGAGAAGCAGCAGCGAGGCAGCGAGAGCGAAGAGCCTACCCCCAACCCCTCCCCAAGGGAAGGGGGCTTGAATAGTCTTGGTGATTGCGATATTGTTAGGAAGAGTGTCCAGACTCCCCTCCCTAGGGGAGGGGTTGAGGGTGGGCTTCTGTGCTATGCGTTGTTGGGTGGGCTTCTGTTTGCTAAGAACTCCCCAGTCCAACATCATCTCCCTGAGCTCTAAGAGGTCAGCTGGCAGCTCTTCTGCCGACTGATAGAGCTCATAGAGGCGCCGTTCCTCATCGAGACTGGTCTCGCCATTGAAGAAGCGCGTGGTCAGTGTACGTATTTCAAGTTCGTTGGTCATCGTTTTCTTATTTTGTGATATGTGATTCATCCTTATTCCTTCATCTTTTCATCCTTCATCCTTCCTCTTCCTCTCTTCCTCTTTCATCCTTCATCCTTTTTGAAGTATCGCTCTCTCACCGCCAAACGTGCCCGACTGAGAGCCTTTCGCACCGCAACCTCACTACTGCCGGTCAGTTCTGCGATGTCGCTCATTTCCATTCCTTCCATGTGACGCAGGCGGAGGACAGTCTGCAACATAGGCGACAGGGTGTCGATAATGGCCAGAATACGTGCCGTACGTTCGTCGGTGTCGGGTTCAGAGGTTGCCATGACCGTTTCCAGAGGCTGTGTCTGCTGATGTCGTCGCAGCCGGTCGATGGCCAGGTTGCGCGTGACGACGAGTGCCAAAGGCAGCATAGGCTGTTGCAATTCCATATGCATCTGCCAAAGCCGCAGCAGTGCGTCTTGCACCACATCCTCGACTTCGTCGGTATCACCCAGATACCTACGAGCCTGATTGATGAGTCTTAGGCGTATGTTCTGTGCCTCTTGCTTGAACTCCTCGGTCGTCATTGATGGTTGTTTTCTATGCTTTATACGTAGGAAACGACGTTTTGTGACATAAAAAAGTTGGAAAATTGATGCGTTGAGATTCAATTTTCCAACCTTTATGGTTTCAGCTATATATTGTCAGCCCATCGTCTGGGGGCCGAATCGGCAGTGCCGATGGTTGTTTACTTGTTCTTCTCGTAGTATTCGAGGCCTTTCTGCACGTTCTTCACCAATGCATCGCTGGTGAAAGTGGCACCCGTAACGGCATCTACTTGCATCTTCTTGGCCTTGCTCACGGTCTTTCCCTCATACTTAAGCAGCAGTTTCTTGGCCTTAGCCATGTACTTCGGTCCTTCCTGCGAGCGCAGAGCCTCAATCTTCACCACCTTATTCTTCTCAATATAGATCTTCACGGGCGTGGGTCCGGCATAGCCTTGGATGCTCTTGCCGATAGTTTGCGTATTGACAATGGTAGTGTTACCCTCGCGTGTCAGCGTCTGATCGCCAGGCATAGCGCTCATCATGAACATTGCCATGGCCACGGCGCCGAGAATAGTCTTCGTCTTCTTCATATAGTTTTTGTTTTATTGTTTACCTTAATAATATATACGCGTGCGCTAAACGTCACGTTTTTTCGGGTGCAAAGGTACAAATAAAATTCCGTGTATGCTAACTTCTTTAACATCTTTAACTTATCGACTCTCCCCAAATACCATTTTTATTCGTACCTTTGACTGACGTCGAAAGTGCTTTCGCTCGGGAATGAAAGTAAAAAATCATGGCATTTTGCTTTGCATTTCGCTCGCTTATTCGTACCTTTGCACACATGAAGAATGTGAACATTGCTATTTTCGTGTCGGGAAGCGGGTCGAACTGCGAGCAGATCATCCGCCATTTCGCATCATCTGAACATGTTCGGGTGGCACTGGTGGTAAGTAATAGGGCCGATGCCTATGCCCTTCAGCGTGCCCAACGGCTGGGTGTGCCTTCGGAAGTGGTAACCAAAGCCGAGTTGAACGACCCTGATGTGATGATGCCCTTGCTCCGTCGTCACGACATAGGCTTCATTGCACTGGCTGGATTCCTGCCTATTGTGCCCGATTTTTTGATTGAAGCCTATGAGCGAAGGATGGTGAACATCCATCCAGCTCTGCTTCCTAAGTATGGCGGCAAGGGCATGTGGGGGCATCATGTGCATGAGGCGGTGTGGCGAGCAGGCGAAACAGAGACGGGCATGACCGTTCATTACGTCACGCCCGTATGCGATGGCGGCGAGATTATCGCCCAATTTCGTGTTGCTTTATCGCCTGGCGATACTCCAGACGACATTGCTGAGAAGGAACATCAGCTGGAAATGGCGCACTATGCCCCTGTCATCGAACAGGTAATCAGCCGTCTCTTGTCTGAAAACCCTGAATAAAAGCCACGGCAAACCATCAACACCCACTCTTCATCAACCATCAACTGACCTTTTGTCAGTTCCTCTTCGACGTCACGCTGCCATTCTTCTGGATGGTCAGGGTGGCGTTCTGCAAATGGTGGGTATCGTGGTTGAAGAGGATATTCGGATTGTAACGGCGTCCGCAGAAGAATATTTCGAAGTGCACATGCTCCGTGGTGGCATGGCCAGTACGCCCCGCCAGTCCGATGACCTGCCCGGCTTTCACCTTCTGTCCCACTTTGACGAGGTTCTTAGACTGGTGACCATAGAGCGTCACCAGTCCGTTTCCGTGCTGAATTTTGATGCAGTTGCCGTAGCCACCGTTATAACCTGCCTGGATGACTTCACCGTCGAAGGCAGCAAGAACGTTGTCGTTGGCGCGCGTCTTGATGTCCACTCCCGAGTGAATATGACTGCCACGATGGTTGCCATAGGGGCTGATGACGTGGGCTCCAGGCAGCGGATACGACCACTGCGAGCGCTTCATGTCAGCCAGGTTCCACTTGATGGTGTTCGATTTGGCAAACGGATCAGCCTTGAAATCGGTCATGTTGTCGCGCACGCGATGCGTCTTCACAGCGATTCGGTTGCCGGTTTTGGTGAACGTCAGTGTCTGTTTGTGCAACTTATGGCCGTTCACTTCGACGATGATGGCAGGATTGATGCGTCGTCCGTTCACCATAATGGCAAAGTTACAGAATGTGTTCAACCCCTCACCGCCCACGATGGCGATGGTCTGTCCTGCCTTTACGCGGTCGCCAACCTTCACGAGGTTCTGCGCATTGTAACCGTATACTGTCTCCAACCCATTGTCATGGCGAATGACGATGACGTTTCCGAAGGGTGCATTGTGCTTCGACAGGCGCACGACGCCGCCGAACATGGCCTTCACGGCATCGCCTTTCGAGGTCGTTATCTCCATTTCGGAGTTCCCGTTGACCAGCTCTGCCTTACCCACAGGAAGCGGAAACGAGTACTCACTCGATGGCAGATCGGTGAAATCTATCTCGAAGGCATTGCTCCGGTCGAACAGTCCGGGTGTCGGAACGCTGATGGATTGCTGTTCGGCAGGTGTGAATTCGTGGATGCTTTGTGCACAAATGCCTTGCGAAAAGAACACGGTGCATAGCAACACCAGGACTGCCAGGCCGAATGTTCTTCTCGTTTGTCCCGTATGTCGTAAAGCTGTTTGTATGGTTCTCTTAGGTGTAGTTTGTTTCATGAAGTGGGGTGTTATGTTTCTTCAGTATATTCGTAGTCTTCCAGGTCCTCGACATCTTCCAGATCGTCTTCGTCGATGTATTCAATGTCGTCGTCTTCGCCTTCCTGTTCCATCTCCAGCGCTAGATGCGAGAGGTCTTTGTCGCGGTGAATGAGTGTGTCGGTGGAGGTGATGACCTCCAATTTGTTTGAGTCAGAGTTGAGTTCGCGCCACAAGACGTCCTTCAGTTCATCGAGACCGAAGCCCGTCACGGCCGAAATGAACACGACGGGCAGATCGTCGGGCAGGGTAGGACGCAGCATATCAATGAGTTCCTGATCGAGCAGGTCGCACTTCGTCACGGCCAGCACGCGGTGTTTCGAGAGCATCTCGGGGTTGAACTGCTGCAACTCGTTGAGTAGGATGTCGTACTCATGGCGAATGTCATCGGTGTCGCCAGGAACCATGAAGAGCAGCAGTGAGTTGCGCTCAATGTGGCGCAGGAAACGCAGTCCCAGGCCGCGTCCTTCCGAAGCTCCCTCGATGATTCCTGGGATGTCGGCCATGACGAACGACTTTCCGTCGCGGTAAGCCACGATACCGAGGCTCGGCTCCATCGTCGTAAAGGGGTAGTTGGCTATCTTCGGACGGGCATTCGACAGGGCTGAAACCAACGTTGACTTGCCGGCATTGGGGAATCCTACCAAGCCTACGTCGGCCAATAGCTTCAGCTCAAGGATGATTGTCATCTCCTGCATGGGCTCGCCAGGCTGTGCAAAACGCGGCGCCTGGTTGGTAGCTGTACGGAACTGGAAGTTGCCCAGTCCGCCTCGACCTCCCTTGAGCAGTATGACCTCCTGTCCGTCGTAGTTCACGTCGCACACGAACTTGCCCGTTTCGGCATTGTAGACCACCGTTCCTGGCGGCACGTCGATGTAGACGTCCTTGCCATCGGTGCCGTGGCACTTGTCCTTGCCACCGTTTCCGCCGTGTTCGGCGAAGATGTGGCGCTGGTAGCGCAGATGCAACAGCGTCCAATAGTTGTGGTTGCCACGCAGGATGATGTTGCCACCACGTCCTCCGTCGCCCCCGTCGGGACCGCCGTTGTAGTTGTATTTCACGTGCTTCAGGTGCATACTGCCACGGCCTCCTTTACCCGAGCGGCACAGTATCTTCACGTAGTCAACGAAGTTCGATTCAGCCATAATAGTTTGATTTGGGCTGCAAAGTTACAAAAAAATGCTGAAAAACCGACATTTTTGTGCCATAAACTCGCTTTTCACCGTGTTGTGGAAGCCGAAAGCAATGCTTTGGCTGCCTCAAACCATTGCTTTCGCATGGCAAAAGCATAGCTTTTCGGGGCGTATCTCATACCACGAAAGCAAGCGGGTGACAAGCATGATGAAGCAAACGGGGCGAGTGGGATTCATAAAAAATGAAGGTGAGCTTTACGACTCACCTTCATTAGAAATGTAGGAGGGCACGTTGGTCGGCCTCATTCATCCTAAAGGGCATCGATAACGCTGCAGATGTCGCCAAAGATACGGTCAAGATCGCCGAGGCCATCGATGTGGTTGCGGATGCCTTCGCGCTCGTACCACTCGATGAGGGGAGCGGTTTGCGAATGGTAAACGTCAAGGCGCTTCTTGATAGTTTCCTCGTTGTCGTCGCTGCGGCCACTCTGCTGGCCACGCAGGATGAGGCGTTTCATGAGCTCTTCCTCAGGAACGTCGAGCTCAATCATTGCTGCCACCTTGTGACCACGCTCGGCGAGCATGGCCTTCAGGGCTTCGGCTTGTGGAATGGTGCGGGGGAAGCCATCGAAGATGACGCCTTTGTGGTCGCCACCGAACTTATCGTAGACCGATGCCAGCATATCTACAATCAGCTGGTCGGGCACGAGCTGTCCCTGGTCAATGTACTGGCGGGCTGTCTTGCCCAATTCCGTACCATTTTTCATCTCGCTGCGCAGCACGTCGCCTGTAGAAATGTGCTCGAAGCCATACTTCTCAATCATCTTGTCGCTCTGCGTTCCCTTACCGGAACCAGGTGCGCCGAAAATAACGATGTTCTTCATTGTTTTTGTTGATTATGTTTATTCTTTAATTCTTATAACTTCCGTTGACTTCATCGTCGTCTTTCATTCCACGATTGTATAGATATCTCTCAAGTTACGCCCCTGCTGATCGTAGTCAAGGCCATAGCCCACGATGAACTCGTTGGGTATTTCCAAGGCTGCATATTCGATGTTGAGGTCTACTTCCAGCTTCTCGGGCTTCACGAGCAGCGCGCAGATGTGGACGGAGGCTGGATTGCGGGTGCCAAGCGTCTCGATCATGCGCTGCATCGTACGGCCAGTGTCGACGATATCTTCGACAATGATGATGTGACGGTCTGCGAGATTCTCGTTGATACCAATGACTTCGGTGACCTTTCCCGTCGATGTGGTGCCGGCATAGCTGGCGAGTTTCACGAAAGAAATCTCACATGGGATGGTGATCTCGCGCAGGAGGTCGGCGGCAAAGATGAACGAACCATTCAGCACGGCAAGGAACAGTGGGTTCTTGTCGGCCATATCGTGGTTAATACGCTCGGCGACAGCCTTCACGCGACGTAGGATTTCACTCTCGGGGATTGACGTTCGGAACGTCTTGTCATGTATTTTTACGGTACTCATCTTGTAGATTGTTTCAATAGCTTTAAGCTTTCAATCTGCAAAGATACGAATAAGCGAGCGAAATGCAAAAAGAAAAGCGAATTTTCTTTTTGCATTTCCGAACGTAAGTAACTTCGGCAAGCCAAAGTTACTAAAAATCGAGCGCAGAACAAAGCAAATCCCAAAGATTTTATCTCTGCTTGCTGAAAAACAGTTTCATGGTTTCTGGGTCCAGTGGACTCATCGATGGCAGGCGCAGACTCTTCACCATATGCATGGTTCCTTGCTTGTACTTTTGGAAATGGTCGGTCTTCAGGTGTTGCTGATAGGCACTTTCCGAGGCATAGATTTCAAGGATTCTAATCTGCGTGGAGTCTTCGGCACTTTGCATCGGGAACAAGCAGATGACACCAGGCTCGCGCTCTACGCTGAGTCGATCTACTTCGTTGGCAAACGACAGGTATTCCTCCAAATAGTCAGGATAAACTTCAATCTCAGCGATGCGTACAATCATCTTTCCATGGCTTGCGTCGGCAACGGGCTTTGCTTTCGACAAACCGAAGAGCCACTCCGCATTCTTATGTAAAAGCATTTCGCGGAAAGGAGCGAGGTCTGGCTCTGTTTTCAGGTACCGTTGCATGCGCTGGAGGCTCTGAGTGAGCACCTGAGGTGCCACGTAGGGATAGTCGGAGCCATAAAGAAGATGGTCGGGCGTCGTGATGGTGAGCATCATCCGTATGACCTCGGGCGAGTGGGCTCCTGCCAGATCATAGTAGAGGGCAGCCAGGTTCGCATCCCAGTCGATTTCGCCCACCATTTTATTCATTTGCATGACCGGTGTGAGCGACTTCATGCGCGGCACTGCCAACGGCAGATAGGCTCCGCAATGGGGAACCACGACCTTTACCTCAGGATAGCGGGCCAGCACATTGCGCGAAATCATGTTCGTCACGGCACGTGTGGTTTCCGAGAGATACTCTTGCATGGCCAGCGGTGTCTGTTGCATCACCTGACGGTTGACGGGCTCCGGGCGATGTGGATGCAGGATGACGACAGTCCGTCGCTCGTTCAGCACGGAGAAAAGCGTGTCGAGTTCGGGCGCACCGAGATACTGCCCCTGTACGTTCGTTGCCAGCTTGATGCCATCGGCTTTAAGCGTGTCAAGGGCATAGATGGCTTCCTTAATGGCAGCCTCTACGTCGGGCAGGGGCAAGGCTGCACAGAAGAGAAAGCGTCCTGGGTGTTCTTTTTTGATGCGTGCCGCAATCTCATTGGTCTGCCTGATGATGCTGGCTGACGAAGGTTGCGGCGCTGCCAAAGTCAACACCGACGTCTGCACGCCAGCTTCGTCCATCCATTGTATATGCTTCTCTACGTCATATTGGGGCAAGGGAAATCCCTCGTCCATCAACCGGTCTTCGCCTTCAAGGGCTTCGACGAACTCAGTCGGTAGCAGGTGGGCGTGAACGTCAACGACACCCTGTGAATTGATCCCCATTGTTGCCATTAAAACTGCGATAAGAGTAATGATTCGATTCATGTCTGCAAAGATACGTCAAACATTCCACATTTCGTTTACGTGATTTGTGGTTTTATCTACCATATTTACGGATTCTACAACAACCGCACGCATTTCTTAAGTGCATGCGGCTGTTTGACGATG
>JAEEGL016214401.1_pt1 | contig 15218 bp, 15 predicted proteins | sample 9134231 | NCBI WGS metagenome assembly JAEEGL01 (sample SAMN16246548, study PRJNA631951) | gut metagenome | biome: gut microbiome; feature: rumen; material: fiber-attached | host: Bos | place: Iran: Karaj | collected 2018-10 | reverse complement strand
GTTAAGGCCCTGGTAGATTACATAAAAGCTCAGATAAAAGAGAAAAAAGGTTTTGAGCTTGAGGAAGAGATAATTTTTAAGTAGTTTGCTAAACTAAAAAAATTAGATTCCGATAATTGAAAAAAGCAGAAACTAGTATTACAATGGTAGTATCAGGGAGAAAGAAATGCTTCAATTAGCGTTTGTAAATTTTAAGAAAGGATCATATCTCGTCGTAGAAGGCCAGAATACAGGTGATCGTTTTTACATTATTCAGGTAGGCCATGTACAGCTTGCGCACGAATCTCATGTTCCAACAGATAACACTAACAGCATTTTGGGACCCGGTGACTTTGTCGGAGTAATTCCGTGTATGTCAAACCATCTGCAGATTGAGTCTGCTATTGCGATGACAGATGTAGTTTGTATTTCGGTTCGCCGTGATCAGTATCCGGAATTAATCGAAAGAAACACTCCTGTTGCTATGAAAATCATCCGCACTTTTGCAAACAAGATGCGTCTTTTAAATGAAAATCTTACCAAACTTGCTTTAAACAATGTAGTACAGGAAACTCCGGAACAGATTTTTACTTCTGCAAAAGTTTACGAAAGCAAAAAAGAACTTAATATTGCAATTTACGGTTATTACCAGTATTTAAAGGCTTGTCCGTTTGGACCTAACGCTGCAACTGCAAAACAGAAATTTATTGAATTAAAGCCAAAAACAAAAGCAGTTTATTTTGAACCGACTCCTGACCTTCTTCGCGTTTATCCTAAAGGAACGATGATTTTCTCTGAGTGTCAGGCTGGTGCAGATATGTTTATCATTCAGGAAGGAGCTGTTCGTATTACTAAAGTCGTTGACGGACAGGAAGTTATCCTTGCTGTATTGAACAAAGGCGATATGTTTGGTGAAATGGCACTTCTTGAGAACAAGCCTCGTTCTGCAAGCGCTATTGCACATGAAAACTGCCGCTTAATGACTGTAAACAGAAAGAACTTTGACCAGATGGTAGCAACTCAGCCACAGCTTATCGCACGTCTTACAACGACACTTGCAGAACGCTTGTGGTCTATGTACCGTCAGCTTGCAAATACACAGCTTAAAGAACCAATCATGAAGTTGATCGATATGCTCGCACTCCAGATGGAAAAAGCAAAGGTAAACCTTGCTCCTGGTGTAAGCTGGCAGACAGACTTTACGATTCAGAATGTAATTGATATGTGCGGTATTCCACAGGCTCAGCAGGCATCTGCTGCATATCAGTTCCAGCAGGATGATCATATCAAGATTCAGAACGGTAAAATCTTTGTTCCTAACTGCGTTGAACTTGCAAAGCAGGCAGCATTTTATCGTAAACAAAGGGCTAAATAACTCCGATAATTGTCGTGATGAAACGCTTTACAAAAAAACATTTTCAGAAAACTCTTTTAATACTCGCAGCAGTTCTTTCGTGCACTTTTGTTTTTGCACAGAATTCAAAAAAGCAGAAAAGTTCAGGAAATCTTCCTAAAGGTTACGGCGGAATCGAACTTGGAATGTCAGTTGATTCTGCAAAAGATGCATTAAAGAAAAATTCTGATTTTGGATATAACGGTGACAGAGACGTTTCTCTTTTGCCTGGTGAAAACAGAACTTTAATCGAAACTGACGCACGTGATTTTGCGCGCTGGTCATTTTTAGAACAGTGCTGGTTACAGTTTTACGAGGATAAGCTTTACATAATCACAATTAATCTTAATAAAAAGAAAGTAGATTATTACAGTGTGTTCAGTTCGCTGTGTAAAAAATATGGAGAGCCGGTAGAGTTTAGTCCTGAACGCGCCGTATGGAAAAATGATGACGTTCAGTTTAGTCTTGAACGACCGCTCGCGCTCAAATACATTGATCTTAAAACATTTAATTCTCTTATTGATGAATCAAGAATAGAAAAAACTCAGCAGGAAAAACTGCGCGACGAGTTTCTTGATAGCCTTTGATAAATTATCATGAACATAAGAATAAAGGCGCTCATTGCGTGCATAGTTGAATTATTTCTTTTCTCCTTTATAAGTTTTTTTCTTTTTATCGCATTCTTTAAACTGGCTTTTTTTTCATTCCCTTTTAGTGCGTTTATCTGGACGTACTGGGGCTTTAACGTTTTTACGCTTATATTTGGAGTAAAGGTTTTAGAGCGTTATAAAGCGTCTTATGCTTTTTTAAATTTCTTTGCTGTAGGAATTTTGATCATTGCTCTGATTGCAGGTTTCGGTGCAGAAATCAACATCTGGTATATAATCATTGCTGCTACCATTGTTACAGTTCTGTATATTCTTTTGACAGTTCATTTTATAAAAACATACTGGCGTCTTGTTGCAGAAGAAGTTTTAAGATGGTTTGGAAAAAAATCTCAAACAGAAAAGAAAAGTGATGACAGTATGTGCGGGAATTAGTTATGAAAAAAATCAATTTTATTACAATCATTCTTCTTTTATTTTTCGTTCTTTCGTGTTCCGCAAAGAAATTTGCTACAACTGACATTACGATTACACGTGAAGACGGAACTTCTGTTACGCTCAATGCAGAAATTGCACGTACAGACGAGGAACGCCAGCACGGTTTTATGGAACGAAAAAGAATCCCTGATGGTACGGGAATGATTTTTATTTTTGAAAAAGACCAGATTCTTAATTTCTGGATGAAAAATACACCTACAGCTTTATCGATTGCTTATATCGACCGTAACGGTGTCATTCGCGATGTTTTTGATATGAAGCCGTTCAGTACTGCAACTGTTTCGAGTACGACATCGGTGCGCTATGCCCTTGAAGTTCCTAAGGGCTGGTTTGAAAGAGTTAACGTAAAGCCTGGTGATAAAGTTCTTTTAGATTCCTTAAACTTCTAATTTGCTTAATTCTATCTGTGCAATTTTATCGTTAGGATCAATTTCGAGAACAGTAGAAAAATATTTCTGTGCCTCTGCGGTATTTCCTTCTTTTAGAGAAAGATAGCCGAGGTTAGAAATTATTTTTGTACTTTCTGGATCAAGTGAGAGCGCCTGTAAAAGAGATTTTTTTGTTTCTTCTAACTGCCCGAGTTCCAGATAGCAGATAGACATTTCGTTGTAAGTATCCGGATTTTCTGATGCACCAAGTTCAAGTGCTTTTGCAAACGCGTTGATTGCATCGTCCCATCGTGCAAGTTTTCTTAATCCCCATCCGAGCATAAACCATGCATTCCATACATTAGGATTGTTCTGGATAAATAAGCGAATCTGTTCAAGGCCTTTTTCTTCTTCGCCGCGAAGAATTAAATCATAAGCAGATTTAAATCTTGCATCATCCATGTTCTGGTTGTTGATTTTATTTAGGATTTCCTGAGCGCGTTCTTTTTTGTATACGCCGTTTTCTCCAAGATCTTCATCTTTTACATCGCATGTTAAAGTTACATAAGTTTCGAATGCATCTTTTGCGTTAAAGAAATCGTTGTTTTTAAGATAGAAAAATCCTGCATTAAAGAACGCATCCGGAATCGCAGGTTCTGCAGCCATTGCATCTTTATAATAGTTTAATGCTTCATCATCGTATGCATCTGCGTCTTCTATTAAACCGGAACGTCTGTAGCTGTCTGCCCTCTGGTCAAAAAAGAGAGCCATGTTTAATGTGATTGCTTTGTCTTCCGGATCGAAACCCTGAAGGCCTAAAAAGATTTCTTCTGCAAGTTCAAAGTCTTCATTCTTTGCTTTTAGAATTGCTGCTTCTGACAATTCTTTTTTAATGTTTGGTTTAACTTTTGAGAGAATTGAACGGTAATACTGAGTGTGCGGATTTTTCTTATCATACGCAAGGACTGTTAAAATGCCTGCGAGGATTTGTTCTACTGTAAGTTCTTCTGGGTTAAAGGCGCCGGCGCTGTCAGAATCTTTTTTCTGTACCGGCAGCGGAATTGTTGTATCAATCGGGAATGCTTTTTCTGAAAGAGAAAAATTTTCCGGAAGGTTTATAAAATAAATCGATTCAAGAGGATTGTCTGGTTTCATTATTTTTTCCTTAAAGTAAAAAGTTATGCGTTTGCAGATGTGTCTGCTGCCGGCTGTGCATCAGAAGCATTTGCTGTTGCAGGGGCTGCTTCTGCATTTTCGACTGGAGCTGCAGCTTCTGCGGCCTGCGGCTGTGTGGCAGGAGTTTCTGATGCAGAATCACTGCTTTGTGCAGGTTTTGCTTCTTCTGCGGCAGGCTGAACTCCTGCATTTTGAGATGCATTCTGAACTGCCTCTGCAAGTTTTTCGCGGTTATTGTTTTCCTGTTCCTGAGAAACAGCTGTAAGAATATTTTTGCGCACTGTTGTAAGATAATTGTTGATTCTTATCTTGTATGATGTCGGAACTTTTGTTTCGTCAAACTGGAGACATGCGTAAATAATTTCTGGTCTGTTTTCTACAGGACTGGTCTTTACTACGCGTCCGGCAAGAGTAATTATTTCGTCAGGTTCATCAAAGTGAATCCTTAAAACAACTTCTTTTTCGTTTATGAATTTTTCAATTCCGAGAAGAATTACTTTTGCGCCAGAAAATGAGATATCACGAAGAATACATCTACGCGGAACATTCTGGATAAAGATAATCGTTTCGTCTTTCGAAATATTTAAGCGGCGTTTTGTATCATCTGTAATTACAACACGCTCTTCTTTTCGTTTGATAGCATTCGAATTTGCTTCGAGCATCGTTCCGACTTTGTCGATAAGATCATCAGGTGGTCTCTGAGAAAAAGTTATCGTGATTATTGCAAGTTCAGAAGAGTTCATGTATTGACTTACTTCTGTTACACGTCCTGCAACGAAAAAACTTATCGGCTGGTCGTGCTGCTGCAGAAAATAAAAGCGCAGAGAAACCGGAGGCGGTTCTTTTTTTGTCATTGCGGCATAAGCACCGCCTTTTGTACCTACGATTATTTTTGCAAGAAGAAATGAAGTCGAGTTTATGATGCATGGCCACTGCGCGCCGTTGCATTTTACATAAATTTGACGGGGATCCACAGCAAGAGTTCTCAAAACATCCTTGGTGTAGGTAACTTCTTTGTCACGATATATGTCATAGTAGTTTTGCAACTGCTGGCTTGTAGTAATTCCCATAGTATATCTATTCTAGTTTATCATAGTTTATTTGTCAAATTTAGCAGTCTGAAATCCCAGAAATGCCGGTAAACGGGTGTTTTTGGGATAGGACAGGGCGTTTTTGCCGCTTATATAAAGGGTTGTAGAGCTTCCGCCGTCAAACTGCATGGCGTTAAAAGCCCCGAGACGGTCAAAAATATCTGCACATTCGCCGTATGAAAGCCCTTTTGAAACAGATTTCTTTTCGCCTTCTACTATAAGAATGTAAAGTGTCTTTTCGTCTTTTGAGATTCCGACTGCTGTTCTTGAGTCTTTTATGTCTTTAAAGTCTATGTGCTTACCGTCTTTAATTATCTGCCAGAAGCCGCCGTGTACACAATAGAGGTTGTTTTCTTTTTCGTCTGTGATGGCAGTTTGAGTCTGTTCAATTTTGCAACGGTAACCGTCAGGTACGGAATAAATCCAGAATGCACAGTAGCGCTCAAGCGGTTTAGAAAACTCAAGAGGACTGGTGCTAAGAATTCCGACGGGATTTTTTTTTGTAAATGGTTTTATTTTTTGTGCATACGGAACTGTATTAATAACGATGTCGTTATTCTTTGCTAAAAATTCTGGTTTAATATCTTTTATCGGGAAACTTGTTACAGGTGGATAAGATGTAATCTTAAGATGAGGATCTGTAAGATCTATTTTTATTGCATGACATATTGCGCGAGGTTTACTGATTATAAAGTCAAAGCTGTAAGAATAACTGTTAAGAAAATGCCACTCGGGGCTTACAGAAGATGGTGAATCAAAATTTAAAAAAGATTTTTCTTTATGAAGCGAATCAGAAACCTGGCTGTTTGTTGTACAAGAGAAAAACAAAAGCGACGCAATTAAAAATAAACCTAAATGTTTTTTCATACAGATTCTTACCGGAATTTAAAAATAAAAAAAGCAGGGTAGAAAAATCTCCCTGCCTTTTTTTATTAAAGATCTTTATTTAATGGTCTTTAAAAGTTTTTCGAGATTGCCCTCGATGATTTTCATTTTACTTCCTTTGTAAATGAGAGTTACGATAACTACGTGGTCATCTTTTTCATCTACATGGAAGATAGCTGTATTCTGTTCCTGTTCAAATGGTTTTCCATCATATGGAATTGTCTTAGAACAGATTTTTTTGTAATTATCAAGTGCATCTTTTGACGCTTCTTTGTTTGGTTTATATTTGTTCGTAAATAAAACCAAAGTTTCGTCATTTGTATTTTCCTGAGCGTGTACTGTAATGTAAGACATTTCAAGTTTAAGTCCGTTCTTTTCATCCGGTCTTAAAGAAATTCCACAGTCGATTACAGATTTATCATCAATGTTGACTACTTCTTTAGGGCAAGTGATGTTAAGCTTGCTGAATGAGAATTCTGTACTTGTCTTTACAGAATTGAGTTTTGCATCCTTGATAAAGTCATGGCGTGGATAAACGCTCTCTGGAATTGCCATGTATTCTTTCCAGTCTTTTAATGTTCCTGTATAAGAAGTGATTACGAAGTCAGAAATGAAATCGAGGTCATATACATATCCGTTATAGATTGTGTCTGTTCCTGCAAGCCCTGTCAAAGTAAAGATACCATCAGGAAGCGGGAGAGAAAGATTGTATATAACTGCATCTGCAAACGGAATGTTGAATGCACTGATAAGCCATGTTCTTCCCAAAACATCTTTTGATGTAGATGTGTAAGAAGGTTTACCATAAGATGTGATTGCAATTTTTTCTGCTCCGATTACACGTGGAATCGTCAATGCTTTTGCAAGAGTATCCATAAGAAGTTTTGGATCTTTGATATAAGATTCTACAGAAACATTGTCTGGCTTTTTAAGATAAGTCATGATAAAGCCACACATTGCACCGATGTGGATTTTTCCGTTCTTTTCGAGTTTTACAGTAGAAATATCCTGTGGTGAATAGCTGCTCCACTTGCCCTTGTCGTTCAAGCACAAAACATTAGGAAAGTCTGGGCCCCATTCGCTTGAGAGAATGTGAGTTCCAGGATCTTTTGTAACAAAGTTTTCTTTTCCTGTGTATGCATAGTCCGGAGAAATTGAATCGAAGAATTCAGATGTAGCTTCTTTATATTTTTTGTGACAGATGTCTCTTACTTTTTCTAATTCCATAGGAAGATCAAGCGTACAGTCTACAGTGTGATAGAATTTCTGAGAAAGTACGTTTGGAATGTTGTAATAGAACTCTCCGTGGATTTCTCCCTTGTTATCTGCAACTTTTGAAATTTCAGAAACCGGGAGCGCGTAGTTTAAGTTTTCAGAAGAGTTCTTCATTGTAACGATACCTGCAACTTTACCGGCAGATGTTACAAGAGGTCCACCAGAGTTTCCCGGGCTTGCTGCTGCAGAGAAGCGAAGCCATTTCCAACTGCCGTTTCTGTGTTCCGGAGTTTCGCTCGTTAAAAGACCGTTTCTTATTACGATTCCTTCGCCCTGTGCGTTACCTACGGCGTAAACAGTAGAGTTCTTCTTTACTTTTGATTCAAACTCAAGACCCTTGCCGGAAGCATCAAAGTCTACTGCATCAAAAATTACAAAGTCTCTGTCAGAAGCAAATTTGATTACATTGCCGATTTTATATGTTGTTCCATCTGTAGAACGAACAAAAAATTTGTCACTCTGTGAAAGTTTGTAAAGACTTAATACATGAGCTGCTGTGTAAAAATGTCCATCCTTCATAAGAAATGCAGTTCCGATAGAATCATATTTATCCGTGCGGATCTGATATGGAAGCCGATCGAGAGGAAGCTTCTTTTCGTAAGTTAAAGGATCTTCTTCGATCTTTAATGTTACAACTTCAAAAACATTTTCCTGAAGCTGTTCTACAATTTCTGAACTCAAAGCTTCTTCTGCAAATGCAGCTGTAAAGCAGAAGAGTACAAGAGCTGTAGAAATGATTTTCTTGACTAAATTTTTCATAGTTCTCCTCTTTGTTAAATAATGTATAGAAAGTTATTTGGTTACAAATCTCTGTGCAGGTGTTACAACCCACATTGCCTTTAATTCTGTTGTGCCTGTGTTTACGATTGTATGAGGTGCACTTGCGCTGAACGTTACACTGTCACCTTCTTTTAATTCGTAAACATATTTTTCATAATGAAGTTCACATTTGCCGCTTAAGATAAGACCCATCTCTCGTCCGAGGTGTCCGTATGAACCACGGTTAGTTTTTGTTCCTGCAGGAATCGTTATTGTATATGCTTCGAGAGTGTTCTGTCCGTCTGCTTCGTCCGGTTTAACAACTTCTTCATATGTAATCTGTTCATCACGAGAAATACGTCTTTCGTTTTTTCGTATAATCTGAACAGGATGCTTTCTTCTGTATTCTTCAAAAAGAAATTCCAGATTTATATCGAGAACATCTGCGAGTGCAAGAAGAGTATCGATTGCAGGACTTACTCTGTTGCGCTCAATCTGAGAAACAAGACTTTCAGAAACGCCGGCCTGTGAAGCAACAACTTTTAAAGTGTAGCCTTTCCTTTCTCTGACTGTTCTTAGTTTTTCTCCGAAGTGATATGGAATGCGTTTATCCTGCTGATCACTTTCTGGCTGTTCGTTATTTTGCGAAACTGTCATTGTTCTGTTTCTCCTTGTTCTGTTCCATTACAAATTGAATGAAGTAGTCTTCGATAGTTTTATGTGGTCCCGGTAAACCCATTCTCGCACGCACACGCGCATTATCGCGGCGAAGTGAGTAGAGTGAATAGAAGTCTCGGTAGTCAAGTCCGGCATCGGCTTTAACATGCACGCCAAGAAATTTAGAAACCTCGTCTCGTCCAATTGCAGGGATTCCTTTTGTGCGAAGTATTGTCTTTAACTGAACAATCTGTTCGTGTGAAATACCAAAAAGAAATTCTTCCATCGCCTGTGATACTCCTGTGTCTCCAAGTTTTGTCTTGATAAAAGAAGTCCACTGGTCATCAAGCTGCATCGAAAGAAGAAGAAGTTCGCTTGTTCCCATCATTGTTCCGAATGCAGGAGCAAGCTTACGGCGTGCAGTCCATATTTTTAAAAGAGTCGGAGCAATGTCAGAAATATTCTGGTCCGATCTGTGTTCCCAGAGAAGTAAAAGAGAAGTTGCAAGTTCCTGTTTAAAATCATTTGGGATCGATTTGTCGTGAATTAAATTTAAGTAAACGTCTTCTGCAAGAAGCGAAAACATCATAGAGTTTGTTTCTGCAGAAAAATCCTGCCAGACTTCTTCTGGTTCTTTTATTGATTTTGCAAATTTAGAAAGCGATGAAAATGTATGTATTTTTGCAACGAGGAATCCTTTCCCGAGAGTTGCTTTTGACGGAAGCTGAAGGGTATAATCGCCCTCTGTCTGGTGTTCAATCAGCGAGTCAATGAGCGACTGAGGAGTTCTTTCGCCGCCGAAAATATTGTGGCGCTCAAGAAGTGACGGGAAGTTTGCAATACTTTTTGCAAGTTCCTGAAGGTAGCGCATTCTCTGCTGGAAAGATTCGTATTTTTCGGGAGCTATGTCCTTTGCCTTTTCGATTAGTCTTTTGTAAATTTCGCGCTGATGTTGGGTTAAAACGACAATACCCGCATCCGGATCTTTGTGTTCCTGAGGACCAAAGAATTCCGAGATATCTACTGAGACAAACTGATCTGGGGCTAACTTTTTATCTTCCACAACGGTTAATTATAGCATAAAATTTGTCAAAGTTCTATCCGATAATAGTAGATATGAGTGAATTTATAAAGAAATTAAGTATAATTGCATTTTTATCTCATTTTTTTGTAATTCTTCCGCTTTACAGCCAGGAAAAGGCCGTAAATGACTCAAAGCTTCTTGTTGAGGGTAAAAATCTCAGGATTACGGAGGAAAAGGATCCTAAAACCGGCAAAACCCTCGGATTTCATCTTTACATCGAGAAAAAGGACGGAATCGAGTCTGTAATGCTTACAGAAACTACCAGAGACCCGACAGGACAGGAACCTAATTATGCCTATCGTGCTACGGAATACAATAAAATAAACGGTGATGAGATAAGAATGCTTAATGGAGAGATTCTTGATTCTCCAACGGCAAAATTTTCTTTAGTAGATTCAACTGTAGAAAAAAACGAATATTTCGAAAAATGCTTTCATATTTTTATTCCGCAGAAAATCGTTTACGGTTATCCGTGGAGCAGAAACGGCTCTGTTTTAATAGGCAAAGGAACTTTCATAAATATCCGGAGTTTTGAAAAAAAATACTGCGACTACACCGGGAAATTTTTTGACAACCCGTTTATGTTTGACCTTGTCGTAAAGAAAGTTGCAAAACCAAAAAAAATAAAGCCTGTTATACCGCCTGAACCGACGCCAGAGAACGAACCGGAAGTCATTTTAACCGATGATTACAATCCGATTGCGGCTCATACCTTTGAACAGATTTCTGATTTTATGATTTATTCTAAAGGACCAGAAACGATTGTTGACGATATAATGAATTCACTCAAGAGAATTACACCAAAAGATAAAGCCGATGTTGTATTTGCAATCGATGCAACCGGAAGTATGAAGGATGATATTCAGAAATTAAAGGAAGAGTGGGTTCCGGCCCTTGTTGAAGGGTTAAAAGAATTTAAGGATATAAGACTTGGACTTGTTTTTTACCGTGATTACGGAGATAACTTTAGTTATAATGGTCTTCCTGTAAAATGGTTTAATTTTACGAGCGATATCGAAAGTTTTGTAAAAAACGTTCGTGCGATAAAAATAAATGGACTTGAAGGCGGCGATATTCCTGAAGCAGTTTATGAAGCGCTGTATGCATCTATGGATTTTTATCAGTGGAGAAGTGATGCTGTAAAGAAAGTAATTTTAATCGGAGATGCAGAACCACATCCTGTACCAAGAAAGACTGGAAAATATTCGCGCGAGCTTGTAGAAAAAATTTCTAAAGAAAGGGATATTCAGATTAATGCGATAATTACTCCGGACGATAAAAGTCGTCGTGGAAGATAAAAAAAAGCGGGCTTTGATGCCCGCATTTTTTTTTGCACTGTATTATTCTTCGTCAGCAGTTTTCTTTGTCTTTCCTTTTGCAGCTTTTTTAGCAGCCTTTTTTTCTGCTTCCTGCTGTTTTTTATCTTCGATTGCCTTTATTTTATCAAGTCCTATCTGCGCAAGCTTTTTATACTTTGGCTGGAGTTGATAGACTGCACTTGGGTCATCAAAAGTATCGAGGATTTCCTGATACATTGCTTTTGCAATGTCATATTTTCCCTGTTTGTAATTTAACTGTGCAATTTCGTAGCGTGCCTCGATGTAGCATTTTAAATCTGCCTGATAGCGTTCGATGCATGCAACATAATATGCATTTGCAGCAACGTAATTGTAGTTTGCAGCTGCATCCTGTCCTCTCTGGATTAACTGCGCTGCAGTCAAGTCGTCAGGGATTTCTTTAGGAGCAGTCTGACATCCGCAGAGTGCACAGCCGAAAAAAATAACTGCTGTTAAAATAATACTGATTTTTTTATTGTTAATCTTTTTCATAGTCTTTATAGTATCAAAACTTTTCTGAAACAACAAGTCTATTTTTGCCGTTCTGCTTTCCTATGTAAAGGTGGTTATCTGCATCGTTAAGGACTTCTGTTGCAGAAGAGAATGTTCTTGAAGAACTTATTCCGTAAGTGGCGGTAACATGAATTATCTGACCGTTGTAGTGGAACGGTGTAAGGGATAAAAGTTCCCTTATAGTGTCGAGTTCAAAAATAGTTTCTGATGTAATTTTTGGAAATATAATCAGAAATTCTTCCCCACCCCAGCGTGCAATTTTGTTTTGCAGGGGAAGTCTTTTTCTTAATTCTGCAGTGTAGTTTTTTAAGACAGCATCGCCGGCGTCATGACCGTATACGTCATTTATCTGCTTAAAGTCATCGATATCAAGGATTGCGATTCCGTATTCGATGCCTTCATTTATTTTGCGTGTTTCGCAGCTTGAAAAGAATGTAAATGCCCTGTAGCGGTTCATAAGGCCTGTAAGAATGTCGTGGCATGTAATGTATTCAAGCTTTTTCTGCGTTGCTTCGTTTTTAAGATGCATTTTCTTAAGCGAAATAGATGAACATATAGAAGCAATCAGAAGTTGTATCGAAGTAATCGTGAGGTTTGAGTAGGATTCAACTTTAGAAAAAAGAATCTGATTTTCTGTAAGCATCGAAAGCGGTCTGTAATAAATGATTTTAAATATGAATGTATGAATTATCGCAGATGCAATCAACAGAAGTGCTGCTATGTAAGAAACTTTATGATTCTTGTGATATTCACTGAACAGATAGAAAACTGCAAGGAATGAAATGAGAAGAATTTCATAATTTATGTTTGTTCTTAAAAGCTGTGTAAAGAAAATTATTCGTAAACAGGATTCACCTATGTAAAAGAAAAACAGAATGATTCTGTGTTTTGTATGAAAAAGTGATGCAAGTGTAAAATAACATATTGTTGCGGTTGCTCCCCATAAAAGAAGTGGATCAAGGTTTATGTCATAATTACAGATATAAATTATATTTTTTAAAAGAGTAATTATTGCAGTGAGGTAACAGATATAAGGAAACGGGTTTGCAAGAATTTTGTGTGAGATATGTCTAAGCTTCATTGTTTACCTCTTGCATATCCGAAGTGACTACCTGATTTTTGCCGTTCTGCTTTCCCTTGATGAGATTCTTGTCTGCCTGGATGAGCATCTTAGAAAAATTATATGATTTATCTGTATCGCTTAAACCGATTGTAATAGTAATTTTAATTGCCTTGTTTGAATATCTGAAAGAATACTCCTGGATGCGTGCTCTTATGTCTTCGAGAATTGATTTTGCATTTTCTGTATTTCCCGCAAAGAGAATTAAAAATTCTTCTCCACCCCAGCGAGCGAAAACTGTATGTTCAGGAAGAGTGCGTGTTATTACTTCTGAAAGAGTTCTTAAGATTATGTCACCACAGTTATGTCCGTACGAGTCGTTTATCTTTTTAAAACCGTCTATGTCAAAAATTGCGGTTGCAAAATTTGTGTTTACGTATTCCGGGTTGGTAGAATAATCATTTATGAGTTCTGTTACTTTTCTTCGGTTGAGGATTTTTGTAAGCGAGTCATGTGTTGCAGAATAATTTAAGTAAGCATTTTTAATTCTTGTTTTATTTTTAAATCGGAAAAGTTTTTTCTGGATTACATAACAGATGAAAATAATCGTAAAAAAACTTGTTACCGAATAGAGAGTGTAGTGCAGAAGATAGAAAGTTTTTGAAATTGTTTTAGTAGATTCAGCAAAGTTATAATCAAGTGAATAAAATAAAAAAACAGAAATAATTGTAATCGAAGCCGGAATTATCGTTGAATATTTTGTTTTTTCAGAAGAAGCGAGAATCATAAAAAGATATGCAAGCAGTGTTATAGGCAGAATGTACGAGCCGATGTCGTTACCCACTGTAAACGTAATTATGAACGGATATGAAAGAGTTTCGAGGTCGCACATTGTAAACAGAAAAAGCGGCGGAATTGCTTTTGAAAGCATAATCATTATTGCGTAGAGTGTTGCGGCATAGATGTGGTAACGCGAAAGAAGATCGTAATTAAAGTAAAAGCAGACAGGTGCAAGAAGTACGTGCATGGCTGTGATGAGTGCACAGATTACTGCTGTATCTTTTTTTATTAGCGTATACTGAATTTTCTTATGCAAACTGTACATATCATTAAATTATAAGTTATATAGTGCAAATTCACAAGAATTTAGGGAGCGGGGTTCGGCGGATTGCGGATAGGAGAAAGGCGGTGTCTGGACGGAGCGAAATTGCAAATTACTTGCAATTTAAATGCAAATTGTGTATATTAGCATCATGAGACCGGTCAAATATAAATCAAAAGTCGGAGAAGAAATTCTTTCTTTTCTGGAATCTAAAAAGGACACAGCTGTAACTGTGATGGATATTTTAAAGGAACTTGAGCGCAAGGACTTGAGTACCAATATTACAACCGTTTACAGACAGCTTGAAAAGTTTATTGAAGAAAAACAGGTAATTGCACATTCAGCGAAAGATGGTAAAAAAATAATGTACCAGTACATCGCAGGAAAAGAGGAATGTTTAAAGCATCTTCACATTCAGTGTGTAAAGTGCTCAAAGATAATCCATCTTGACTGTGATGAATCTGAAGAATTTACAAACCATATCGAAAAAGAACATGGAATTGCACTTGATTATTCAAAAACTGTTCTGTTTGGACTCTGTAACGACTGTCGCTAGATTATTGAGGATAAAAAAATGACTGTAAGTTCAGGCAAAAAATTGAACTGCTGCATTTTAGCAGCAATGTTTATCGCGTTGAGTTTGTGTTCATGCACAAAGAAAAATGGCGCTGGAGTAAATTCAGCAGGAAAAGAAAAGATAAAAATCGTTACCACGGTTTACCCGGTTTATGACTGGATAAAAAACATCACCGCTGACGAGGCAGAGGTTGTATGTCTTATTAAAGGCGGAACTGATTTACACAGCTGGCAGCCTGGTGCAAAAGACATTCTTGAAGTTACCGGAAACGGAACTGATTTATTTATATACTGCGGCGGTGAATCTGATTTCTGGATAGAAAAAGTTATGACGCAGATTAAAGCAGGCGGCGTAGAAACTTATTCTCTGATGGAAGAGCATAAAGAAATTCTTGAAGCGATGGGCGAACATCATCACCACCATGACCATGAAGACGCTGATGAAGATCACGACGAGCATGAGCACGAACACGCAGACCACGACCACGAACATGAGCACGAACACGCAGAACATCATCACGACGGCGACTTTGACCCGGATGAGTTTGACGAGCACATCTGGCTTTCTGTAAAGCGTGCAGGTGTTTTTGTAAATTCAATTGCAGAAAAACTCGCAGAACTTGATAAGGCTAACGCAGACTTTTATATGGCAAATGCAAAAGCATACTGCGAAAAACTTGGCGAGCTTGACCGCAGTTTTGAAAATGCAGTTTCAAAGATGGGCGAAAAAGTGATTATCGTAGCAGACAGAAATCCGTTTACATATTTTGCAAAGGATTACGGAATCGAAGTTATTGCAGCTTTTCACGGATGTTCTGCAGAATCAGAAGCAAGCTTTGAAGTAATAAAGCATCTTGCAG
>JAEEGL014479914.1_pt1 | contig 15218 bp, 17 predicted proteins | sample 9134231 | NCBI WGS metagenome assembly JAEEGL01 (sample SAMN16246548, study PRJNA631951) | gut metagenome | biome: gut microbiome; feature: rumen; material: fiber-attached | host: Bos | place: Iran: Karaj | collected 2018-10 | reverse complement strand
TCCTGCAGTAAAAGCTTCCATGTTTACTTTGAAGTCAGCACCAGTCAGGAGGTACCTTTATGACACGTGAAAAGATCCAGGCCTACACAAGGCGCATAACAATGGCCAACAAAACCCAGATGATTACCATTTTGTATGAGATGGTACTAGATTACATAGATGATGCAACAAAGGCCTATGAAGAAGATGATACAAATATGTACACAGAATCAATGTATCGTGCCATGGGCTGCATAGACGAGCTTATTCATTCTCTAAACATAGGCTATGAGCTTGGCAGAGTATTATTTGAGCTTTACCTTTTTGAGAAAAGAGCGCTTATATCATGCACTGTAAAAATGGATGAAAATAAGCTCTCTCATGTAATAAAAACCTTTGAAAGCCTTCGGGCAGCATACGTTGAGCTTGAAAAAAAGGATGAAGAAAGCGCAGTTATGACAAATGTACCTAAGGTATATGCAGGACTTACCTACGGACGCGGAACCCTTAGCGAGAGCGTAATGGGCAACGTTTCATCCAGAGGCTTTATGGCGTAATCTTTTTTCAGGTACAAATTCACAAAAACTTAATAATGAAAATTCATCAGATAGAATGACCTAAAGCTAAGGCCGGATATAATTCCCAGGAGGGTGTTATGTTCGGCTTATTTTCTTGTAAAAAGAGGTGCCTTCATAAAATCTTAATATTTGTTTTTAGCCATTGGAAACCGGGTTTGACATAAAATTCTCCGGCTGATATTATCGCTTTCGTTGAACGACATCAGCAAAGTGAAAATGATCGGCTGGCACTCGCCAAGCACCTTCTGCTCCATATCGAGTCTTATCCCCCTGTTCCCCATAAGCATTCGCAAAGCCGAATTTTTCACGGATGTCTGATGATCACAATTCTTAATTCCCTACACCCATTCGGGAAGTTTTCAGTAAATGAAAGGATTAAATATGGAATTACCGGTTTTGTACTGTCTGCTGTCAGGATCGGCTCTGACAGATATTTACAGACACAAAATTTTGAACCGTTGGCTGCTTGCAGGAGTCTGTATGGGACTTGCTTTGTCTTTTTTTGGAGAAGGGCAGGATCCATTCTATATGAAACTCCTACGTGCATCCATTACGCTACTTTGTCTTATTCCGGTCTATGCCTTAGGCGGACTTGGAGGCGGAGATATAAAGCTGTTTGCTGTTACGGCAATGTTTTTAAATAAGAATGAGCTTATCGCGGCAGTTGTGGTTTCTTTTGTAATTGCTGCATTTATGGGAATCCTGAAAATTATTAAAAATAAAAAACCATATCAAACCATAAATTTTGCGGTTCCTGTACTTATAAGTGTTTTACTTATTACGAAAACGAGCCTTTGACATTTTTGGAGGAGATTTATGAAGAATATACTTGTTATCTGCGATCCCGATAAAAGATATTGCAAAAGAATGGATAGTTTCTTAAGAGGATCACTCAGTATTCCCTTTGAGATATTCAGTTTTACGGGAAGCGAACAACTTAAGGATTTTTCCTATAAAAAGGAGACGCTGCTTGTTATTTCAGAAAAGCTCTTTAATAAAAACGCTGTTGATGGATATAAAAACATCCTGGTTCTTGATGAGAGGGACGCAGTGCTTTCTGAGAGCGATACGGATTTTGGAAAGCCAGATGATGTAAATATAAGACATACCAGTAAATATCAAAGTAGCGAGAAGGTTGCAGACAGCATCCTTTCCATGTGCCTTGAAATGCCTGAGCTTTTGCCTGGTGGAATGGTTGTTACAGCTACAACGCATGTTAAGCTTATAGCCTTTTATACGCCGGTTAGAAGTATAGATCAGTCAAGGGCAGCATTTGATCTTGCCTGTAAGCTCTCAGAACATGAGAATGTCCTTTTTATCTGCAATGATTCACTTTGCAGCCTTCCTGAGATTAGAAGCGAAGAGCCCTGCGAGAATATCTGTGATCTTATGTATTATGCACAGTGCGATGAAGAAAGGTTTTCCATATATCTTGAAAGGATTAGAAAAAGATATAAAAAGCTTTGTTACCTGCCTTGCAACAACAGTGCAGTCAGAGATTTTTGCGGGAAGGAATATATAAAGCTTATAGAGCTTATTAGGAAAACAGCGGGCTATGACTATATTGTTCTTGATTTTTCTGAGAGCATATCGGGACTTATGGATGTTCTTAAGACCAGCGACAAAATTGTGGTTCTTGGAGCAAAGGATGCAGAAGCCAGAGAAAGGATAAGGAAATTTAGAATGGAATTATCTGAGCATGAAGATATGAATGAAGAGAAGATCATTTATGAAGATGTTTCAGAGGGCAGAATAAGCTTATACAGGAATATCAGAGAAAGCCGCGGAGGAAGAGGATCTGATGGAACATGAAGAATTAAAAAAGTGTATACAGGATAGCATTCTTTCAGAGATGGATTTTTCCAGAGATGTTGATGATGATGAGATGCTTGAGAGGATAGACAGAAATATCCTGAAGCTATGCAGATCAAAGGGAATATCCATGGATGAAAAGCTAAGGCTCCGGACAGAGCTTTTTTATTCAATAAGAAAGCTTGATGTGCTGCAAATCCTCGTGGATGATCCTTCCGTAACAGAAATAATGGTAAACGGATCAGATAATATTTTTGTGGAGAAGGATGGAAGATTATCAAGGTATGACCTTAAGTTTGAATCAAAGGAAAAGCTTGAAGACGTAATCCAGCAGATTGTAAGTAAATGTAACAGGGTGGTGAATGAAGCCAGTCCCATAGCGGATGCCAGGCTGGAAAACGGATCCAGAGTGAATATTGTACTTGGACCCGTCGCACTAAACGGCCCGATACTTACAATCAGAAGATTCCCGGATAATCCCATAACCATGGATAAGCTTATAGAGATAGGCTCGATACCAAAAGAGCTGGCAACTTTCTTAAGTACTCTAGTGGCAGCAGGTTACAATATTTTTATCGCAGGTGGTACCGGTTCCGGTAAGACCACATTCCTAAATGCTTTATCAGACAGCATACCAAGTGATGACAGAGTTATCACAATTGAGGACAACGCAGAACTACAGATTTTGCATGTCCCTAATCTTGTGCGCCTTGAAACCAGAAATGCCAATGTGGAGGGCTGCAAAGAGATAACCATAAGAGATCTGATAAAGTCATCTCTTCGAATGAGACCCACAAGAATCATTGTGGGGGAGGTTCGCGGCGAGGAGTGTGTTGACATGCTTCAAGCGATGAATACAGGCCATATCTCCATGTCCACGGGCCACGCAAACAGCGCATCCGATATGCTATCGCGACTTGAAACCATGGTTCTTATGGGAATGGACATACCTCTTAATGCCATAAGGGGACAGATTGCCTCCGGCATAGATATAATCGTGCAGCTTGGAAGACTTCGGGACAAAACAAGGAAGGTACTTGAAATATGCGAACTTACGGGGAAGCTGGACGAGAGAACCGGGGATATTGTAATGCGAACGCTTTATAAGTTTACGGAGGTTGGAGTAGATGAGAATAACAAAATAATAGGGGAGTGGAGAAAGGAAAATGATCTTACAAACACTGAAAAGCTACTGTCGGCAGGCCTTGCAATATAGATATGTGCCATCCGACATACCGATTCTTTTAAGAAATGTTCTTATACTTCTTCTGGCAGGAAGGCTCTTTTACGGGTCCTTTATAATCTCACTTTTCATACTGCCACTTTCAGTTCCCTGGTTTTTCCATGAAAAAAAGAAAAAGGAAAGAAAAGACAATCACGATCTTGGTATTCAGTTTAAGGATGCGATGATGGCTGTTTCTACTGCCCAAAAGGCGGGATATTCCGTAGAGAATTCTTTCCACGAGGCAAAGCATGACATGGAGCTTTTATATGGAAAACATGCGCCTATATGCAAAGAACTGGAAATAATTCATCAGGGCATAAACAACAATGTCTCAGTAGAAAAGATGATAAGAAAGCTTGGAAGAAAATCAGGTAACAGGGACATTACAGAATTTGCAGGTGTGTTTGCAGTTGCAAAAAGGAGCGGCGGAAACATGACAGAGACAATCGAAAGATGCGTCGATGTCATAGGAAAGCGTATGGAGGTTGAAAGCGAGATCGATGTACTGATATCTGCAAAAAGAATGGAAGCCCAGATCATGGAGATGGTTCCATTTGGAATCATGGCCTACGTGGGCCTTACCAACCCCGGCTTTTTTGATGTCCTTTATGGAAATGTGCTTGGCGTATTCATTATGACGGGGTGCCTTCTTATCTACATTGCAGCTTATCTGATGATAGAGAAGATAGTCACAATAGAGATTTAGGCAGGAGGTTTTGCATTGATAGTTTTATATCTGATGATTCCGGCGTATATGGGCCTTTTGTATATATTATCCGCTGAGGAAAAGTTACCCTCAGGTTTACCTGCGGACGGAGTAAGTACCTTTTTTAACAAAATAGCAGCATTCCTATACAGAAGATTTTTAAAGAAAAGCAAATCCTTTTACAGATCGCCTTCAAGAAAGAATGTGGAGCGAGGATTAAAAGCTCTTAACTCCAAGACGGATGTGGAAAAAGAACAGGCTGTATATTATATCAAAAAAATCAGTATGGCACTGATGCTTATTACGGCAGGCTCTATCATAGCAGCCCTTTGCTATTTTCAGTCAAGACGCAGTGATGCCTTCGATGAGAACGGATTTCTCATTAGAAATGATTATGACAAGCGGGAAATGACAAGGACTTTGACGGCAGCAGGGGAAGGCGGGGAACAGTATGGAGATTTTGATCTTCTTGTAAAAGAAAGAGCCTATACAAAAAAGCAGGCAGAAGAGCTGCTTGCAAAGATGCTTAAGGAACTGCCTGCGATAATCCTTGGCGAAAATGAGGATCTTAGTCATGTGGAAAAAGACCTTAATCTGGTGACAAAGGTTCCAGGTTATCCCTTTGAAATAAGCTGGAAAACTGACGACATTGATGTCATTCACTCAGATGGAAAAGTTGACGGAGAAGGGCTTACGGATAAAGGCGCCTTGGTAATTCTAACGGCGGAAATATCCTATTTGGACTATAAATGGGAGCATGAGTTTTTTGCAAACGTCTATGAAAAGGAGCTTACAGGAGCAGCCTTTTTACAAAAGGAAATTCAAAAGGAGCTTACCAAGGCTGAAGAAAGCACAAGAGAAGATGCAAGCTTTAAGCTTCCCGAAGAAGTTTTTGGGAAAAGAATAATCTTTTCAGAAAGCATAGACGATAACAGCCTCCTTATTCTGCTGTTAGTCATCGTTTCAGCGGTACTTATCTTTGTATTTCAGGATAAGGAGCTCGATAAAGAGGTGGAAAACAGAAGAAAGAAACTGATTCTTGATTATCCACAGTTTATTTCAAGACTGGTTCTTTACATGGGAGCCGGTATGTCAGTAAGAGCGATCTTTGAGCTGTTTTCTGAGGAATACAAAAAGGATTTGGAAAGCGGCTCTTCGAAAAGCTTTTTATATGAGGAAATCCGCAAAGCGTCCAATGAGCTTCAAAGCGGAGTATCGGAGCTTTCCGTATACGAGAGACTTGGGATAAGATGCGGCGCCCAGCAGTATACAAGACTTGTGACACTTTTGTCGCAAAATCTTAAAAAGGGAAACAGTGAGCTTTCATATCTACTTAGAGAAGAAGCAGACAAAGCGGTAAAGGAACGAATGAGCTATGCCAGAAAGCTTGGCGAGGAAGCGGGAACAAAGCTTCTTTTACCAATGATCATGATGCTTCTAATCGTAATGATAGTGATCATGGTTCCTGCATATTTATCATTCTGATAGTAATCACGCAGGTGTTACTAAATATATTTTATTAACCAAATTTTAGGAGGAAAAAATGAACAGATTAAAGGAAAGATTCAAAGGAGTAATCGAAACAGCAAGAGATGCAGGTAATTACCTGGCATTTAAGGCAAAGGAGTTTTTGCTTGATGAGAGAGGAATGGGCACCGTTGAAGTCATACTTATCATAGTGGTTTTGATTGGCCTTGTTATCGTGTTCAAAAAGGAGATTGATGGTCTTGTTGAAGAAATCTTTAAAACAATCAACACAGATGCAGCAAAGGTCACAGGTTGACGGATATCTTACGGTTTATCTGTCCCTCTCAATGACGGTGATACTTTCACTTATTCTGGCGCTCCTTTCCGGGGCGCGAATAGGTGCAGTGAAAATGAAAACGGAGCTTGTTACGGACATAGCCATGAATTCAGTTCTTGGGGAATATAACAGAGAGCTTTTTGACAGATACGGTCTCCTTCTTTTGGATGATTCCTTTGGGAAAAAGCAAGGCTCTGCAAGAAATGTGGAAGAGCACCTTTCTAAGTACTTTAGGAAAAACTTCGAGCTTTCTGACAAGGGGATCACAGGGAGGAAGACTTACATGTCGGCAAAACTCACTGACTGCGCTGTAACAGGCTTTTCCCTGGCCAGCGATAACAATGGCGCTGTTTTAAAAAGGCAGATCCTTTCCTATATGGAGGGCGACGCAGTTGGGAAAATAGTATCAGGTGTCAGTAAAAATGTAGATGACCTTAAGGAGTCCGGGTACGACTCTTCGGATTTTGAGGAAAAGGCAGATGAAAATGATTCTGCAATGTCAGGGAAGTACGAAACAGACAGTGATGGAGACGGGGAAAACGAAGAAATAGATATCGATAACCCGGCACAGTCTGTAGCTTCCAAGAAAGGGCTTGGAATATTGACCCTGGCTGCTCCCGACATGTCAAAGATATCGTCAGCTGCAATTAATGAAGATCTCTATGCATCTCACAGGACGCTGTCAAAGGGGACAGGCTTTGATGATGACTATTCCATGGGAGCATCAAAGAAAGCTCTTTTTAACGAATATATTTTTGAAAAGATGTCCAGCTATGGAAATGAGATGGAGGACTCGCCTCTTAAATACGAGCTTGAGTACATCTATGCAGGAAAAGATAGCGATTATAAGAATCTTGAAGCAGTGTGCAATAAGCTTTTCCTTTGGAGGGAAGCGGCTAACTTTGCATATATAATGACAGACTCTGCAAAGCTTGCGGAGGCAGAGGCTTTGGCTCTTACAGCGGCAGCAGTTGTTGCAGCACCGGAGCTGTGCGAGGTGGTAAAGACAGCAATAATCCTTGCCTGGACCTTTGCTGAGAGCATCTCGGACATCCACATCCTTTTGACAGGGGGAAGGGTCCCTATGGTTAAAACAGCTGCAAGCTGGAAGCTTTCTTTGGAAGCAATGCTTTCATTTGGAGATAACTTAACAGATGGCGGAGGATCCGGCCTTAAATATGAGGACTATCTCAGAATGATGGTTCTTATGGAAAATGAGGACAAAAAGACTATGAGACTCATGGATGTTATGGAGATGAATATCAGAAACACTGAGGGAAATGAGTATTTCAAAATAGACAATTGCATAGATGTTTTCAGAGCAGATTTTAAGGCGTCTTCAAGAGGAATGGAAAGCTTTGAGGTTGACAGAATATATGGCTATGAAATGGAATGATGTGATTTGGAGTGGCCGGTTATGGTCTTTTTCAAATAATGGAAAATTTAAAGTGAAATCAAAAGAAAATAAAAAAATAAAGGACCTGCTTCTCCGGCAGTTCACTGGAAAAAGACCATCACCGGCTGCTTCAGTAACAGTCGAGGCATCACTTGTTCTGCCACTTTTTATATTCTTCTTTATTAACATTCTGGGAGCCTTTGATATTTTACGGCTCCAGTGTGATATGGAAGCTGCACTTCATCAAGCGGGGAGTCAGATTATGGAACAGGCAGCTTTTTCAGAAATGCTTACAGGGGATGAAAAAAGTAAAACAGAAGCTTTTGCAGAAGGTGCGATAACTACCGGTCTTGCAAGCAAAAAGGTTAAGGCATATCTGGGAGAAGAATATTTAAATAAGAGCTGTATCAGAGGCGGAGCAGGAGGTCTTTCATTCCTGCAGACAGCGCTTAGATCAGACGGTGACATCATTGATATCGTCACGTCCTACAAGGTACACCCATTATTAGGAATAGCGGGCTTTTCGGATTTTACCGTGGAGAGCAGATTTTATGGACATGGCTTTACTGGCTACAATCCTGATGATGGCTGCGGGGATGAAGGGGAAGCCGAAGAAGAATACGTGTACATTACAGAAAGCGGAAGCGTTTATCACAGAAGTACAAAGTGTTCTCATTTGAGGGTATCAGTACAGGCCTGCTCTAAGAGCAGCGTAAGTAAAAAAAGAAGCAGCGACGGGTCAAAGTATTACCCTTGCGAATATTGCGGCAAGAGATCTGGAAGTACGGTTTACATCACAAATTACGGAAACAGATATCACAGTAACAATAAATGTCCCGGAATTAAGAGAAGCATAAGAACAGTACCAATTTCAGAAGTAGGCGGAAGAAGAGCCTGCAGTGAGTGCGGATGAAACAGAAAATTAGAGGTTAATTATGGAAATTATAGAAGGAAGAATAGTAGTTGAAACATTAATGAGGGTGGAAGTTTTGCTGATAATGCTCATGTCAGCTTTTAAGGATTTGCGTGAAAAGAAAATAGATATCATGTATCCTCTGGCATGCGCCATAATATCAGTTTCATGGTGCGTATATGATATAGCATTTTGTGGCGGCGACTTTAAGTATATTTTTATGTCACTTTTTCCCGGAGCAATAATGCTTATATTGTCAAAGCTTTTAAAAATCGGAATAGGAGAAGGTGATGGACTTATGGTTCTTTTGGCGGGACCTGTATTTGGTCCGATGCTTGTTTTAACAGGCGTAACTATGGCGTTTGCCTTTTCTGCTGTAGCAGGCATATTTTTGCTGATATTTGGGAGAGCTACGCTAAAGAGCAGGATGGCATTTCTTCCGTATCTTACAGCCGGAATGGGGGTTATCTCCTTTGCATTTATTTAAGAAAAGAGAGCTATCCGGATATATGACTGTTGAAGCTTCCTTCATAGTTCCAGCAGCTACGTTCATTATGGCTTTCATCATATATCTTGCTTTCTGGTTCTATGGAAGGTGCATTTTATCTCAGGACGTATACATACTTGGATTTCGCGCAGAGCTCCTATCCAAGGAGCAGGGCTATGCTTCAGAGACGGAATATATAACAGATAATGCGGGGAAAAAGCTGGGGACCAGATACTTTGCAGCAAACAAGCCGGATATTAGCGCATCAAAAACCTCAGACAAGATAAAGGTTGAAGGCAGCTTTTTGACTAAGACAAACGGTTTATTTCGATATTTTAAGAGCCTTCCTTCTTCTTTTAGGGGAAGTGCCGTAGCAACAGTTAAGCTTCGTGACCCTTCCGGAAAACTAAGGAGATATAAGCGGATAAAGGACATAGCCAAAAAGGCCATTAATAAGAGTGATAAAAGAGAGGATTCATAAATGGAAATAAAATATTACAGAGAGGCGCTACATAACTATCTTGTTCTTAAGATAGATGGGGATGATACAGGAAGCTATCAGTACAAGATGCTTGAGCACAACAACATAAAAGGAATTGTTCCCTTTACAATTAGAAGGATCGACGGCGAAACAGCGATGTATTATGAGATAGATTCAAAGCAAAGTCTTGGAAATATGTATTCTCGCCGAAGAATTTCATACGAGAATCTAAAAAAGCTTCTTAAATCAGTTGTTGAAGTAACAGAGGAAATATCCAGATTTTTCCTTGATGACAATCACCTTATGCTCACAGAGGAATGCATTTTTGAGGATTTTTCCACAGGAAGCTTTCATTTCTTATATAATCCGGACTACGACAATTCCAACGGAGTATCTTTTTTTGCATCCCTTCTTGAAATGATTGATATAGGCGATCAGAAGGCTATGGAGCTTATCTATGAACTTTGCGACAGAGTAAAGCCTGACGGCCCCTGCTTTTCTCTTATAATAAATGACATTTTAAGATCAAAAGAAGACATGGAAAGCCTGGATGACTGCAACAATGAACCTATTGCGAGCGAGACTAATGAAATTGATGAAGATACTGATGATGAAGAAGAAACTGATGTAAAAACAAAGGTTATCCCCATAAAGCTGCCATTTGGAGTCAGCATGCTGATGGCCGCTCTTTTTGCAATAGTGGGCGGTGTTCTTTGGTACATCAGGGCGGCATACATTCTTACCTACGAAGAAAACCTCCTTGATATAGCTGTTTTTATGATATGTGTCATGATGTCGCTTATCTGCTTTATTCAGACACTTAAGGCATCTAAGGTTGCTGGCCCTATCATTAGGAAAAGAAAGCGCTCATCATCAGATGATGAGTATGAAGATGATGAAGATGCGGAAAAGGATGAGGAAAAAGAAGAAACTAAAGATGAAATCAGAAGGCCCGCCCCCGAAGCAGTTCCATCTTTCTTTTATTCTGAAGAAGATGAAAACGAAGAGACTGTTCTTTTAAATTTTAGTTTTTCCAAGAATCCCCACAAACTCTACAGCGAGGACGATGGAATACAGAACATTTCATTAAGCAGTCTTCCTATAGTAATAGGTAAGCTTTCCTCCTGCGCCGATGCGGTAATAAAGGATCCGACAGTCTCGAGAATCCATGCAAAGATATTCAGCTTTGGGGACGAGATCATGATACAGGACTTAAATTCCAAAAACGGCACCTTCATTAACGGCACTCAGCTCCTTCCGAACGAAAAGAGAACCATCGAAGTTGATGATGAGATAGTCTTTGGAAAGTGCGCTTTTTCATTCAGATAATAATGAGGCTTCTTATATTTCACCAATCCGCTTTGTGGTATAATGTGATTTAGATTATTCTAAATCATGTACATGGGGTATGGTATGAAAATCAATATATATTATGGCGGAAGAGGAATTATCGACGATCCTACTCTTGGGGTTCTTTCCAGGATGTCGGATGTTTTTGGGGAGCTCAATGTTCAGGTCGAACAATTTAATCTGTTTGAGCACAAAAATGGAATAACAGCACTGCCGGGTACACTTAAAGGTGTAGATGGCATTATTCTGGCATCTACTGTGGAGTGGTTCGGAATAGGCGGATATATGCACCAGTTCCTTGATGCATGCTGGCTATACGGCGATGAGGATAAGCTTAAGGGCTTATACATGGCTCCTATTGTTATGTCCACAACCCATGGGGAGCGTGAAGGCATGATGGAGCTGGCCTGTGCATGGGAGATGCTTGGCGGAATACCTCTTGACGGAATCTGCGGCTATGTGGCAGATACATCAACCTTTGAGAGAAATGAAAGCTATCAGAAGCTCATCGAGAAAAAGGCTGAGAATATCTACAGAAGTATGAATCAGAAGATGGATTCTCTGCCCACAAGTAATCAGGCCGTTAAGAACAGTGTTGCCATCACCAAGATAACTGACCTTACGCCCCAGGAGACAGAGCAGCTTTCAAGATATGTCTCCAATGATGAATATGTACAGACACAGAAAAAGGATATAGCGGAGCTCAGTAACTTATTCCGCGACAAGATGGACAAGGAACAGTCCGCAGGCCATGTTGATGATTTTATAAGTAAGCTTAAGGGCCGCTTTACTCCTGTTGCCGGTCTTCACGCTGTTTATCATATTACTCTGACCGATCAGACAAAGGACAGAGATATTTTACTTAAGATTGATAATCAGAACCTTGAATGCAAGGCAGAGGATACATCCAGCAGTGATGTGCATGCATCCATGACTACATCCGTTCTTGAGCAGATCATTCAGGGCAGGATGACCTTCCAGAGAGCCTTCATGGAGGGCAACCTTAAAATGAAGGGAGACTTCAAATTACTGAGAAATATGGATCAGTTATTTGATTTTAAATAATATTGAAAGAACACAACGATGAAAATCTGATAGAAGAGGAAGAAAACAGGGAGTATGGTCTTGAAGAGGATCCTATGCAGGCCTTTTGGAAACGCCAGACCCAGGTTTTCTTATCTTCCTATATAAATATCGCGATCATTCTATGCAATGTGATAATCTTTGTTTATGGACTCTTTGCAGGCTATGATTTCCAGGACAGATTTGATTTTGACCCTGTCAGATTTTTCCAAAACAGGGAGTATTACCGGTTGTTCACATCCATGTTCCTGCACGCATCTATAGAGCACCTTGGCAGTAATATGCTTATACTTTTCTTTATAGGAGCAAACGCAGAGCACGATCTTGGACATATCAGCTATCTTTTCGTTTACCTGTTCTCGGGATTTATAGGAGACGTCATAAGTCTTGCGGATTCTATCATAAGAAATGATCTTACACCGTCACTTGGCGCCAGCGGAGCTATTTTTGGCGTTATAGGTGCTGTTTTGATCATCGTTATATATGGAAGGAAAAATCTAAGGCCCGGTTCTAATTTACTGGGTAGGCTGATCGCCATTATTTTTCTCTCGGTATACAGCGGATTTAAAGAAGTGAATATCGACAATGCCGCTCATATCGGCGGACTCATTGGCGGAATCATCATTACATTTTTTATAACCAATATATTCAAAAAAGAATACACAATGGAGGAGTGGCTATGAAGGACGATAATTGCATTTTCTGTAAACTTGCAAATGGGGTTTTCCCCACAAACTCAATATATGAGGATGATAATTTCAATGTAATCCTGGATAACGGACCTGCAACAAAGGGCCATTGCCTTATTTTGCCCAAGGAACATTATGCCAATCTTTATGAGCTTCCTGATGATACAGCAGCAGAAGCTATGAAGCTTGCCAAGAAGCTTGCGAAGACACTTACGGAAAAGCTCTCAGCAGATGGTCTTAATCTCGTTCAGAACAACGGAGCGGCAGCAGGACAGACTGTTAATCATTTCCACCTTCATCTTATTCCTCGTTATGAGAATGATGGACAGCATATACTTTGGAAGCCCACAGAGCCTTCAGCAGAAGAATTAAAAGCTCTTTGCGAGAACCTTAAGGCCTGAAAAGAGGAGTACTATTTTGAGAACAATTAACGCATCAAAAGTAACAGAAGCTGTAAAAGGACTCTGCATAGAGGCTAACCATAGACTTTCGCCCGATATGACAGACGCTCTTAAAAAAGCAGTAGAGACGGAAGAATCCCCTCTTGGAAAGCAGATACTTTCACAGCTTGAGGAAAACCTGAAAATAGCAGACAGTGATACTATACCGATTTGCCAGGACACAGGAATGGCTGTCTTTTTTGTTAAGCTTGGTCAGGATGTTCATATAGAAGGCGGAAACCTTACAGATGCCATAAATGAAGGCGTAAGACAGGGATATACCGAAGGATTCCTTAGGAAATCTGTAGTAAGCGATCCTCTTATCAGGGAAAACACAAAGGACAATACACCGGCTGTAATTCATTATGATATAGTGCCCGGCGATAAAATCCATATCACTATAGCGCCCAAGGGCTTTGGTAGTGAGAATATGAGCAGAGTGTTCATGCTTAAGCCCGCAGACGGTGAAGAGGGTGTCAAGGATGCGATCGTTCAGGCAGTAAAGGATGCCGGTCCCAACGCATGTCCTCCTATGGTTGTAGGAGTAGGCATTGGCGGCACCTTTGAAAAGTGTGCCCTTATGGCAAAAGAAGCTCTTACAAGACCCGTAGGTCAGCATTCTGATATAGAATATGTAGCTAAAATGGAAGATGAAGTTCTTTCAAGAATAAACAGTACTGGAATAGGCCCCGGCGGTCTTGGAGGAAGAGTAACTGCTCTTGCCGTTAACATTAACACTTATGCAACCCACATCGCAGGTCTGCCGGTAGCAATTAATATTTGCTGCCATGTAAACAGGCACCGCAGCATTACATTATAAATATTATTTTTAAACCGGAAGGAATATCGGATGGAATATAAGATAAATGCGCCTTTTGATAATGAAACCATCTCAAAGCTAAAGAGCGGAGATATGGTTTTTATAACAGGAACAATATATACAGCAAGAGATGCTGCACATAAGAGAATGAAAGAAGCTATCGATAATGGAGAAAAGCTCCCTATTGATGTTGATGGCAATGTTATCTATTATATGGGGCCATCTCCTGCCAGAGAAGGTCGCCCTATAGGATCTGCAGGCCCTACCACAGCCAGCAGAATGGATAAATACGCCCCTACCTTATTGGATATGGGCCTTAAAGGCATGATAGGAAAAGGTAAAAGATCCCAGGCGGTAATAGATGCCATAGTAAGAAACGGCGCAGTATACCTTGCAGCCATAGGCGGCGCCGGCGCTCTTTTATCAAAAGCCATTGTTCAATCTGAAGTAGTTGCATATGATGACCTTGGAACCGAAGCTATAAGAAAGCTTACTGTTGAGAACTTCCCGGCGATAGTGGTTATTGATTCTGAGGGCAACAACCTGTATGAGACTGCAATTAAGGAGTTCAATACAGAAAAGAAGTAATAATCTTCTATAACAACAGGCATGGCAACTCAACAACTTCTTAAAAGATGTGTTGACAAGGCATCAATGTCTTTGTATAATTACTTTTGCGTTAGAGATATTTACCTCTGACCATTAAAACCAAATACCGTTTGGTAGAGGTTTTCAGACATGGAGAAATACTCAAGTGGCTGAAGAGGCGCCCCTGCTAAGGGTGTAGACCGTTCACGCGGTGCGAGGGTTCAAATCCCTCTTTCTCCGTTGAATACTTCCAGAGAGCATTGAGATCAATGCTCTCTATTTTTTTTATTCTCATGGATATCCTGGATAAGTAAAAGTGGAGGCCAACTAATAATTGAATGAGTATCTTCTATATAATAACTACTATATATAGTAGTTAAAAGATTCATATACAATTAAAACAACAATATAAAGAAAAACTAAAATATATATGACAGCGTCGTCAAAACCGCAGTAAATACGAGGGTTTGAGAAATTTTTATAAATTTTAAAAAAAATTGAAAAAAGTAATTGACACACTAAGGCACTGATGTTATATTTATATTCGCTCGCTGCGAGTGATAGAAACGACTGACCGGAAGGCTTCAGCGTCTACACAGAAAAGCGAACGAAAAAATAATTTAAAAAAGTTCTTGACAGAGAAAGCCAAACATGATATTCTATCAGAGTTGCGGCTGACAAGCCAAGACAAAGCACTTTGACAATGGAATAGTAATGCAACCCTGAAAATTCCAAAAAGAAATTTCAGAGAACAAAACAACCTAACTAAAGGTAAAACGGACAGCACAAAAGCCAAGCTTAAGTTCTGGTCAGACGAACGATCAAGTCACTTCGGTGATGAGATACATTTAAACGTGCGAGTTCGAT
>JAEEGL013379545.1_pt1 | contig 15218 bp, 9 predicted proteins | sample 9134231 | NCBI WGS metagenome assembly JAEEGL01 (sample SAMN16246548, study PRJNA631951) | gut metagenome | biome: gut microbiome; feature: rumen; material: fiber-attached | host: Bos | place: Iran: Karaj | collected 2018-10 | reverse complement strand
TGATCGTTGATCAGCTCCGCCGCCTTCAGAATGAACTCCTCCGGATTGTTGCCGAATTGATCAAAGACATCCTTTTCGATGCCGGTAAGGATCTCGACGATCGCTTTTCTCGTGAGTCCCGTTGCGTCCACAAGCTTTCCGATCAAATCATATTTCACGCTGCGGTTGGCGGCGATCTTGGTATGCTCGTCGTGCACGGAAGAAGACGTCTTTGTAAACGCTTCCCCGGACTGCAGCGATTCTCTCGACGAAATCGAATCCATCGTTCCCGTCGTCACGCGGAAGAAGATCTTCGGAATCTGCAGCTTGACGTTCAACGCTTGCACGGAATTGCGTACCAGCTCGTCCGTGTCAAAGTCAACGACGTAGTACGATTTCTTGTTGATGCGTTTCCAAAGCGCCTTGAACTCCGCCATCTCCAGCTTGTCGCGGCTCACCGTCAGCTCCACATTGTTGCTGCGGGCATTCTCCGGCTGCATCGCAGCAGCGTTATAAACGGAGTCAAGAATCTGCAATACTGAATCACGATAATTGGTAAGAGAATCGGGTACAGTAACAGTGCCGCAAGATTGTTCCGAATAATACGTATCGGTAAGCGCGTTGTTTTCGTCGATATATCCCTTTTGCCGTAGATGGAACCAAAGATTGAGCGCCATGGGCTGCGTGATCGTGTCAGAATTGCCGTTGGCATCGGTGATAACACGGTTTGTAAAGAGTTCCGGCGTAACAGCACGCGGTCGATTCGCAACCGCTTCGGCGAGCTCTGTCTGCAAGCCCCTCGCGAAGCTCTCATAGCTCTCGCTTGCGATCACCGTCAGCACGTTGACATTCTGCACGTCGTTACCGAGCACATTGACGTCCTGGCGTTCACCGTCCTGATTGACGCAGAGACGCAGCCCGCGCCCCACTTCCTGACGCTTGCGAACCTCGCTGCTGCTCTGTTTCAGTGTGCAGATCTGGAACACGTTCGGGTTATCCCATCCCTCTCGCAGCGCGGAATGCGAGAAGATAAACCGCACCGGCGATTTCTTCGGATCCCGATCCAGCAGCAGCTCCTTGTTTTTCATGATCAGATCGTAGGCATCGATATCATCCGACGTCTTTTCTTTCTTGTCTCCGATCTTGCTGTCCGTCATGTGGCCCTTCTTATCGATCGAGAAATATCCCGCATGCGTGTCCTTCGCCTTGATCGACTGCAGATATTTGACATAGTCCTCCTCGCCAGCAGCGATCTGTAACGAGTGCATAACGTCGTCGTACTCTTCCTCGAACATATCGGCGTAGACGCCGTTGTACGGTTGCCCTGCAGCGTCGTATTGCTTGTAATGCGCCACCTCGTCGATAAAGAACAGCGACAGCACCTTGATTCCCCGATGGAACAACTGCCGTTCCCGATCAATATGCGAAAGGATTGTTTCGCGGATCTGAATCCGGCGCATCTGCTCCTCACTGACGCTGCCGATGACGTCGCCCGCATAGATCTTCGTCCCGTTCAAAAACGAAACGGAGTCGTCGCGTCCGTCGATGAAGCTGACGACGAAATTGTTCTTGTACTCTTCGAGCTTACCGGAAAGATCATAGAGATTCGTTCCGATCTTGACGATCTGCGTCTTCTTGCGAACGCCCGATGCGCCTTTCATGTCAAACTGCAGCGTCGCCGTCGGATCAGATTTGGAAAGATTGATGCTTTGCAGATAGACGTACCCTTCCGTTGCCGTCGAACCCGTTTCTGTGATGCCCTTGACAGCAATCTTCTTCACCAGCCGCTTGTTGTATGCCTCCATCGCATCGAGCCGATAGATCATGTTGTAGATGCTGTCCGCCTTGTGCGTTGCAGAATAGCGCAGGGTGAACAACGGACAAAAATCCTTCAACCGTTCCTTTGTCGCTGCGCCTTCGACGGACTGCGGTTCATCAATGATTACGATCGGATTCGTCTTGGCTATGATGTCGATCGGGCGCCGGCTGCGGAATTCATCCAGACGCATCCGAATACGGTTTGCATCTTTTCCACGCGCATTAAACGCCTGCGAATTGATGATCATGACGTTGATCGCGTTGTCGGAAGCAAACCGATCGATCTCCGTAAGCTGCGCTGAATTATAGATGAAGAACCGGATCTTCTTGCCGTATTCCTCTGCAAAATGCTCCTGCGTGATCTGGAACGACTTATAGACACCCTCGCGGATCGCGATGCTCGGAACGACGACGATGAACTTGCTCCAGCCGTAATGCTTATTCAGCTCATACATCGTCTTGATATAGGTATACGTCTTGCCGACGCCGGTTTCCATCTCGATCGTCAGATTGTAGTGCCCTTCCAACTGGTTGGACGGCTCGATCTGGTTCATCCGCTGGATCTTGCGAATATGATCCAGAATGATGGAATCCGTCAGCTCCGGTACAAGCCGTTCATTGCGCCAGCCGGTGAAGCGCTCGTCCTCATCCAACCGCTGTACGCCCCTGCCGCGATCCATCAGGTACGTCGGCGTCAGGTACGGTTGCCCCGCAAAGACGTCCACAACCGCCTTCGCCGCATCCGCCTGGAATTTCTGATGCTTGAATTGAAGTTTCATAACCTTACCAACCTTTTACAATGACTCTATCGTTTGGTGAACAAGGCATATAAATACACATTATCGCTGCCGTAGGTGTTGTATCATATTCTGTCGCTATAATGTTTGCATCTACAAAAATCATCATATAAAACGCTTTTTCCAGCTCTTCTTTAGGTAAATCTTTCGGGATGGATGCTCGTCGATAATCGTCGAATAGGTGAAACTCTTTCCTAATCTTTATCCTTTCATCTTTTGATAGTTGATTAAAGGATTGAAGAACTTCTTGCTTCGACATTGTACTTCGTGTAATCATGTATGTTGTCGTGATCCATGGATCTATTGTTTTTCGATCGTAGAACTTTGTCTTAAGCATTGATGCTACCTCATGTTTGCCCAAAACTCTTTTACATCACGAAACGTCAACTTGCCTGCCTTTTGCAATTCTGGCAGAGTGTCTTTGACGTGCTCCATTTCGTCCTCTTTGAAATAATAATATGTACAGCTATCAAGATTAGCAGAATCGATCACCGCGAAAATATGGTAATCATTCCAAGGGGATAATCCAAGGATATCCAAATCCCCTCTCATTTTCTCAAAGTCACTCCAGTGATAGTTATCTGTAAGAGAATAATCCGGATGTGCTGACATTTCACGAATCGCATAACCCATGTTTCTGATTATTTTGTTATCAGATAGAGTCCATGAATCGATTTCTGTTCTTGTTTTAGCATCCGAATCGTAAACCTTAACAGCCTTTTTTATTCCATCCATCGCGACATCGTTCAACTTAACCATTTTTTCTTTATAATTCCCGCTAAATGTCGTGATAGCATTACAATATAGATAAGCGTGGCTTGGATCAATCTTTATTGTTTTGGCTGGCGCATCAGGCAGCTTATTTCTGAGCGAATCTATATCATAAACATCCTTGTACTTATCGAATTGTCCGTGCAAATGAATGATTTCAGAAGCTGTCGCCGCCTCTAAATTGAGATCATAATTTGTAGTAAACACCATCTGATGCTCTCGCAAAAAAGCCACAAAGGCATCAGGATACTGCTGATACAGCGTATTAATCTTCCCGTCGTTGTAAATTGCGTAGATGTACGCTACTCGCAATACTTCAGATGTTTTTACATGTTCGTCTCCTGCTTTTATCATTCTGCAAAGCATATCATGCACGAAGAAATAGTCCTCAAAGCAAATATCTGTTATCCTTGCCTTCTTAAAAAACTCCAGATCATACTTCTTCTTAAACTCATCAAGAAATGTTTTCTCCGCTGATAGAACTGCGAGATCATCATGTAATCCATTAGAAATGTCCCTTGCCATAAAGAACAAGTCACCCATATAGTTTTTCAGAAGATACGGTTGATCAACAATAATATCCGCAGGAAAGTCCTTTCGATCACAGTTCTTCAATATGCGAAGAACGATCTGTTGCGAAGTATATTCTTTCCCCGAAAACCGGATATTGATGCCGTTCCCAACAAGCAGATTCTTCATTGAGTATCCTTTCGCTTATTTCTTCAACGCTTCCACGATATACGGCAATGCCGCTGTGCCGACTTCGATGCTCTTTTCAGCGATCCACTTCAATGCGTTCTTTGCCTTTTCCCAACGCGTAGGCTTGTCCGGTGCTTCTTCAATCCTCATCAACTTGCCACGCAATAAATCTTTTTCATCATCAGAAAGCAGTGAATCAGGAAGGCTATCAATTTGTTGCTGCGTTATTTCCAAGGTAGTTTGAATAGAAGCATTTAGGCTTTGATTATTATTGTTGTACTGATTGACAACAACGGCAGGAACATCTCTATCTTCTAATTGCTTTTCAGCCACACCGCTTGCATTCAATTTATAATACTCCAATTTATTTCTAAGAATCCGTATATTGCGCATATAATCAACAGGTTCGTTTGACTCAAACTTCTTTCTTTCCAAGCCCCTTGTCAATTCTGGTATGTCGCTGAAAAAAACGCCAACAATTTCTTTTTGAAGATATTCTGCCTGCACATCATTTTCAACAGCATCGCATCTTTTAATATAATTGTTGATGAATTCGACTTTCCTCTTATCCATTATGTCACCTCAAATCACCCTCACGCTCGCATCCGGGGCAAGCAGCTTGAAGATTTCAAAGACGTTGATCTTCGAGGGACTGCCCGCAAAGCTCGCGTCACGGAAGACCGCGCGCAGCGGCTTGCGTTTGGCAATCGTGCGGATCACGGAATCCGGAATGTCCGCGTTGAAGCAGGCGATCAGATCGCCGTCATTGTAGGTATGCACGGTGCAGCCGTCGATCGTCTCGCTCGTGTACGGCAGCGACAGCGGCAGGCCCCAGTCGATCAGACAGCCGAACAGCAGATCGAGATCGTTGCGATCCTCCTTGATGTTGGATACCATATCCAAAAGTCCCGTCTGCGTAATGTCGGCGGGGTTATAATAGACGTCCTTCATGTTCGTGGAATCGAGCTTCAATACGCGGAAGCCGATATCCAGATCCTGCGTCGTCAGCGGGTTCTCCTCTTTGATCTTCTTTCCCGCACGGCGAATGCGCTCTTTGCCGATGTCGCAGATCGTCTTATAGCCGGCTTTATATGCTTCACTGCTTTCGTCGCACTTTTCCGGAAGCTGTACCATAATGAACTTCCGATGCCCGCCGTCCTCTGCGTTGAGCTGCATAACGGCATGCGCGGTAGTTGCAGAGCCGGAGAAGAAATCCAACACTGTTTCCCCATCCAACGTAAACGAGGCAATATGTTCAGCACAGATGGTTACAACCTTTGGTGTATCAAATGGAATGCCCAACTCGGCTAATAATTCTGTATCGCTACCGCCAAAATATAAGAGCGATGGTATGTTTTCATACAAATTATCCTTTAGTAAGTATTTACTATTAGGTATTGTGGTTTCATCTTTGCCAAACAAAATACTTCCTTCTTCCAACAGCTTCTTCATTGTAGCAGAGGGATTCCTCCAACCGCGATCAGGTACTGGACATGCTTTGTGTGTTATGGGATGAATGAGCGGAACAAAATAATCATCCGGTGCTTTCTTTTTATTAGGCCACGCCATAGAAACAGGACGATATACATCTCCTTTTTCATCTATTTTATTATACGCTCTTTCACCTCCGCTAAAGTCGTTTTGGGCCTTCATCCATGCAGCAAAATCAGCGTTTACATCATCCAAAGTATATGTCAATGATAGTCTCGAATATAATTGTTCTGCCTTCTTAAGAATAGCAGATGCGTTCTTTTTAGGCCGTTGCATCTTGCACTTAGACGTAAACACTTCCTTATTTTTGGCATATACAACTATGTATTCATGTTGATATGAGACACCTCTTGCATCCCCTTTGGGATTACGTTTGTCCCAAACTATCGTTCCAAGTTCATTTGACTCTCCAAACACTTCAGCTACTATTTTTTGAAGATTTGTTATCTCGTTCTCATCCATATTAATTAGGATAACTCCCTCATTTTTAAGAAGATTTCTTGCAAGCGCAAGTCGTGAATATAGCATTGAACACCAGTCAGAATGGTATCTTGCCGCTGATGAATTGTTTTCTCTTTTAAAATTTACGTTTCCATCCTCATCAAAATATCCGATTCCCTCATTATAATCATCGTTATCCATTATAAACGAATCGGGATAAATGAAATCATGTCCCGTATTATACGGCGGATCAATATAGATCATCTTGACTTTGCCGAGATAGCTTTCCTGCAAAAGCTTTTGCACCTGCAGGTTATCGCCCTCGATATAGAGGTTCTCCGTCGTGTCCCAGTTGACGCTTTCTTCGGGGCAGGGGCGTAGCGTGGCGCGGATCGGCTTGTTGGCTTCGACGATCGCCGCCTTTTTGCCCACCCATGTGAATTCGTATGCTTCGTCGCCCTCGACGACGTCTGAGCTTAACATCTGCCGCAGAAGCTCAAAATTGATCGCTTTCCTATACACCGGCTTGTCCGGGGTGCTTTTCTCCTCGTCCAGCGCCTCGGTGACGCAGTTCGGGAACATCGCCCCGATCTTCTCCACATTCCCCGCCACCATATCCGGCGTCTCAAACTTCATCTTATCCATTATAAGCTCTCCAATTCCTTTCTCAGTCTCTTCACTTCTGCGTTCAGCTCCATCTGGCGATTTAGCTGCTTTTCTTTGCGGATCTTTGCCTCCAGCGCAGCGATCTTCTTTTCGATGTCAGCACGCTGTTTGGTACGTTCCACCGTCGCCTGCAGGGTGTCGCCGGTTTGCGTTTGCAGTTCGTTGCCCGCAATCTGCCGGACGAGGTTTTCATAGACAGCGTCGGTGGACAGTCCCTCGATGCGAAGCTGCATGTCCGCTTCTTTTAGCCAATCCGTATGGTAATACCCGCTCACCTTGAACGCGTTGGTGCCGGACTGCGCCGCTTCCTTATAGCCGATCCACGCCTGCACCTTATCCTCAAACGTCAGCAGGAACAGAATGTGATACGGGATCACCTGATCCATTTGCCTGAGAACCGATTCATCCAGCGACGGCCCGTTGAGCTGAATTTCAAAGACTTCCAGTTCCTTGACGGCGTCGCCCTCCGCAAGGTTCATGGTGGACGCGGCAATCTTGTTCCGCCACCAGATCGTGCGGATCTGCTCGACGAACACGCGCTTGATGGCAGGCGTCACCGGCAGGTTCTCGTAGAACTTCTGCTTCGGGATGCGCTTATTGAATTCGGTACTCTTTGGCAGTTCTAACATACGTTACCTCATTTCACGACAAGGAAGCAAATCAATTCGAAATCGTCCAGTCCACTAATGTCCGACACGAGCGCAGACGTGCCGCCTGCAGAGAACAGGCTGTCGATGTCGCTCTCTTCCTTCACATCGATAATGGAATTAATCGCATCAGAAAGAAGCAACGATACTTCTTTCATGTCCCTTCCGTCATCTGTTTCGCGATTGAATTGTTCGCACAGCGCAGCGATCGGTTTTGTATTTCCTCTGCAGAGCAAGCGAATCGTATCCAGGAGCTTTTTGGGGTTTAGATAATCACAGATGATCTCACCATCGTTACTGATATAGACCATATAGAACGGATGAATCCTATTCTGATTATCGATATTAATACTGTTGTTGATGTTCCTGAGAACAAAGATTATGCCTTCCGGATTCTCTTCTGTAGCCGGCACAACAGCATGCAGTCCTCTTGGTTTTTTCTCAAATCCATCATGTCCTTTGAGATACTCCAAAAGATCAAGTCGAAACTCGTTGAGACCCAAATCCATGATCGAAATACCTGAAGTCATATCTTCAATATCGACGACCTCTTCTTGCAGGCGCTTGAGCTGCTGCTTGCGATACTCAAGATCACCTTTTTCTTCCGGATTGATTAGATCATCATCACCAGTAGAGCTCATGACCGTGATCTTCATCCTGGTTTCAACACGCGTTTTCAGCTGAATATAATCATCCAGCTCCATATCCGGCCAGAAATTGACAAGCTGAATATATTCGTTCTGGCTTCCGATACGGTCGATTCGTCCAAATCGCTGAATAATCCGCACCGGGTTCCAGTGAATATCGTAGTTTACGCAGTAGTCGCAGTCCTGTAGGTTCTGGCCTTCGGAGATGCAATCCGTTGCAATGAGCACATCAATCTCCGCCGGATTATTCGGCATCAGAACAGCCTTGTTCTTCGATATCGGAGAGAAGCAGGTCAAGATATTGTTCAGCGAAGCTTTTAATCCCTTTATTGTTGTTCTGCCGTCAACTGCACCTGTAATCATAGCAGTGTTCAGACCGTATTTAGATTTCATGTGTGCACTGACCTGATCATATAAATAATTTGCAGTGTCCGAGAACGCGGAGAAGATCAGAATCTTTTTGTTTCCGTCGTTGATCGGGTGTGCCATCTTCTCTGCAATCAACTTGAACAGTTCCTGCAGCTTCGTATCATGTTCCGGCGTAATATCTTCGACCATGAGGATCAACAGTTCCAAAGTTTCTGCATCAACTTTCAGCGCATTCCGCCAGCTCATGTAGTCCATATCGGCAAGATCAATCTTCACCTTTTTACCGACATTAAACAGATCATTATTTCCGTCCTCAATATCGAAGTCATCTTCGGATGCTTCGAACATGTTGATCTCCGTATGGCCGTACTTTTCAAAGCGATTGATTGCTTCTATCGTATCATCGATCAAACCTTTGATACGGGAAAGTGTCAAACGGAACGAGTATACGGAACTCTCCAGGCGTTTCAGTAGATTGATACTCATCAACCGCTGAATACCTTGTTCACGGCCACGCTGCGTCAAGTTCGTTCCCTTGTTGTGCGTCAAATCTATGTATTTCTCCATCTTGCTCGGAAAAATGTAATTCGACGGCGTGTAAATAACAAGACTAAGTAACATCAACTGCTCATAAATCTGAGAGTAGTTTATCGCATCGTTCAAGTCTGTAAGGCACGGACGCTTTGAAATCGGTTTCAGTCTTGTCGGAAACTTTCCGATCTCTGCTGTATTATAGTATTTCTCAATATGCTTTCTGGAGCGAGCAATCGTCACGCTATCGAGCACTTCAAAGAAATCAAAATCAAGCGTACGTAGCAACGCATCTGTCGTCCGATTCTCCGGCGCTTTTTCGCTCCAGGCATTGAATGCCTTTTGTGCTTGGCGGAAGATTTCATCGATAGAAGACCGCATGTTCAGCTTGCTATTGATAAGTTCAGAGTTTCCCTCATAAGCGAGAGCAAGCTGATTCTTGAGATCGTTGAAACGGTTATTAACAGGTGTTGCTGAGAGCATTAGAACTTTCGTCTTTACACCTGCACGCACAACTTTATTTAACAAACGCAGATAACGGTTTTCTTTTCCTTCCTCGCCAGAAACCTCTCCACCATTTCGGAAATTGTGTGATTCATCAATGATAACGAGATCATAATTCCCCCAGTTTAGTCGCTCCAAATCCAACCCGTTGGAGTACCCGCCATTACGAGACAAATCCGTATGGAATAGCACGTCATAGTTCAGCCGATCCGACGCGATCGGGTTATTCACATAGTTGTCTTTGTAAGTGTTCCAGTTCTCAGCCAGTTTCTTTGGGCATAGAACCAGCACGGTCTTATTCCTGTTTTCATAGTATTTTGCAACTGCAAGCGCGGTAAATGTTTTACCAAGGCCAACGCTGTCCGCCAGAATACAACCGTTGTATTTCTCCAGTTTATTGATGATTGCAAGAACAGCGTCTTTCTGGAAATCGTAGAGCATGCTCCAGATCTTGCTTTGCTTAAACCCCGTAGCCTCATTCGGAAGAACATCTTCTGAAACATCCTCGAGAAACTCACTGAACACATGGTATAACGTCATAAAATAGATGTACTCAGGCGCGTTTTCATTATAGACATTTCTGATATTCTCAACAACTTCAGATGTGACGTCCTGTAGCTTGTCCTTATCATTCCAAATGGAATCAAAAAGCTGGAGATATTGTAGAGCAAATGGTTCATCCATCTTGTTGACCATATTGTAACTGTTATTGCCTCTTTCACAGCCAATATCAACCGTCGTGAATCCATTCACCGGCATATAGGCCGTATCTTCACCAGCTCCTGTGACAGTCATAAAACCGCCCATGTTCTCGCCTGTAGTATTCGATTTGAATGTTGCTTTCCTCACAATCCAGTCTGCGCATTCCTTTGCGATTGCACGTTGCGTCATTTCATTGCGCAGCTTAATTTCAAACTCCGTTCCATACAAACTGGTCTCTCTACTCAAGCGCGGGATATAGAATTCACGGCGTTCCTTTTTCTCGCGTTCTTGCACGAAGGTAGGGGAAGTAAAGATAAACCGAAACTGTTCGACAGAATCCAATTGCTTCTTTAGCTCCTGGTATGCGTACATGGAAAAGCATGCCGCAGCAATGGATACACGGCTGCTTTTTGTTATCGTAACTCGCAGATCATCTCTGACGATATCCGTTACGTTGTTAAATATCTTCATGTGCTTTCCCCTTACCTCGTTTTGAGTGCCTATATTATCTCATTCCGAGACGATTCATTTCAAACACCATGCCCCAAGCGAACATGCTCTTTGCCGCCCGTAGAACATCATCCAACCCGAATTCGGTTCGACCGTCAACTGTCCTGTACAAGCAGTAACCTGAAAGGCCATAAATGAACTGTGTAATCTCCTTGCCCTTTGATGTGGAGAATCCGATTCCTATTGTATCCAAAACGTATTCATCCATTTCACCAAGGTCTCGCGTCCTTGTGAGGGTTTCAATAATACCGTCTGCAGACAACTTGTTCCAATCTTTATCCCAAAAGAATACACTTCCCATTCCTGCAAAAACAGACCACATTAGAGTCAGAGAAATTAGGTTTGCGCCCGGATTATTCTCGCAATAGTCATTTATCTCATTATAGATCTTTTCACATACAGTATCAGCCTGAACTAACAATTCAGGAATAAAGCTCAACGAATCCGAAACAATGTATCCTGCATTTCTTCCTTTCTCAAGCAATTCATTTGCTACAACAAGAAAGCTTCCCTGATCCGATGACTCTTTTTCCGGTTCCTGAGTCAATTCTGTTTCTGGTTCTTGTGCACTGTCGGTATGCACTTGTGGGTTCATCATATTAGCGATCTCTGCACGTAAGTCAATTGAACTGCATCCAGGCAGATTATCATACTCGTCGCAATGCGCAAGTGCTTCTTGATACATGCCGAGATTCTTTTCGGATACAATCAATCCATATAGCGCGTTCGGATAAGGCGACTTAAGTGACAGCGCCTTCTTGTATGCCTCGTATGCCTGCTGGTGATGATTCACCGCCCCATGTGCAGCGCCAAGGTTATTGTATGCTTCTGCAAAATCCGGAGCAATTGCAACCGCCTTTTCCAGATTTGAAATCGCCGGGAACGGTTGTCTCGTAGTAAGATACTTTACACCCCGCGTGTTCCACCAAATCGGGCATCGATCGTCGCACTTCGCTTTGCAATCATCCCCTGGGCAAAAGATCTTTCCTGTTTTATCACGCCAGAAGGGAGGAACATCATTTTGCTCCGCTATTTTAGTTTGTGAGATTTTTGCTTGCCGTGAAGAAACCTCCTCAGAAGTTGTTTTAGGGTCTTTTCTTTTCTTGAATAAGTCAAGCAATTTCATACTTTTTATCTCCCATAAACCAATAATATGAATCTAATCAAACCAACAGATATTACTGCATGTGCTGCATAATTTCGGTCCTTTCGCCCTGCATGTCAGTACCAGTTATCCTCTCATATTCGTCACATCTTTGCAGCGCTTCATCAAACTTTCCGATATTAAACGCAGACAGCATCAATCCATGAACGGCTTTTGGATTGTCTTTCTTTAGCTCCAGCGTTTTAGTAAAGTACTCATACGCTTTCTGATGTTGGCCGCTCATTCCATAGGCCGAAGCAAGATTGTTAAGGAACTCATAGAAGTCCGGTGCCATTGATACTGCTTCCTAAACTCTTCAATCGCTTCTATTGGCTTATTACTTCTTAGTAATGCCAATCCCTCAGTATTATGGAAAATAGGGCAGTCATCGTCACAACCGTCCGGACATGCTGACGGCCCAGGGCAAGTGACTTTACCATCTTTATCTCGCCACATTACTTTTTTACGCGAATTGTCATTATTGGTTTTTGGGCCATTCTCTTCTAGCTTCAAACCATTTTGTGCCAGTCGAATAAGCTCTTGCAGGGACCGCCCATAGCCCCTGGTATGAGAAACTCCATACCAATAAGCAGCAAGGTCTTTATTCGCAGATTCAATTAATACACCTAAAGCACGCATCGCTTCACGATCGCCTAGTTCTGCAGCTCTCTTGTACATATGAACACTGTTCATTGCATTCTTCTGAACACCGTTTCCCGCAGATAGCATCTCAGCACAGCATTTCAACGCATGTGCGTCATTATGAGAAGCGATTGCATCGTAGGCTTGATATGCGCCATCAGCTCTTCCCATGTCTTCAAATAGTTCTCCAAGGAAATATCCAGCAATCGGCACACCTTCGTCAACCATTTTACTGAAATCATGAGGATTGCTTGTGATGTCTGAGTCGGAATTTAATTCTAAATATGCTACGGCACATTGATGCCGTGCAACATCAAATTGCGGACTTCCCTTTACATATTCCCTGGGACACCCATTTAAAACCCACTCCATAGCAATTCCCTTCATGCTATTCTTTCCTTCAGGATGTCCGCATGCGTTTGCCATTGCATACCAATACATGGACTCCGAAAAATGCCCGCGTCTACGGTATACATTTCCCATTTCGAGCATAGCGTCTACGCTACCTTTTTCTGCCGCTGCCAAACAAGTATTTTCCCATGTTTCATCAATGAATAGCTCTGGATCTGGTTCTTCGGAATGCGGGAGACAGTTGCAATACGCCCATAGCCCTTCTGGATTCCCGGCATCGGCAGCTTTTTTTGCCAATATGCTTCTATCTATTAAGTTTTCACAAAACATGGACAATGCGATTGATCCCTCAACAAAACCTGCTTCATCGAGTTCATGCATCATCTGTAGACCACGTTCTTTTTCCTTTTTACCAACAATCAAAAGCCAAGCCTTACCGTATTTTTCTCTAAGCAGTGTATCAGCTAGGCTTGCAGGCAGCTCAGTGTTGTTCTTTCTGACATGGTCAACTGCAGATAAATGCAGACGGTTTATCTCAAATACCATTCCCCAAAGGAACATGCTTTTGGCCGTACAAAGGACATCTTTTTCACTTAATTCAAGTTCTTCGGCGTTTAATAAACACACACCATAGTCTGGAAGCTGAATAATGAACTCTGCTAATTCTTTTCCTTTGTCAGAGGAATACTGGATGCCAATTGAATCCAGAATATATTCGTCCATTTCGACAAGTCCGCGTTCACTCGTAAGAGCTTCCACTATTCCTTCTCGCAAAAACTTTTTTCGGTCTTTATTCCAGAAGAAAACGCTCCCTATTCCCGCATAAGCTGCCCAGCTCATGGTCGATGACCATAAATCAAAGCAGGGATCGCTTTGCCATTCCCTACGCGTTTCTTCTAGTAGTTTTTCACATACAGAATCTGCTTGCGCCAGCAATTCTGGTATATACTCAACTCTCTCTGACGTTATATAACCTTTCTTTCTTCCAATCCTAATCAGCTCTTCCGAAATAGAAAAGCATTTATCTACATCCAGCATATCTTCTTTAGCTTTATTACGGCTCATAAGATTTTTAATCCCAAACATATTTCTTCCTCCTAAGGCATACAAATGTATTGCTATTTCTCACGCAGAACAGTATTACTAAGTATTGGCATCCTTTTCATTGATTAAGTGATGGTCACGCATAAACTGAAGTATTTCAGGATGCTTGATTCTTTTTCCTATATTCCTAACCGGTCCTTTTCAAATATCATTCCGAATATGTACATGCTTTTTGCTGCTCTAAGAATCTCTTCTGCTGTAAAAACTGTTTTCTCGCCGGCAGTCTGAGCCATACAGTACGAAGAAAGGACCGGGAGGAACTTCTCCAATTCTTTTCCTTTTGGCGAATTTAAACTGATCCCTATCTCGTCCAGGACATATTCATCCATTTCATATAGGCCGCGCGCCTTTGTAAGTGTCTCTACAATTCCATCAGATAACAACTTGTATTTATCTTTGTTCCAGAACCATACGCTTCCCATTCCTGCATATGCCGACCATGCAAGTGTCAGTGTTACAGCGACCGCATCTGTATTAGGCATTTTCTTGCTGTATTCAAGCAGCTCTTTATATAGTTTCTCGCACACCGTATCTGCCTGATCCGATAATTCTGGGATAACATGCAAAGACTCTGAGGTAATATATCCTTCTTTTCTTCCGACCTTTATTAATTCATTTGCGATTACATAATGGCTCTTCTTATTCTCTAAAGTCCTGCCCGAAGTCCATGTCGGTGTTCTGTCATATGTTTTCTCGGGATCCGGTTGCGGTTTGTTCAGCTTATTGATTTCAGCACGTAAGTCTTTGGAATTGCATCCCGGGAGTTTGTCATACATGTCACAGTGGCTCAGAGCATCCTGATACTTTCCAAGATTCTTCTCAGCAACGATCATCCCATATAGTGCGTTCGGATAGGGCATTTTTAGTGAGAGTGCTTTCTTGTATGATTCACACGCCTCTTGATGCTGATTCAAGCCACCGTACGCCGCACCCAAATTATTATATGCTTCAGCAAAGTCAGGCGCGATTTCGATTGCTTGTTTAAAATTCGCGATGGCCGGCCATGGTTTCCCCATAGAAAGGAACTGCAAGCCGCGCGTATTTAGAAAAATCGGACAACGATCATCACAGTCCTGTTTGCAATTATCCCCCGGGCAAAAGAGCTTGCCTGTATTATCACGCCAGACAGGCCGATCAGCATTCTTTCGATCATTAATAGTTTGTACTGCTTTTGCTTGCTGTGAGGCCCCCTGGTTAGTAGTCGGTTTAGAATTGTTTTTCCCCCATCCAAAGCTAAATGATCTTGTGTTCTTGTCTCCAACTTGATTGGCAAGTTGCTGCAAACGCTCTGTAGCCATTCTGTACCCTCGAACGTGAGACAAACCATACCAATACGCAGCTAAATTGACATTTGTACCTTTAAGGAACTCTCCGGTGATATACATTGCTTCACGATCTCCGCCTA
>JAEEGL011627019.1_pt1 | contig 15218 bp, 10 predicted proteins | sample 9134231 | NCBI WGS metagenome assembly JAEEGL01 (sample SAMN16246548, study PRJNA631951) | gut metagenome | biome: gut microbiome; feature: rumen; material: fiber-attached | host: Bos | place: Iran: Karaj | collected 2018-10 | reverse complement strand
TTGGGGTCTGCAATACCACCACCCTTTTGAGAGAACGGATACCAGCTACCCACAGAAAAACCTTTAAGACAAATAATTCCAGAGGGTTTTACAGGCATATATCTTAATAGAATTTCTCTGATTATTGGCAATGAAGAAGGTTTACCGCCTAAAATCAGAACATCGCAGTTAAACTGAGCAATGACTTCAGAGAATATACGTAAAACGTTATCCATAACATTAGAAATGACTGAATTTGTTATTATGCTTGATATTCTCCAAGGTATTTCAGCTAAAGTCATTTCCACACCAAATTCACTTCTCATTTGTTCTGTAAAGAAATCCAGAACGTTAGAACTTGGCATTCTGTCAGGGAAAAACTGATCGAAGTTCAGTTCAATATTGGGGTCTTCTACATTCATTTCAACGAATTCCAAATATCTTAAAGACATAGGAATCCATATTTGGCGACACATTTCAGCTTTCATATCAATGAAACGCTTGTCTTTTCCGCCATGACCGTCACCGAAGAAAATTCTGAAATCTTCCCAATCTATATCAGGATTCTTTTCTCTTGCATAAGTGAATATTTTTTTAAGAATGATTTTTTCTATAATTCTCTTGGTTATTTCATCACCAGCAATAGAGAATCCTTCAGAGAAAAGCTGCTTTTGCAAAATAGAACCATGATTGCTTCCGTTTCTATATTCAGCAATCATCAAATCGCTGGTTCCACCACCAATATCAATACTTGCGATTCTAAAAGTAGGTTCTTCAATTCCTAATTCAGATATTCTTTTTTTGCCTAAAGATTCTACTGTTGCTTTGGTATCGCTCATGAAATGGTTGACCACTTCGCCATACAAATAGGTCAACTGAACAGCAGAAGCTTCATCAAGGTCTATGTGAACTCTAGGCTTAAGAGCCTCACTTCTATGAGTCAGCGAGAAAAACATATCTACAGCGTTATTAATACGTTTTATATAAATATTTTTTTCTGCAGTAGACATTCCGCAGGGAATAGTCAAAACGATGTTTCTTAGTCTTCTAGCAGCTTGGCGGTGTCCCTTTGATTTTCTATAAGCGAATGAATTTATCTGGGCATAAACATGACATAGAATTTCAGTCATTACAAATGTCATCATTGAGCTTGCAGGATAACAGTGTTCAAAACTAGGGCTACCAGAATCTTCACTGAAATAGCCGTCATCATCAATATTGGCTAGAACAGGGCTATCAACCTTTTTTCCTATTCCATCTATAGGAAGATTATAATACCAGGGATAATGTTTCTGGTCTAAATCCCACAGATAACGTTTTGGGCTGGACATTCCGGTATCGCCGATATCATACTGTTCCATTTCAGCAGCTTCCTGCCCTATTCTAACAACCCCTGGCCAAACAAATCTTGTTGAAAGAGAAGGAACTTTATAGTTTTCACCTTCAAATAAAGGCGGGTAAAACTTAAAGCTTGTTGAAAATGGCTCTGTATAAGTCAAAGTTGGGTCTTTTAAATTTCTTATTTCCATTTTACAGCATTCATCAAGTCTTACATCACTGCCAGGTATTTCTTCTGCAAGAACTCCGCAGGCTCTGCTGTTGCCTAAATCAAGAATGAGATCAACATTTATATCTTCGCCTTCAGGGCATAAGATTGTCATTTCAGGAACCAGTTCAGCCAGCTTTAATCCATCAATCAATGTCATAAAAGAAGCCATAGAAATAGCATAAGCTGGTATAGCTTCGTCTGCACTGCTAGGAATATCTACAAAAGCGGTTTTTATCCAATTAAGCATTGCAGGAGTCTGAAAGAAAAAGACATTACCAGAATCTATGACAAAAGTGTGACCAATGTCTTCTGCCAGCAACCCCGTTCCCTGTTTATTGCCAACAGCATTTGGATCAGTGTTTTCATTGGTATCTACAGCTATTGCATATTTAAATATATTGTCATCTAGCTGTAATACTGGTCTTGTAAATATAATTCTTGCCCAGTCCACACTCTTAGTGGGAATGCTTTTGTCAGTTGAGTTAAGCTTAAAAGGTAAAGGAATCCATTTTCCCAATATCGCTCTTAAAACATCTCCAAAAGAGATTGTTATTCCACCAATATCTTTAAGAAGATGGTCACCAGAAACAGCATTTAAAACTGGCTTATCGCCAAGAATCAACGATACAGCCGAGTTAGAATCCTGCAAAACTCTGTAATTCCAGTTTTTTAGCAATAATTCATCTTGAAATCTATAACCTTCTTCAGGAGAATAAAAAGTCAAACCGGTAGATGATAGAAATTCTATTTTTTCCATTGTTACTCAGCCTTTTCGTTAGTTACTTCTGTTTTAACTTCAGCATTTACAAGCTGCTTTTGGGGAGCAGGCCACTTGAATGCAGCTAATATAGGAGATATAAGAACAGCCATGAACAGCAGAACAAAACCACTATTAATCAAATAGGCTATTACTATCAACTCAGCAATTACTACGGCACACCATATTAATAAACTCATGTTAACAACAGTTTTTTCTGAGCTCATAAATTAAACCCCATATTCATGATCTTTAATGAATCTGCTGCCTTAGCATAACCTAGCTTTACAGCTCGTTCAAAGAATTGTTTTGCAGTTGGTAAATCTTTTTTCACTCCCATACCAAACTGATACATTGTTCCTAAATAATAAAGAGATTCAGCATCTCCCTTCTCAGCAGAAAGTTTTAACCAGGCTTCAGCAGCCTGATAATTCTGCATAACTCCATAGCCTTTATAATAAACTTCACCCATTTTTCTGCAGGCAAGAACAGAACCACCAACAGCTATAGGAGCGAGTATTTTTAAAGCCTGATTAGCAAAAGCGCTTCCTTTTTTCAATAAATCATAAGCCTGCTGTTCCATTTTTCCAGGTTTATATTCTGCTTGATTAAAACCAGAATTAGCCGCATTTCCGTTAGGTTCAGCAACAGATGGAGCTGCTTTATTACTTACTGTATTTCCTGTCGCAGGAGCTTTTTTAACAGCATCAAATTTGTCTTTTTTGCGTTTAGGAGCTGATTTAAAAGGCTTAACCGGTGCTGTTTCCAATTTTACAGGAGTTACAGACATTGAAGAACTTTCTTCAGATGAAGCCTGGTCATACCATGTGTTAAAGACTTTTACATCGCCTAACGCATCTTCACCAAATACAATTCCTAATCTGCCCTTTATCTTTTCAAAAGCAACAGTTGTTGGCATATCTGCATCAGTTTTTTTAGCTATTTGGGGAAGATTTTTTTGCTGATTTGGAACATTAATCTGATTGTTTGGTGTTGACGGTTGGTTTGTAGTTGTTGTTGGCTTCTCTGGAATCTTCTTCAAATTCAACACAGTTATCCAAGCATCAACAGCCCAATCAGCCATTTCTAATGTAATATTCGCTTTTCCTGCAAAGCTATTGGATAGTTCTTTAACGAATGACAGAGTTAAATTATTAGCCTGCTTTCTTACTTCCCAAGGAATTCTATGAATCAGACTCTGTTTTATAACAGTTAATTCGTTTGACTTTGAAGCTCCGCCATCAAGAAGGCTTTTCTCAAAAGTTTCCGGATTATTAAACAATGTCGGATCGTTCTTGTTAACCAACAATTGTAAAGCGTTCTGACAAACAAGTCGCTCTATATTCAATGTCTCACCCCCAACTGATTTCTCAATTATTAAATATTTGCAATTATTTGTCAAATTCTTTAGAGAATTGAGATTATAGCGTAGAGCACAAAAGCGTAGAGATAAGGGAAGTCTACACATTTGTCATAAAAAGTATAGCGTATGGGCTTTAGCCCTGAAAGCTATACGTTTATGACAAAGTGGAGAGCAAAAGAGCAAAGAGAGCGAAGAGTGGAGAGTTTGCAGCTACAGCTTGTCATTAAGAGTAGAGCGTATGGGCTTTAGCCCTGAAAGCTATACTCTTAATGACAAGCTGTAGCTGTAAAAAAATAAATACTGATTTTTCAGCAAAATTCGAGTTTTATAGCACAGCCTCTCGCAATTACCAAAGTGGGGATAAATAATCGTAGAACTCGGGGAAGGAAATGTCGGTAGATTCTCTCCCCTTAATCTTTAAATCTACTTTGGCACATTTTGCTAATATGGCAAAACTCATAGCCAGACGATGGTCATTAAATGAATCCAACTCTACCGATACAATCTTATTTCCGCTGTTAATCTCAAAACCATCTTCATATTCAGAACAATCTACCCCAGCTTTTTTCAACTGACTAATCAAACAAGTTATTCTGTCACTTTCTTTAACTCTAAGTTCTGATGCACCTAAAACTCGTGATTTGCCCTTAGCGAATGCCATAGCAACAGCTAAAATTGGCAGTTCATCAATAAGAGAAGGGATTTCATCGGCTTTAATATCTGTTGCAGTAAGATTGCCGCCTTTCACCAAAATATCCCCTACTGGTTCCCAGCAATCATCTTTAATCTGTTCTTCAATCTCAGCCCCCATACGTCTAAGAACTCTTAAATAACCTGTTCTTGTCGGATTCAACAATAGATTTTTACATTCTATACTTTTTCCACTAATAGCTGAAGCAACAATGAAATAAGCCGCACTGCTGACATCGCCTGGAATAGAGAAGGTCTGCTTGTCATCGTAGACCGCGGAGGAGAATAAGGTCGAACAAGCAGGCTGTCCGTCCTGTTGCTGTGTTTTAAGCAAATAATTTAGTAAACGTTCGGTATGGTCGCGGCTAAGAAACTGTTCTCTTACAACTGTCTTGCCTTCTGCTGCTAGACTAGCAAAAAGAACAGCAGATTTTACCTGAGCAGAACCCGTTTGATTGAAAAAATCTGCCGCTTTGGTTTTCCCATTAGCTTCTATATAAATAGGTAAATGCCCATCTGTGCTTCTTATATTTAAACCCATCAAATCAGCCAAAGGTCTTACAACTCTTTCCATAGGCCGCTTCGACAAAGATTCATCACCTATAAGCTTAAATCTTCCTTTTAAATTAGAAAGTATTCCACAAAGCAATCGTGCGGTTGTTCCTGAATTTTCGCAGTCTAAAGTTATTTCATCTTCAAAAACTCTTTTGTTTAAGCCTATTAATGTAAACTTAGACTTATCTTTGTCCGACCGAACAACTTCTACCCCTAATTTTTTAACTATATTTAATGAAGTACAAACATCCTTGCTGTCAGGCAGGTTTTCTATCTGAATTTTTTTATTTAATAGCAGTGAAAACAGAACCAATCTGTGAGCAATAGATTTATCACCAGGAAAGCTTAGGGTTTTTACGTCATTGTTATTCATAGAATTGATTATATCATTTTTTTATAGATATAAGACCAAAAATGGAGATATAAGATTCAAGATGGAGACATAAGAATTCTTCTATCTTAAATCTTAAATCTTATATCTTATATCTTAAATCTTATATCTTAAATCTTATATCTTAAATCTTATATCTTAAATCTTATATCTTAAATCTTATATCTTCCCTAATGGTTAAAAAACTCGAAGACTTTCCGATAAATCTGACATGAATAAGTTAGTTAAAAAAATAGCATTATTAGTCTTATTATACATAGTAACATCAATTACTCCAGGTTATTGCATTATCGGGCCTACTCTTATGCTCGACCACCAGGAAAAAAATGAGAAAGAGTTCACCTTTGGAATAGGTCCCTCAATAAGATATAAACATAACGAATCTTCTGCCTTAGATTTTGAAGGCGATATGGCAATGTGGGGCGTAAAAATTGTCGGCGGACCTATGAACGACCCCCAATTTGGGCTTAGCTTTCATGCCGGCGAACAAACAAGCGAAGCCGTAAAATACAATCTGGATATGACTGGTCTATCTATGGAAGATTCTTTCAAAAAAGATCCTAGATTCAGATGGCGTGTAAGCTGCGGTGTCGGCAATTTTAAATTAAAAAGCAAAGCCTCTGGTCATGTTTATAAAAAAGGTAGCTTCGGTTACTTGGAACCGATGTTTTTAGGCATACTGCCACTTAACAGAAATATTATTTTTGAATTTGGCGTAGGCTACACTTTTGCTGATGCTACAGGCGTCAGAGTAGAAGGAATAGCAGTAGAAGGCGAATTGTTATTCGGTAAATTCTAATTTATCCCTTCATTTTTACATATAGCCTGTCAGACCTATCAAAAGCATCTCTGAAATTTATATCAACATTACAGATTACATCATATAGTTTCAAAGCTTGAGAATAATTCTTATTTGTTTCCAAAGCTACTGCAGTTCTATACATTACATCTTTTACGTCTTCAGACATCATTTCAGGGTCAATATCTAAGGCTTGTATAATTTCTAAGGCGTTTTCTGGTTTATTATTACCTAACCAGGCATCTACAAGAAGCATACCTGCGTCTTTATTTCTAACAGAAGCAAATTCTGGCGTTAGTAATTCTATTATTCTATCCCACTTTTTAAATACAGCCAAATCTTTTGCATCTTCTATTTTTTGGGCTAAGCCGAGTGTATCTGTTGTTACAGGTGAATTTGGAGACCCATTTCTTACTGAAGCCTGTTCTTCACCATATTTGCTTTGAGCATTACTATTAAAATCATCTATTAAACTATCTAAGGACTTAGAAGTTTCAACAGGAGGACGTGATGTTCCACCTAGTTCTTCTGGCAATTCTTCGGTATCAAAACCATCAAACAAAGGATCATTTTCTGCAAACGGGTCTAAGGTTTGAATGTTGCTTGGCAATTCAACAGTTCCAACACCTTGTATATTGGTAGAAACAACATTATTTGGCTTAGCAGCAACAGAAGATTCTGTTCTGTCAGAACTTGTCAAGAAATCAGGAACAGGAGTAGAATCTGGATCAGAAGCAGAACCAGAAGGGAATTGTGGCTCTTCCATATCGTCTCCCGGCATTCCAAGAGCATCAAAAATAGAAGGCACTTCTTCAACAGGAGTAGAAGTATCTCCTTCTTCTTTTTTCAACCCGTTGAGAATTTCAACAAGTTGATTATTGCCAGGATTTTCATTAATAAATTCTTTATATTGAGCTATTGCTCTGCTAACCTGTTTTAATTTCTTCATCGAAGAAGTATAGACAACATGAATACCAACATTGTTTATGCTGCGTTTAAGAACGCTGACACATTCACGAGCGGCTTCTTCATACATTCCACATTTAGAGAAAGTTCTGGCTAAAAGTTCGCGATACTCCAGATTATCTTTCAGTTTTATAGCATTATTCAAAATAGGTATTATTTCTTCGCTCATCGTTCTGTTCTTAACATACCCATCAGCCAATGCAATAGTAACTTCCGAATCTTCAGGATTAGTAGTTAAATAATCCTGCATAATTTCCAAAGCAGCCTGAGAACAATCCTTTGTGGTAGCATAATGATGCGAAAGCAAAGGCAAAAGTTCCCTTTTGCTTGGATCGTTTCTATAAAGTTCTTCATACATTCTGACTGCTTCATGAGAAGTATCATTGATTTCAATAGATGCTTTCGCCAAATGGCTCCAAGCAATAGTATTTTCCGGGAATTCCCTTAAGATTTCTTTGGCATGATATTGGCACTTTTCATAATTTTTCAAAGCAAAATAAGACTGAACCAAAACTTCCCTTAACTGACGATCGCGTTGAATAGGCTGTTTCTTTAACAAAGTTTTTTCGGCTATGCTTATAGCTTTCTTATAGTTACCCTGATTAAAAGCTTTTTTAGAGTTTTCAAGTGGATCTCCGCCAATTAAAGCTAAGTCTGGCATAAACTGCAATACAAATACTGCAAAAACAGTTATCAAGAAAATCGAACTAACAATTAAAATCCATACCCAATAGAGGTGTAACCATAAACCATACTTAAAACGTTTATTATCAGGCTGATTGGCCAAAAATTCGCTTTCATTATTTACAAAGTGCTGATATATCTCATTTGCTTCTTCATATTTTTCCTGATCATATAGTATTTCTAACTTAGTCCAAAGAATATCACGTTTGATTTCAGCATTAACATTAGAATCTGGCAAAATAATTTCAAAATATTTCAAAGCCTGGTCATAATCAGGATCTGCTTTTAAAAGATAACATCTACCTATATAAAACGGTGCTTCCGGGAACATTTTTGGTTTATAGTTATAAGCTTCTTTAAAGACTTTTAAAGCCTTGTCGTAATCTTCTTCCTTTTCATAGTATTCAACAGAGTCTTTGTATCGTTTTACTAAATCCTTCTCATACTTTATACTGTCTTCTATTTTCTGTTTATCTTTATAATTTGGAATTAGTTTATCAAGCTCTTTAATATTTAATAAAGCTGTATCTAAATCGCCATCTTTAAATTTTGCGTGTGCAGAAGCCAATAATTCATCTGCCTTTTGTATTTTTGCAAGTTCCGGATCTTCATCAGATTTTTCTTCTTCTTCTTCTTCTTTTATTTCTGCTTTTAAAGATTCTTGCTTAGGCTGTGAATCATCATCAAAATCAAAAGAATTGTCATCTATATCAAAATCATCTGAATCTTTAGCGGAAGCAACTTCTTTCTTTTCTTCATTATCTGTTTTCTTAACAGGTTGCTCTTTCTTTGCCGAATCAATATCTATTTTTGATAATTCTGCCAGGTCATCACCTATATCGACATCTCCATTATCATCATAGTCTTTGTCGTCTCTACTTCTATAATCAGAGAAATCCATAGATTCATCAGTTTCTGTTGGATCATTAGCAAATGGACTAACAGGAACTTCTAGTTCATCTCCATCATAAGCAATAGGCGTAGCTCGAACTAAAAAATTACAGTCTTTGGTTATTTTTTTTGCTGTAGCAACACCATACTGCTTACAATTATAAAGAAATTGGAAATCATTGAAGACAATTGGAGAATCTGGCATTGCCTCCAAGACTTTACTCATCTGATCGAAAGCTTGAGATATATTCCCTTTGCGGAACAATATTTTAGCAAACACATAATTTGCAATTGGCTTAGCATTATTGGATAAAGCAGTAGAAATATACATCGAAGCTCTGTCGTAATCACCTTTTTGAAAAGCAATATCAGCTAAAATAGTAAATATGGCAGCATCATCAGGACTTACCTTAGCTTGTTTTTGAAGCTTTAAATTTGTTCTTTCCAACAAATCAATCTTTAATGATTTAAGTTTTGCATCTAAAGCAAGACCTGTTAATTCACGCTGCATAAGCTCATTGTAGGCTTCACCATACATCTGAGCACTCATGAAAGTTCTCAATGTCTGATAATCGCTATCATCAGCATATGATAAGCCTGTAGCCAAAAACAATAATACTATTATTAGCCAAAATTTTTTCATTAAAACATACTAGCACCACAATACTGACAGTTATAAGCATTTTGAGGATTTCCCTTTCCACATTGTGGACAAGGAATTTCACCTTCTGCCAATGCTGGTGTTTCTTCTCCTGTATTTGGTATATCAGTCTGTCCAGAACCCATCTGTTGAGGATCCATAATCATTTCTTGAGAAGCATTAAGTTTTTGCATAACTGCAGCAGCTTCATTAGCTGCCTGAGCAGCATTCCATCTCTGAACTTTTTCATAAGCCGCTTGTGCAGCTTTTAAACCGTTTTGGAAAGCAACATTGTAAGGATTGTTCTGCAAGAAATTTGCATAAATATCAAGAAGTTCTGGCAAACGATTCTGGAACTTATAAGCATCAAGCAATATAGAATGAACATATTGATTGTTAATATCCATGTTAATAACATGTTCGCAGAGACTCAAACAATCATCAAACTGTCGCGTCTTCAAATATACATTTGCAACGCCAAGCATGAAATCCGGATCTGGAGAACCTATTTCCATCATTCTATGGAATACTTTCATAGCTTTATCATCAGAACGATTCTTCTTTAAGTAATGTTTTCCCAAAGGTTTAAGCACTTCAACATTATCGTGGTCCAGATTTAACCACTGTTCAAGAATTCCTACCCCTTCTTCGTTGAGATTCTTCTGCTGAGCGTAATAAGAACCAAGTAATGAAACCAAAGCAATATTTCTAGAATCTTTCTTATATAGATTCAACAACTCAGGCAAAGCATCTGGCGATGTCATTCGTTGCCCTAAATATGCATAACCTAACCAGGTATGAGCTTCATCATTCTTAGGAGCCAGAGTAATCAAATGCTTACATTCACCAATAGCTCTATCATAAGCGCCCTTCTTCAAATAACATTGAGCAAAGAGTCTTGTTACTTCCAAAGTATCTGATGGAGTTAGATAAGTTGAATGTCTGACACTAAGCAATACATCAATAGCCTCATCATAGCAATTATGTTTAAACAGGCTTTTCGCTTTCCTGATTTTTGCGTCTTTATCATAGATAGGCATCTTCTTCTTCATTACCCAAGCAACCCATATAAGCAAGCCTAGAACTAAGAATACAAGTACTGGTACTAAAAATGTTGGGCTTGATTTTGCCAGTTTATCTCTTATTTCAGGATAATCCGGGTCTGATTCGTAAACCTGAGAGAAGTAATAATAAGCATTATCATAATCTCCTGCATCAAGTTTTATATTCCCTAAGACAAATTTTGCACGGTTATTTTCTGCCTGTTTTCCAAGTTGAACTTTAGCGCATCTATCAGCTTCTTCAATATTACCAGTATTATAATAGGCTTCTGCTAAATAGCTATAATACTGAATATCTATTTCTTCTGGAACTTTCTTTAACAGTTTTAAAACATCTTCGTAATCTCCAGCATTTCTTGCTGTTAAAGCTTTTTGCCAGTTTTCATCATTTTTATCACTTGTTTCTACTTTCTTTAAATAACTTTCAATATCATCAATTTCGTTATTTAATCTCTTATCAGCTTTAGCTATTGCAAGAGCTTTATTAAAAGATTTGACAGCTTTATCCTTCTTGTCTTTCTCAATAACATCACCTTCTAAGAACTTAATACCTCTATCCTTAAAACCTAAGAGAACTTGTTTTCTTTCTCTACTGGTTAAAGGTATAGTTCCAAGACCAATTTGTTTTAAAAGCTGATCTTCCTTAGGCTTGATTTCATCTAGTCTTTTCTTTATCTTATCATTTTCTACAAACTTTTTAGATAATTCAATCAAGCCTTCACGTGCTTCAAGCCAATATCCATCTCTATTTGCTTTATCTACGGCTTCTAGTTTCTGATTAACAATAGCATCATCTTCAAATTCAACTATTTTATTCTTTATTTCTTCGTTTTCTGGCTGAATTTCACCAGCTTGTTCTAATAGTTTCTTGGCTTTATCATAGTTTCTAGATCTCTGTGCAGATTCTGCCTGAGAAATAAGATCTTTAACCTTTTGATTCAGATTATCTTTTGCTTTACTAAGTAAAGCTTTGGCATCATTCTTTTTATCAAATTCATATCTGAAAGCATAGTCTGCATATGTTTTAACTTTATCTAAATCACCGCGTTCTTCAGCTAACTGAGCAGCAATATAGTATAATTCGCCCATTTCTTTCTGTTCATAATCTGTGCGAAGTCTAGTATTTTTAGATAAAGTTTTTTCAGCCTGAGCAAAAGCTTCATCTTTATTGCCTAAATTTAAAAGCTTCTTTGTTTCTTCTAATCCCATTACAACATTTCCAGGATTAATTCTCAGTATTTCAGCTCTAATCTTATCTTTTTCGGCTGTATCAGATTTTTTATCTGCTAACTGATACTCTTCAGTTAAAGCTTTTAAATATTCTTCTAAATATTTGGGATTATCGGGTTCAATTCCGTTAGCCTTACGGAGCATCTTTATCATTTCTTCACGTTTGCCTTTTATTCTAAGCAAACGTGAAGCATTATATGACGGTTCGCCCCATTTTGGCTCTAGAGCCATTGCCTGCTTCAATAATTGAACGGCTTCATCAAAACGTCCTGACTCTAAGGCTAAAACACCTTTACGATTAAGCTCTTTTGCTTCACTGCTCTGAGCATAAACTGCGTAATAAAAACTAGTATCTGCTGCTATAGCAGCTAGAATTAAAGATGATAATAATAATGATTTTTTTAAGCGGTTCATGACTGCCTCTTTTTTCAAAGTATGACCGCTTATAGTTTATGATATTTTTGTAACTTTTGCTAGTGCTTTTAGAGCACATCTTCTAACATCAGGGTCAGTGTCTGCTGTAAGGTCTTGTAGAACGTCATTGAACTGTAATGCACCAATTTCTCCAAGTGCCCAAGCTGCTGAAGAACGCATTTGTTTGTGGGAAGACTGAATCATTTGTTTCAAAGTAACTATTGCTCCAGTTCCTCCAAGTTTCCACAAAGCGGTTGCAGCATTACTGCGAACACGATTATTAGGATCATTAAGCAGCGGCAATAACAATTCAACTGCCTGAGTATCATTTAGAAGCCCAACAGCTTCAACAGCATTTGCTCTGACTCTGGAATCAGGGTCTCTTAATCCCATAGCTAAAAGCGGTAATGTCTGAGGAATAGCAGCAAGACCAAGACAACGAATAATCATAGCCCTGTTTCTTGAGTTTTCCTCTCGGGTATATTTTTCTGTCAACCTAGCCATAGAAATATCTACGCTAAGCTTTAATGCAACAGCAACTATTGTTTCTCTGATAGCTGGTTCTTCTTCTCTGACAAAAGCTTCTATCAGATTAGAAATAACTCTTGGAGAACCAACTTTTTCTATACTTAAAACAGCACGATTTCTTACGGTTGGAGAAATATCATTTAACAATCCTACTAATAAATCTAAGGAGCGTTCTTCTTTAATTTCACCTAAAATATATGCCGCAGAGGCTCGTTTTCTTGTATTGGGAGAACGCAATTCTTCTGCTATATTGCTTAAACCATATCTGACACCCTTTTCCCACAGAGCTTTAATAGCATTAGCTCTGACTCTATTATTGGAATCATTAACTAAGGCTTTAAGCAATTCTATAATTTCAGGGCTATCTATGTAACCCAAAGCTTCTACTGCATTTGAACGAACACGATCGTCATTGTATTCTAAGAAAGCTCTTAACAAAGGAACAAACTCTTGAGATTTATAGTTCCCTATTGTCATAACAGCAGTAGCAACCAAGGAAGTATCTTCTTCCTTCCTTAGAAAATCACATAGAGCATCTTTAATAAACTGATAATCACGATGATTTAAAGCATATAAGGCTTCATGTCTTAAAATACCGTTAGGAGAATCTAAGTAGGCGACTATCATTCTTAAAACTTCTTCGCTGTTGCTTTTTTTAGAAGCTTTCATTGCAGCGATAACTATTTCTGGACGTCCATCACGAAGTGCTTCCAAAATAAATTCGTCTATATCAGACATATCGTATTTTATAATACTTTTCAGACAGAACAGACGAACGCTTTTATCTCTATCTTGAAACAACTTCTTTAATGTAGATTTATCCATTTTATTTTAACCGCCTAAATCTTATCTAGTTCGATTCTGCTTCATCTGCTAAAGATATTTCAAAATCTCTAATTTTGTTGGAAAGATCAGTAACCACTACTTTTTCTGGAGTTATAGATGCTAATTTATAATTTGTGCGTCTAACTTTATTTCCAACCTTTGTAAGTAATAATTCTTCTGAATTACGAAGAATAGCAACTCTATCGTTACCTACAGTAAAGAAACCATGATAAGAAATATCTGGCTTACTAATAACTTCTTCAACAGTTTCTTTTATTACTTCTACAATTTCAACCTTTTCTATTTCTTTAAAAACATTGCGACCATCTCTGAAAGGATAAGCTGAGTTCCCTCTGAATCTATTAACAATATTAGGTGATAATTCAGGGAAAACAGGGACAGACAATGGAGCTGGTGGGGTTAAATTGTTTGAAGCTGATTGTGAAGGAGTATTACTACTACTAGTAGATTGGGTAGAAGCAACACTAACGTTTGCTTTTTTACCTCGTTGTTCTTCTACCTGACTTCTCTTTCTCATAGGTCTAAAAACCAATGAATCTAATAACATGATAAGCAAAATAACAAATATTCCAGCGGACAGAACTTTGTTCTTTAATATAAAATCCGTTAAGCTTCCATTTTGTGCCATAATTTTTACCCTGATTAAGACTTGAAGAAAGTTGATAAACTAAGCTTCATGCTGATATTGCCATATTTATCACTAATAGGCGGGTTAATTTCCAAATTACTTATTTTAACAAGACGACCCATAGCATTTTCAATTTCCCATAAAAATCTTTTCATCTTGTTATACTGACCGGTAACAGTAGCATTGAACTTGAATTCAAGATATTTACTTGATGCTGAAGATTGCGTTGGCGAATCATAAGTAGAATTCTGAATCATAATATCTAAGGCTTTTGCTTTACGCTGAACCTGTTCAATGAAAATTGTATAGTTGTCAGATTTATCTAAAAGTTTTTCAAACTTCTCTCTAACTTCTGCCTCTTTTTCATCGACTTCAGCATTTATTTTTTTAACTTTTTCTTTTCGTTCAACCAGTTTTTCCTGAGCTTCAACAATCTGCTTTTTAAGAGAAGCAAGTTCAGCTTTTTTCGCTACAGCAACTTCTTTTTGTCTCTTACTTACAGACCCGAAGTAATAAACCATAACCAAAATACATATGACTATGACTCCGTAAGTAACAACCCGTTCTATTATAGATTGTAGTTTTGTCTTCACGATGTTTTCCCTTTAATTATTTGGAGATGGTTTATACTGAAATTCCAATATAAAATTCTGAACTATTCGTTCTGCAACAACAGCACTCTGATTGCTTCTCAAGCTAGCTTTAAACTTTCCGCTTCTATTCAATCTATTGGTAAATTCCAAGATATCCTGAATAGTTGAAGCTTCTCCATTTATTGTAAATTTGACATTTAAAGTATTTAACTTTTTAGGATTCATATCCTTTAAAATAACAGAATCAGGAACACAACCTTCTAATGAATTCAAGAATACAACAACATCTGTTGCTGGAGTATCTAAGTTCTTGTTAATAAATTCGATACTTTTCTTTACTTCATTAATCCTATTAGCGTTAGGATTTTCATTACTAGTATTCCGATAGATTTCCGCCAAAGATGCCTTTTCTTTGGCTATCTGCTTATCGATACCAGAAAATGAAGCCTTGTTCTTTATCATAGTTGTACATATAGAAGCTATTGTTATGATAATAGCAATTACTGCGAAAACAATACCAATAGTGTCTCTTGGTGAGCTTTTATATTCTTCAGGAAGTAAATCAAACTGATATTTCATAATATTACTCCCTACAAAAACAGCCACAAGCAGCAGCCAAAGTATTCTTTTCTGCTTCTCCTACGGCTGTACCGT